>Ga0308168_1000674_pt1 | contig 38268 bp, 36 predicted proteins | sample PhyCR2_FD_202133 | JGI IMG/M metagenome (GOLD analysis project Ga0308168, IMG submission 202133) | Phyllosphere microbial communities from UC Gill Tract Community Farm, Albany, California, United States - DLSLRC.R2 | ecosystem: Host-associated > Plants > Phyllosphere > Unclassified | place: USA...
ACCGCGCTTGATAAGCGCCAGCTGCTCTTCAACCGACTTCATAGACAAACCCGCAAGGCTCAGATTCAGGGGGAGCCAACCATACAAGATCGGCCGTCAAATACAAGTTTTGCAAAGGAATGTGACCCGGGCGCAGGCTTGCGACGTCTACGCGCCCTTGCGTGAAACTGGATTTGGTTATATTTTATACAGTTATTTCATCTTCATCATGTCATTCATCTATTCCATTTCACCTTTTTCAAAGTCACCTTGCCCATGACCAACGAACCGCCTAAAGCGCCACCGCTTTATCCGAAGAGCCACCTGTTGGCCGCCAGCGGCATTGCCGCCCTGCTCAGCCTGGCTTTGCTGGTATTTCCGTCCAGCGAAGTGGAAGCCAAGAAAACCACCCTCAACCTCGAGCTGGAAAGCCCTGCCGAACAATTGAAGGACGAATCCCGCGCTGCGCCCATGGTGCAGGCACAGGGTGAGCAAGGCTCACCTTTCGCCCAGATAGAAGCAGCCACACCCGAAACCCAGAAAGCCGAGCAGCCAACGCCGGACGCCAAACAGGTTGCCGAAGCCGCCAAGCAACCGGGCCACCGCGAAGTCACCGTAGCGCGCGGCGACACCCTGTCCACGCTGTTCGCCAAGGTCGGCCTGCCAGCCAATGCCGTGCACGACCTGCTGGCCAGCAACAAGCAGGCCAAGCAGTTCACCCAACTCAAGCACGGCCAGGTCCTGCAGTTCGAACTCGACAAGGATGGCCAACTGGCCAGCCTGCACAGCAAGGTCAGCAACCTTGAAACCATCAGCCTGAGCAAAAGCGCCAAAGGCTTTACCTTCAACCGTGAAATCAGCAAGCCTGTGGTGCGTACTGCCTATGCCCACGGGGTCATCAAAAGCTCGCTGTCAGCATCTGCCCAGCGTGCCGGCCTTTCCCACAGCATGACCATGGACATGGCGCGCGTGCTGGGCTACGACATCGACTTTGCCCAGGATATTCGCCCAGGCGACGAGTTCGACGTGGTCTACGAGCAGAAGGTGATGGATGGTAAGGTCGTCGGCACGGGCAATATCCTTTCGGCGCGCTTCACCAACCGTGGCAAAACCTACACTGCCGTGCGCTACACCAACAAGCAGGGCAACACTACCTACTACACTGCCGACGGCAACAGCCTGCGCAAAGCCTTCATCCGCACCCCTGTGGACTTCGCCCGTATCAGTTCGCGCTTTTCCGCCGGCCGCAAGCACCCGATCCTGAACAAGATTCGCGCGCACAAGGGCGTTGACTATGCAGCCCCACGCGGCACGCCTATCAAGGCAGCAGGCGACGGCCGCATCGAGCTGGCCGGGCGCCGCGGCGGCTACGGCAACACCGTGATCATCCAGCACGGCAACCGCTACAAGACGCTGTATGGCCACATGCAGGGCTTTGCCAAAGGCATCAAGACCGGTAGCACCGTCAAGCAGGGCCAGATCATCGGTTACATCGGCACCACCGGCCTTTCCACCGGGCCGCATCTTCACTATGAGTTCCAGGTCAACGGCGTGCATGTCGACCCCCTGAGCCAGAAGGTGCCAATGGCCGACCCGATCGCCAAGAACGAGCGTCAACGCTTCTTGCAGCAGAGCCAGCCACTGATCGCCCGCATGGATCAGGAAAAGGCCACCCTGCTCGCCTCGAACAAGCGCTAAGCCATGGCGCTTTACCTGGGGGTGATGTCCGGCACCAGCCTCGATGGCCTGGACATCGCCTTGGTCGAACAAGGCGAGCAGCTTGAGCTGCTCGCCACGCTCTACCTGCCGATGCCCGCCAGCCTGCGCCAGGACTTGCTTGCCCTGTGCAGCAGCGGCCCTGACGAAATCGCCCGGGCAGCATTGGCGGAAAATCACTGGGCCACCCTTGCGGCCGCGGGCATACGCCAGCTGCTCGCTCAGCAGGGCCTGCAGGCTGACGCCATACGCGCCATTGGTAGCCATGGTCAGACGGTCCGTCACGAACCCGCCCGCGGCTTCACCGTACAGATCGGTAACCCCGCGCTGCTCGCCGAGCTTACTGGTATCAGCGTGGTAGCCGACTTCCGCCGCCGCGATGTGGCCGCCGGCGGGCAAGGCGCGCCACTTGTCCCGGCCTTCCACGAAACCCTGTTCAGCCACCTGGGCCAACGGGTAGCGATTCTCAATGTGGGCGGTTTCAGCAACCTCAGCCTGATTGAGCGGGATGCACCGGTGCATGGCTTTGATTGTGGCCCAGGCAATGTATTGCTGGATGCCTGGATCGAGCGCAAACGCGGCCAGGCCTACGATGCCGACGGTGCCTGGGCTGCCACCGGCGTGGTGCAGGCTGATTTGCTGCATGCATTGATGAGCGACCCGTTCTTCGCGGGCAGCGGCCCCAAGAGTACCGGGCGCGAGGTGTTCAACCTGCCTTGGCTCGACCGCCACCTCGCCGGGCTGCCCGCCTACCGCGACGAGGACGTGCAGGCAACACTGCTGGAGCTGACCGCACGCAGCATCATCGACTCACTGGAAAACGCGCAACAAGGCACGCAAACACTGTTGGTCTGCGGTGGAGGCGCCCGCAACGGCGCGCTGATGGCCCGCCTCGGCCAACTACTGCCTAATGCACGTGTTACAAGCACCAGCGCCCATGGCGTAGACCCTGACTGGGTCGAAGCCATGGCCTTTGCCTGGCTGGCCCATTGCTGCCTGGAGGGCATCGCCGCCAACCGCCCCAGCGTCACTGCCGCCAGGGGCCTGCGTGTACTCGGTGCAATCTACCCGGCATGACACCCAGGCCAGAAAGCAAAACGCCGCGCAATTGCGCGGCGTTTTCGTATCGGCGCGAACTCAGATCGAGAACGACGACCCGCAACCGCAGGTGGTGGTGGCATTCGGGTTCTTGATCACAAAGCGCGAACCTTCCAGGCCTTCCTGGTAGTCCACTTCGGCACCGGCCAAGTACTGGAAGCTCATCGGGTCGACCACCAGGGAAACGCCTTCGCGCTCGACGATGGTGTCGTCTTCAGCCACGTCTTCATCGAAGGTGAAGCCGTACTGAAAGCCCGAGCAACCGCCACCGGTCACGAACACCCGCAGCTTCAGACGTTCATTGCCTTCCTCATTGACCAGGTTCTTCACCTTCTGGGCTGCCCCATGGGTGAATTCCAGGCCGGTAGGGGTGAAGGTTTCGACGCTCATGTTGATTCTCCCGGCGCGGTAGCCGCCATATAACTCTCGATGACGCGCATTATCCGCTTTCCCGAGAAAATTGGTCAACAATACGTAAGCCGCAAGCGACAACCTACACGCCGCAAGCTCGGCCCGCAGGTGTGCAGCTCGCGGCTTCTGTCACGGCAGCAAGCCTGCGTGGGACAGGCCCATGCGCTCATCCAGGCCAAACAGGATGTTGAGGTTCTGCACTGCCTGCCCCGAAGCCCCCTTCACCAGGTTGTCGATCACCGAGAGCACCACTACCAAGTCCCCGCCCTGTGGGCGATGAACGGCAATGCGGCAAACGTTGGCACCGCGCACGCTGCGGGTTTCCGGGTGGCTACCGGCCGGCATCACGTCGACGAACGGCTCATCGGCGTAGCGTTTCTCGAACAGCGCCTGCAGGTCGACCGAAGTATCGGCCACGTTCGCGTACAGGGTAGCGTGGATACCACGGATCATCGGTGTCAGGTGCGGCACGAACGTCAGGCCGATGTCCTTGCCGGCCGCCTGGCGCAGGCCCTGGCTGATTTCCGGCAGGTGGCGATGCCCCTTGACGGCATAGGCCTTCATGCTTTCACCGGCTTCGCAGAACAGCGAACCCACTGCCGCACCACGCCCGGCGCCGCTGACACCCGACTTGCAGTCGGCGATCAGCCGCGCGGGGTCGGCCAGGCCCGCTTCCAGTAACGGCAGGAAACCGAGCTGGGTAGCGGTCGGGTAGCAACCCGGCACGGCAATCAGGCGCGCCTGGCGAATCTTCTCGCGGTTCACTTCCGGCAGGCCATACACGGCATCCTTGAGCAGTTCAGGCGCGCCATGCGGCTGGCCGTACCACTTGCCCCACTCGGTGGCATCCTGCAGACGGAAGTCAGCCGACAGGTCGATCACCTTGGTACCTGCCGCCAGCAATTCGCCGGCCAGTGCGTGGGCAACGCCGTGCGGTGTGGCGAAGAACACGACGTCGCAAGCGGCCAGGGCCTTGCTGTCGGGTACGCTGAACGCCAGCCCGTCATAGTGGCCGCGCAGGTTCGGGTACATGTCTGCCACCGCCACGCCCGCCTCCGAGCGCGAAGTGATGACCGCCACTTCGGCCTGTGGATGCTGTGCCAGCAGACGCAACAGTTCGACGCCGGTGTAACCGGTGCCGCCAACAATACCGACCTTGATCATAACGCTTGCCCCTTATCAACGAGCCGTCTGGAAAGCGCACGATAATAGGGGCGCGAGGCGCCTGTAACAACTCTTCGGGTGTCCCTTCCGGCGCCCGACCACTACTATCTGACGACCGTGATTACCTGAAGGAACACCCTCCATGCTTTACCTATGGATCAAAGCGCTGCATATCGTCAGCGTAGTCTGCTGGTTCGCCGGCCTGTTCTATCTGCCGCGGCTGTTCGTCTACCACGCCCAGAGCCAGGACAGCATCAGCCAGGAACGCTTCGTGACCATGGAGCGCAAGCTCTACCGCGGCATCATGAACCCGGCAATGATCGCCACCTATGTATTTGGCGCCTGGATGCTCTACCTCAACCCCGGTTGGCTGAGCCAGGGCTGGTTGCATGCCAAGCTGACCCTGGTAATCCTGCTTACCGGCTACCATCACGTGTGTGGCGCACAGCGCAAACGCTTCGCCAGCGGCACCAATACACGCAGCCACGTCTATTATCGCTGGTTCAACGAAGTGCCCGTGCTCATCCTGCTGGGCATCGTGATTCTGGTGGTGGTCAAGCCGTTCTGACATAGCCACCTCAACTATCAGCAAGCCCTGCAGCGCTGCCGCCGGGCCTTGTAGCAAAACGCACCACCCGGCACGAGCAAGCTGTACACTAGGCGCCCTCTTCCGCCCCCAGGAGCCTTGCATGTCCCGTTACGCCATGATCACTGGTGCTTCCAGCGGCCTGGGCCTGGCCCTGGCGGAAGCGCTGGCACGGCGTGGACGCAACCTGATCCTGGTGGCACGCCAGCGCGAAACGCTGGAACCGGTCGCCATCGAGCTGACCCAACGCTTTGGCGTAGAGGTACTGTTCCGCGCCTGCGACCTCAGCCAGCCGCTGCGCCTGTCAGGTTTCGTGCTGGAGTTGGAAGAAGGCGAGCGGCGCATCGACCTGCTGGTCAACTGCGCTGGTTTGCGCACCTACGGCCCGTTCCTGGCCCATGAGTGGGCCGACGAGCAAGACCTGCTCGAGGTCAACGTGCTGGCCATGAGCCGGCTATGCCATGCAATCGGCAACCTGATGGCCGTGCAGGGTGGCGGGCAGATCCTCAACGTTGCAGGCCTGGCCGGGGTCGCACCTGGGCCGTGGATGGCGGCCTATGCCGCCAGCAAAGCCTACGTGCTGAGCTTTTCCCAGGCACTGCGCGAGGAGCTCAAGCGCGCCGGCATCAAAGTCTCGGTACTGTGCCCCGGCCCGGTACGCTCTGCACGGCGGCGCATCCCCCGCCTGGATGGCAAACCAGGCTGCCTGAGCCCCGAGGAAGTGGCCCTTTACACGGTCCGGGCGCTGGACAAGAACCGTGCCCTGATCACGCCAGGGCGGCGCAACCGCTGGCTGGCCTTCGCCCCCCGCCTGCTGCCACGCTGGCTGGTGCGCAAACTGGCCGGCGCCATTCACCGCCGCTATTGCCCGGCCGGCATGGAATAGCCACTGGGCGATTGGCGCCTGGCTGAGTACACTCGGCCCGACCCTCACCATGGAGCAAGTGCTGTGGACGATTTATTCATCAAGATCATCAACCGGGAAATCCCGGCGAAGATCATTTACGAGGACGACCAGGTTCTGGCGTTCCACGATATCGCCCCTCAGGCGCCCGTGCACTTTCTGGTTATCCCGAAAAAGCACATCCGCACCCTCAACGACCTGACCGAAGAGGACAAAGGCCTGGCTGGCCATATCCTGTTCACCGCCCAGCGCCTGGCCAAGGAACTTGGCTGTGATGACGGCTTCCGCGTGGTCATGAACTGCAACGAGCAGGGCGGCCAGACCGTCTACCACATCCATATGCACGTGCTCGGCCAGCGCCAGATGAACTGGCCGCCGGGCTGATCCACGGCAAGCGACCCCGCCGCTATTGCGGTAAACTGTCGGGCACATTCTTGCGGAGGTGCCCGATGGCTACCGAACGTCACTACTCGCCGCTCGACCGCTTGTTGCTGCAGGCCGATACCGCCATGCGCACCTTGCTGCCCTTCAGCGGCCAACCCGCCCGGCCGTCACCGGCCATCATCCAGCCAGACGCCAACCTGGACGAACAGCAAACCCGCCACATTGCTGGGCTGATGCGCATCAACCATACCGGTGAAGTCTGCGCCCAGGCCCTGTACCAGGGTCAGGCCCTGACGGCCAAGCTGCCCGAAGTGCGCAAGGCCATGGAACATGCCGCCGAGGAAGAAATCGACCACCTGGCGTGGTGCGAGCAACGCATTCGCCAGCTGAACAGCCACCCAAGTGTGCTCAACCCCCTGTTCTATGGCATGTCCTTCGGCATTGGCGCACTGGCCGGGCTGGTCAGCGACAAGGTCAGCCTGGGTTTCGTCGCCGCCACCGAGCACCAGGTGTGCAAGCACCTGGACGAGCACCTTGAGCAGCTACCGCAAGAAGACGAAAAGTCCCGCGCCATTCTCGAACAGATGCGCGTCGACGAAGAGCAGCACGCCGAGTCCGCCCTGGAAGCCGGTGGCTACCGTTTCCCTGCTCCTGTGCGCTTCGGTATGAGCTTGCTGGCCAAGTTCATGACCAAGAGCACCTACCGTATCTGAAGGTAGCCCCATGACGGACCGAATCGACGCCAAGGACCTGGCGCGTGCCGTGCAAGCCGGCGTTCTCCAGCCTGGCCAGGACCAGGCCCTGCTGGCGTTCCTGCGCCAGCAACCGCCAGCACGCGGCACCTTTCAGCTGGCCCATGTCGCCTTCTACTTCGGCGCCATGCTGATCATGGCCGCCATGGGCTGGTTGCTCACCGAGGCCTGGATCAGCATCGGCGACGCCGCACTGCTGGTCATCGCCAGCCTGTACATCGGGCTGATCACCTTGTTTGACCTTAACTTGCAGCGGCGTGCGCAACCCGTAGCCGCCGGGGTACTGGCCGCCGTCGCGGTCAGTATCGTGCCACTGGCAGTGTTCGCCATCGAACGCTTGGCGGGGTGGTGGCCAATGGATGACACCCAGGCCAACTACCACCACTACTACACCTACGTGCAAGGCGGCTGGCTGGTGATGGAGGCGGCCACGGTAGTGGCCGGTTTGCTGATGCTGCGGTTGATCCCCTACCCGTTCATCGTCATGCCGATCGCCGTGGCCCTATGGTTCATGTCGATGGACCTGAGTGAGTGGTTCTTCGGCTCGCCGTTCAGCTGGGCGCAGCGCCGTGAGGTTTCGCTGTGGTTCGGCCTGGGAATGCTGGTGGTGTTCCTGCTGATAGACGGCCGAACACGCGAGGATTATGCCCGCTGGGGTTACCTGGCAGGGCTGGCGGCATTCTGGGGCGGGCTGACGCTACTGGACAGCGGCAGCGAGCTGGGCAAGGCGCTGTACTGCCTGATCAACATTGCGCTGATGGGCATGGCAGTGCTGTTGCGCCGGCCGGTGTTCATGGTGTTCGGCGCGCTGGGGGTTGCGGCCTACCTGGGCTACCTGGCGTATGAGGTGTTCGCGCAATCGCTGCTGTTCCCGGTCGTGGTGACGCTGATCGGGCTGGGGGTCATCTGGCTGGGGCTGGTCTACCAGAAGCGCCGGGAGCGGTTGAGCCGCGCAATGCGCAGTGGCTTGCCGGCATGGCTTCGCTCTGCATTACCGGCACTGCGCAGCTGATGGTGTCGGGGCCGCTTTGCGGCCCCAAAAAACCCCGGTTTCAACCCAGCTCTACAATCTCGTACCCGTGGGTAATCTCGACCCCGGCACGCTCGAGCATGATCGACGCAGAGCAGTACTTCTCTGCCGACAGCTCTACCGCACGCTTGACCTGCGCTTCTTTCAGCCCGCGCCCCTTCACGACGAAGTTCATGTGGATCTTGGTGAACACTTTCGGGTCTTCACTGGCGCGCTCGGCTTCCAGAAACGCCTCGCAGCTCTCCACCGCCTGGCGCGACTTCTTCAGAATACTGACCACGTCAAAGCTGCTGCAGCCACCCAACCCCAACAGCAGCATCTCCATAGGGCGCACACCCAGGTTACGGCCGCCGGCCTCGGGCGGGCCATCCATCACGACGACATGGCCGCTGCCCGATTCGCCGAGAAACATTGCCTCACCGGCCCACTGGATACGTGCCTTCATCTACCTGGACTCCTGATATTCGGAAAAGGGTGTCAGCTTAGACCTTGTGCGGCTGTGGGAAAAGTACGAGAGGACTCGGTTTAGTACCGAAACATCTTGTAGTGTCTGATAAGCTGGCGCCAAATGACTGGCGCCTACCGCCGTCGATTTACAAAAATACCCAAGCCTCGTATCGAACAGGACTTCGTGATGGTTGCCTCTGCCCTACCCGCAAAGATCAAGAACATAGACAAGTTGCTGGTGCACTGCCAGCGCCGCCGCTTCACCGCAAAAAGCAACATCATCTGCGCTGGCGACCGGGCCGAAACACTGTCGTTCATCATCAAGGGGTCGGTCACCATCATCATTGAAGACGATGACGGTCATGAAATGATCATCGCCTACCTCAACCCGGGCGATTTCTTTGGCGAGCTGGGGCTGTTCGATCCCGTTGACGGTGAGCAGCAGCGCAGCGCCTGGGTACGGGCGAAGACCGAATGCGAAGTGGCCGAGATCAGTTACGAGAAATTTCGCGAAGTGGCGCGCCAGGACCCGGAAATTCTCTACGCCCTGGGCAGTCAAATGGCCCAACGTCTTCGTAATACCACACGCAAGGTGGGCGACCTGGCGTTCTTCGACGTAACCGGCCGGGTCGCCCGCTGCCTGCTGGAGCTGTGCAAGCAGCCCGACGCCATGACCCATCCGGATGGCATGCAGATCAAGATCACCCGCCAGGAAATCGGCCGCATCGTCGGTTGCTCGCGGGAAATGGTCGGCCGCGTGCTCAAGGATCTCGAAGAGCGCAGCCTGGTCCATGTCAAAGGCAAGACCATGGTCGTCTACGGTACCCGCTAATCCCTGGGCAGGTCGGCCAAGACCTTGGCGTAAGCTTGCGAGAGGCGCTGGAACCAGGGTACTGCGGGCGCCACCTCGTGCAAGGCAATGTGTGCGTCAGCGCGGCAACGCTGCTCAAGCGCGCAGCACTCGTTGAAACGGTTGACCGCCGCTACCATCGCCTCACGTTCGTTGTCCAGCAACAACGCGCCGTGCACCAGTACCACCGGGCGTTTACCGCCCAGGCCCTGGCGCCAGCGCTGGGCGGTACCGACCAACTTGCGGCCGTTGAGGTTGACGTTGTAGCGGCCATCGCAAAAGGCGCCGTCTATTTCCCCCACCGACGCTACCCCGCCCCACTCACGCAACACATCGCACAGTGGCAGGCACAGGCGCTCATAAGCGGTTTCGATACGGCCATGGTCGCCTTCGCTGCGCGGCGCGGCATAGACCAGCGCCACGTTCACGGTGGCATGCGACTGCGGTACCGGCTCACCGCCGGTTTCACGCAGCAGTACCGGCCAGCCGGCAATCGCCAGTTCTGCGCAGGCTGTTTCGAAATTGGCCAACCGGCTCATGCGCCGGGGCATCACCAAGGCATGGTCAGTGGGGCGCCAGAACAGCACACCACTCTCGCGTTCGCCGCGGCAAACGGCGGCCAGCAGGTCCTGCTCGGCGTGCAAGCCCTGCTCGACAGTCAGGGCCAGGGGTTGATCGCTCATTGCTCCACCTTGGATGTTGTTTTCAAGGGCCTCTTGCCGGGCCCGTAAAAAAGCCGGCATTCACGCCGGCTTCATTGCAATCAGTCCAGTTGCTGAACAGTTTTCTTCACCTGGTCCGGGAAGAACAGCCGCTGCAGCTCCAACCCAGGTTGTTCGGCGCGCATGAATGCCTCACCCACCAGGAACGAATAAACGTCGTTGATCGCCATCAGCTCGACATCGGCCCGGTTCAAGATGCCGCTCTCGGTAATTGCCAGGCGATCACGCGGTATGCGCGGCAGCAGGTCGAGCGTGGTTTCCAGGCTGACTTCAAAGGTGTGCAGGTTGCGGTTATTCACGCCCACCAGCGGTGTATCCAAGGTTTTCAGCGCTCGCTCAAGCTCATCGCCATCGTGCACTTCTACCAGTACATCGAGACCGACGCCCTTGGCGGTGGCGGCCAGTTCGGCCATCTTCACGTCATCCAGCGCCGACACGATTAGCAGCACGCAGTCCGCACCCAAGGCCCGCGCCTCGACGATCTGGTAGGGGTCGATCATGAAATCCTTGCGGATCACTGGCAGGGAGACCGCCGCACGAGCCTGCTGCAAGTACTCATCGGCACCCTGGAAGTAGTCCACATCGGTCAGCACCGACAGGCAGGTAGCACCGCCCTTCTCGTAGCTGACAGCGATTTCCGCCGGCATGAAGTTTTCACGGATCACGCCCTTGCTGGGTGAGGCCTTCTTGATTTCGGCAATCACCGCAGGCTGCTTGCGCTTGGCCTGCTCGATCAAGGCATTGGCAAACCCCCGCGGAGCGTCAGCGGCCTTGGCCAGGCCTTCCAGTTCGTGAAGGCTGACCCGCGCGCTGCGCTCGGCCACTTCCTGGAACTTGCGGGCAATGATCTTTTCCAGCACCGTCGGCACGCTCATGCTTCGTTCTCCACCTTGAATACTGCAGTAAATGCACCCAGTTCCTGCAGCTTTTCCCAGGCCAGGCCGGTGTGCAGTACGTCATGGGCCAGTTCCACACCGGCTTTCAGGCTCATGGCATGGTCAGCGGCATACAGCGCCGCACCGGCATTGAGCACAATCATCTCGGCAGCTTTCTGGCCGTTTTCAGTCTTGCGCCGGCCCAGTGCATCACGGATCAGTTCCAATGACGCCTGCGGGCTTTCAACGGCCAGGCCATGCAGGCTCTGGCTTTTCATGCCGAGGTCTTCCGGCTCGACCCAGTATTCGGTGATCTGGTCGTTCTTCAGCTCGGCCACAAAGGTGGGGGCAGCCAGGCTGAACTCATCCAGGCCATCCTTCGAGTGCACCACCAGCACATGCTTGCTGCCCAGGCGCTGCAGCACCTCGGCCAACGGCCGGCACAGCGCCTGAGCGAACACGCCGACCACCTGGTGTTTCACACCGGCCGGATTCGTAAGCGGGCCGAGCATGTTGAACAGGGTACGCATACCCAGCTCGCGGCGCGGGCCAGCGGCGTGCTTCATTGCCGAATGGTGGCTTTGCGCGAACATGAAGCCGATCCCCAGGCTGTCGATGCAGCGGCCCACCTGCGTTGGCGTCAGGTTCAGGTAGATGCCGGCAGCTTCCAGCAAGTCGGCACTGCCGCTCTTGCCCGACACCGCGCGGTTGCCATGCTTGGCCACTGGGCAGCCCGCGGCCGCCAGCACGAACGACGAAGCGGTGGAAACGTTGAAGATGTTGGCACCGTCACCGCCGGTACCGACGATATCCACCACACCCTCCAGGCTCTGCAGCTCGACCTTGTCGGCCAGCTCGCGCATCACCGATACCGCGCCCACGATCTCGTCGATGCTCTCGCTTTTCATGCGCATGCCCATCAGGAAGGCGCCGATCTGCGCCTCGCTGCACTGGCCTGTCATGATCTGGCGCATCACATCGCGCATTTCTTCGGTCGAAAGGTCCAGCTGGCCAACGATACGGCTCAGCGCGCTTTTGATGTCCATATTCAATCCTTAGCGGCGGCCGCCGGTCTGCTTGAGGAAGTTGGCGAACAGCTCGTGGCCCTGCTCGGTGAGGATCGACTCAGGGTGGAACTGCACCCCTTCGATGTTCAGCGTTTTGTGGCGCAGGCCCATGATCTCGTCGACCGAACCATCTGCATGGGCCGTCCAGGCGGTCACTTCCAGGCAGTCAGGCAAGGTGTCGCGCTTGACCACCAGCGAGTGGTAGCGGGTCACCGTCAGCGGGTTGTTGAGGCCGGCAAACACGCCGAGGTCGCGGTGGAGTACCGGGCTGGTCTTGCCATGCATCACCTGGCGAGCCCGGACCACGTCACCGCCAAAGGCCTGGCCGATGGACTGGTGGCCCAAGCATACGCCGAGGATCGGCAGCTTGCCGGCGAAATGCAGGATGGCCTCGATGGACACGCCCGCCTCGCTCGGCGTGCACGGGCCAGGGGAGACGACGATCCGCTCGGGGTTCAGGGCTTCGATCTGGGCAATGGTCAGTTCGTCATTGCGAACAACCTTGACCTCGGCACCCAGCTCGCCAAGGTACTGCACAACGTTGTAAGTAAATGAGTCGTAGTTGTCGATCATCAGTAACATGGTGTTAAACCTCTTGAACTTACTGACTTCAAATTCGAACCTCCCTCTGCCCGCCATAGCGGTGGCTGTGCCACTTGAGGGCGAGGAACAGGAAGGCAAACAGGGGCGGGCCGGACTGGCCGGCAGGGGATAAAGTCAGGCGCGCCAACGCCAACGGGCGTGGGCCTTGATTACGCGCATCAAGAGTTTGCTGACGATCAACACAGGGTAGGTCTCGCTCATACGTCACGGCACAGTAGCCTACCGGCGCGGCGGGCGCAATATGCCTGTAAACACGGGGAAACGAATGGACTTGGGAGCGAAGCCCCACGATTTGCTAATGTCGATCAGGTTGTTCTCATAAAAACAAAGAAAAGGATGTTCCGCGATGAGAAAAGCTCCACTTTTGCGCTTTGCCTTCGCTTCATTAGCCCTGGCCTGCAGCCAGGCCTTTGCCGCCCCCTCGCCCTATTCCACGCTGATCGTATTCGGCGACAGCCTGGCAGATGCCGGGCAGTTCCCCGACCTGACAGGTGGCACCTCCGGCGCCCGCTTCACCAACCGTGATGCCGATGGCAATTTTGCCCCGGTGTCGCCGATGATCCTCGGTGGCCGTTTGGGCATAGACCCCAATGCGCTGAACCCCTCCACCTCGGTCGGTGTACGCCCCGACGGCAACAACTGGGCGGTAGGGGGCTACACCACGCAACAGATTCTTGATTCGATCACCGAAACCTCCAGAACCATCATTCCACCCGGCAACCCAGGCGCCGGGACGGTGTTGCGAGAGAAGCCAGGCTACCTAGCCAACGGGCTGCGCGCCGACCCCAACGCCCTGTACTACCTGACCGGCGGCGGCAACGACTTTCTGCAAGGCCTGGTCAACAGCCCGGCCGACGCAGTGGCGGCCGGTGCTCGGCTGGCCGCCAGCGCTCAGGCACTGCAACAGGGCGGCGCACGCTACATCATGGTCTGGCTGCTACCCGACCTTGGTCAAACACCGAACTTCAGTGGCACGCCGCAACAAAACCCGCTCTCGTTGCTGTCCGGGGCGTTCAATCAATCGCTGCTTGGCCAGCTGAGGCAGATCGATGCCCAGGTCATCCCCCTGAACATCCCTGTGTTGCTGAGCGAGGCCTTGGCCAGCCCCAGCCAGTTCGGCCTGGCACCTGACCAGAACCTGGTCGGGACTTGCTACAGCGGGCAAGGCTGCGTGGGCAACCCGGTCCATGGCATCGACGGCACCACGCCAGACCCGACCCGGCTATTGTTCAACGATTCGGTACACCCGACCATCGCCGGCCAGCAACTGATTGCCGATTACGCCTACTCGATCCTGTCCGCGCCATGGGAACTGTCCCTGCTCCCGGAAATGGCCCACGCCAGCCTGCGTGCCCACCAGGATGAATTGCGCAGCCAATGGCAAACGCCATGGCAGGCGATCGGCAAGTGGCAAGCATTTGTCAGCAGCGGCGCCCAGGACCTGGACTTCGACAGCCAGCGCAGCGCGGCCAGCGGCGATGGCCGGGGGTACAACCTGACCGTGGGTGGCAGCTACCGCCTGAACGATGCCTGGCGCCTGGGACTGGCGGGCGGCGTCTACCGGCAGAAGCTGGAAGCAGGCGCGCAAGACTCGGACTACAAGCTCGACAGCTACCTGGCCAGCGCCTTCGCCCAGTACCGGCAGGACCGCTGGTGGGCCGATGCAGCGCTGACAGCCGGGCACCTGGACTACAGCGACCTCAAGCGCACCTTTGCCCTGGGCGTGAACGACCGTAGCGAAAAGGGCGACACCGACGGTGAAGCCTGGGCGATGTCCGCACGGCTGGGCTACAACCTGGCGGCGGACAGCAGCAACTGGCAACTGGCGCCATTCATCAGCGCCGACTATGCGCGGGTCAAGGTGGACGGCTACGACGAGAAGAGCGGGCGCTCCACAGCCCTGGGTTTCGATGACCAGGAGCGCACGTCACGCCGCCTGGGCGTGGGGCTGCTGGGCAGCGTGCAGGTGCTGCCCTCTACCCGGCTGTTCGCCGAGGTGGCGCAAGAGCATGAGTTCGAGGATGACCAGCAGGACGTGACCATGCACCTGACCAGCTTGCCGGCGAATGACTTTACCCTGACCGGGTATACGCCGCACAGCGACCTGACCCGGGCCAGCCTGGGGGTAAGCCATGAAGTGGTGGCGGGGGTGCATTTGCGCGGCAACTACAATTGGCACAAGAGTGATGAGCTGACGCAGCAGGGGGTGAGTCTGGGGGTTAGCGTCGACTTCTAAGCCGGCCTGTACCCCCCCATCGCCGGCAAGCCAGCTCCCACAGGAATGCCACAAGGTCGGGAACCGAGGATATCCCTGTGGAGCTGGCTGGCCAGCGATGGGCTGCGCAGCAGCCCTGATCAATTCATTTGGCGCAAGTCTGCTCAGCCAAGGCCACCGCACGGAACATCGCCCGGCGCTTGTTGATGGTTTCTTCCCACTCCAGCGCCGGCACCGAGTCGGCAACGATACCGCCGCCTGCCTGCACATGCAGCTCGCCGTCCTTGATCACCGCCGTACGAATGGCAATGGCGGTGTCCATGTTGCCATTCCAGGCGAAGTACCCCACGGCACCGCCATACACACCACGCTTGACCGGCTCCAGTTCGTCGATGATCTCCATTGCACGGATCTTCGGCGCCCCTGAAAGGGTACCGGCCGGCAGGATCGCGCGCAGGGCATCCATCGCCGTCAGCCCTTCGCGCAAGTGGCCGGTGACGTTGGAGACAATGTGCATGACGTTGGAATAGCGCTCGATCACCATCTTCTCGGTCAGGCGTACGCTGCCCGTGGAGGACACCCGGCCGACATCGTTGCGGCCCAGGTCGATCAGCATCAGGTGCTCGGCGATCTCTTTGTCGTCCGACAGCAGGTCGTCTTCCAGCGCACGGTCGGCCTCTTCGGTTGCGCCACGCGGGCGGGTACCGGCAATCGGGCGCACGGTGACCAGGTTGTCCTCGACCCGTACCAGCACTTCTGGCGAGCTGCCAACCACGTGGAAGTCGCCAAAATTGAAGAAGTACATGTAAGGCGTCGGGTTGAAGCAGCGCAAAGCGCGGTAGAGGTCGATTGGCGCCGCCTTGAAGTCGATCGACATACGTTGTGACGGCACCACCTGCATGCAGTCGCCAGCCAGGATGTATTCCTTGATACGGCCAACGGCGCTTTCGTAGTCCTCACGGGTGTAGCTGGAGCGGAATGCCGGCTCGGCAGCCTGCGGGCCGCTCAGGTCCAGGCCTCGGCGTGGGGTAATTGGCTGGCGCAGGGTTTCCAGCAAGCCTTGCAGGCGCGCCTGGCCTTGCTCGAAAGCCTGATCTTGCGCAGGGTCTACCAGCACGATGGCGTGCATCTTGCCGGCCAGGTTGTCGAATACCACGACCGCGTCCGAGACCATCAGCAGAATGTCGGGCACGCCCAGCGGGTCTGGGTTCGGGCTGGCCCCCAGGCGCTTTTCCACATAGCGCACACAGTCGTAGCCGAAGTAACCGACCAGGCCGCCATTGAAACGTGGCAGGCCGGGAATGTCGGCGACCTTGTAGCGTTCCTTGAACGTCTCGACAAAGGCCAGCGGGTCTTCGACATCGTGGCGTTCAACCTCGACACCGTCCTGCAGGATGCTGACGTGATAGCCGTGCACCCGCATCACCGTCCGCGAGGGCAGGCCGATCATCGAGTAACGGCCCCATTTCTCGCCGCCCTGCACCGATTCGAGCAGGTACGAGTTGGCCTGGTCGGCCAGCTTCAGGTAGATCGACAGCGGTGTATCGAAGTCGGCCAGGGTTTCGCAGGCCAGGGGAATGCGGTTATAGCCGGCAGCAGCCAGGCGCAGGAATTCTTCGTGGTTCATGAGTAGCCTCGTGGCAAGCAGCAATGGGTCAGGCAAACGGACGGGCCGGCACGTGCCGGCAGGCTGAAGTCAGGCGCGCCAACGCCAACGGGCCAAGGCCTTGATGACTTTCATCCAGAATTTGCCAGTAACCGCCACGGTGGACTCTCTGTCTGCTGAGGCTTGAAGGTCCGCCAACGTTATCCCAGTGGCCGGGTCTGCGCAACCGGGCAGCAATGCACGCAAATCGTCGATCACCAGGCTTGGCGACTCGTCCTTGATGGGCCGGCCATGGTTGTAGCCGTAGGTCAGCCCCACGCACTGAACCCCGGCCGCCTTGGCCGCTTGCACGTCGCTGCGCGAGTCGCCGACAAACAGCGACTGTTGCGGGCTCACGCCCGCCATTTGCATGACGAACAGCAGCGCCGCCGGGTCGGGCTTTTTCTGCGGCAGGGTGTCACCACCGATGATCCAGCGGAAATACCGGCCGATCTTCATCTGGTCCAGCAAGGGCGCGACGAAGCGCTCCGGCTTGTTGGTGATCAAGGCCATTTCCACGCCCTGCTTGTGCAGCCAGCGCAGGGTGTCCTTGACCCCGGGGTAAACCACGGTGAGCTCGTGGCTTTCGGCGTAGGCTTCCATGAACAGCGCCAAGCCCTGTTCAGCCAGCGCATCGTCCACGGTTTCATGCTCGATGCCACCGGCCAGGGCGCGGCGCACAAGCACCTGGGCGCCATTGCCGACCCATTGGCGTACCGCCTCAAGGCCAGCAGGCGGGCGCCCCAGTTCGAGCAGCATGCGGTCCACGGCGGCGGCCAGATCTGGCACGGAATCGATCAGGGTACCGTCCAGATCGAACATCACCAGCCTGGGGAGCGTCCCCGGAAACAGCTGCTCGAAGCCACTCATGGGCGAGCCTGGGCCAGTTCGGCGCGCATTTTGGCGATGACTTCCTGGTAGTCCGGGGCATTGAAGATCGCCGAGCCGGCCACGAACGTGTCGGCGCCAGCGGCAGCGATCTCGCGGATGTTGTTGACGTTGACGCCACCGTCGATTTCCAGGCGGATATCCCGGCCACTGGCGTCGATCAACGCACGCGCTTCACGCAACTTGTCGAGTGTGCCAGGGATGAACTTCTGCCCGCCGAAACCCGGGTTGACGCTCATCAGCAGCACCATGTCGATCTTGTCCATGACGTACTTCAAGGCGTCCAGGCTGGTGGCCGGGTTGAACACCAGCCCGGCCTTGCAGCCGCCGTCCTTGATCAGTTGCAGCGAACGGTCAATGTGCTGCGAAGCTTCCGGGTGGAAGGTGATGTAGGTGGCGCCGGCTTCGATGAAGTCGCCGATGATGCGATCGACCGGGCTGACCATCAGGTGCACATCGATCGGGGCGGTGACGCCATACTTGCGCAGGGCAGTGCACACCATCGGGCCGATGGTCAGGTTGGGAACGTAGTGGTTGTCCATGACATCGAAGTGGACGATGTCGGCACCCGCCGCCAGTACCTTGTCGACATCCTCGCCCAAGCGGGCGAAATCGGCAGAAAGAATGGAGGGGGCAATAGCGTAGGGCTGCATGGCGCACCTGTTGGCAGAATCACGGTGGCGCGCATTGTAACTCAGGGAAAGGGGTGAAGGCTGATTGGTATCAATGGGTGTCGACCAGTGACCAAAAGCCTTGTAGTGCCTGTACGGGCCCTATCGCCGGCAAGCCGGCTCCCACATGGGATCTCCACAGGTTTCTGCATCGCATGACTCTTGTGCAGAACACTGTGGGAGCCAGCTTGCCGGCGATAAGGCCCGTACAGCTACTGGAAAATCAGGCAGGCTGCTGGGTTCTCAGCTTCTCGCTACGCCCGCGCAGCCACTCCAGGGTCAGCAGCAGGATCACCGAAAACGCAATCAGCAACGTCGCCGCGGCAGCGATGGTCGGGCTCAGGTTCTCGCGAATACCGCTGAACATCTGCCGCGGCAGGGTCGCCTGCTCCGGGCCGGCGAGGAACAGGGTCACCACGACCTCATCGAACGACGTGGCAAAGGCGAACAGCGCCCCCGAAATCACCCCGGGGGCGATCAGCGGCAGGGTCACCCGGCGGAAGGTCAGCAGGGGCGAAGCGCCCAGGCTGGCTGCCGCGCGCACCAGGTTGTAGTTGAAGCCCTGCAAGGTTGCCGACACCGTGATGATGACGAACGGCACGCCCAGCACCGCATGCACCAGAATCAGCGAGGTGAAGCTGTTGCCCATGCCCAGCGGGGCAAAGAACAGATAGCTGGCCACCCCGATGATCACCACCGGCACCACCATCGGCGAAATCACCAGTGCCATCACCAGCGACTTGCCGGGAAAGTCCCCGCGGGTCAGGCCGATGGCCGCCAACGTGCCGAACACCATGGCCAGCACCGTGGCCGCAGGGGCAACGATGATGCTGTTCTTCAGCGCCCGCATCCATTCGGCCGAGTTGAAGAAGTCCTGGTACCACTGCAGCGAGAAGCCCTGCAACGGGTACACCAGGAAGCTGCCACTGTTGAACGACAACGGCACGATCACCAGCACCGGCAAGATCAGGAACAGCAGGATCAGGCCGCAAAGAATGCGCAGGCTGTAGAACCACACCCGCTCCACGGGCGACATGTAAGGGCTCAGCATGACAAGGCTCCTCAGCTCAGGCGCAGGCGGCTGGCGCCGACCAGCCAGCTATAGATCAGGTACAGCAGCACGGTCGCCAGCAGCAACAGCCCGCCCAGTGCGGTGGCCATGCCCCAGTTGATGCTGGTGTTGGTATAGAAGGCCACGAAGTAGCTGACCATCTGGTCGTTCGGGCTACCCAGCAGTGCCGGGGTGATGTAGTAACCAATGGCCAGGATGAACACCAACAGGCACCCGGCGCCGACACCGGCATAGGTTTGGGGGAAGTACACCCGCCAGAAGCTGGCGAACGGGTGACAGCCCAGCGAAATCGCCGCGCGCATGTAGCTTGGCGAAATGCCTTTCATCACGCTGTACAGCGGCAGGATCATGAACGGCAGCAGAATGTGCACCATCGAGATGTACACGCCGGTGCGGTTGAACACCAATTCCAGCGGCTGGTCGATGATGCCCATGGCCATCAGCGCACTGTTGATCAGCCCGCCCGACTGCAGTAATACGATCCACGCTGCCACCCGCACCAGGATCGAAGTCCAGAACGGCAGCAACACCAGAATCATCAACAGGTTGCTCTGCCGGGTCGGCAGGTTGGCCAGCAGGTACGCCAGCGGGTAGGCCAGCACCAGGCAAATGGCGGTAATCACCACACCCATCCACAGGGTGCGGGCAAAGATATCCAGGTAAATGGCCTGGTCCGGGGTAGCCTTGGCCAGTTCGCCAAGGTCATCGATACGGTGGTCCAGCGAAGCCAGCAGGTAGAATGAGGTCAGCGTGCTGGTGTTGCGGCGGATCGCCTGCCAGTAGGCCGGGTCGCCCCAACGTTCGTCCAGGGCCTGCAGGGCATCCTTGTAAGAGGCGGGCTCGGTCTTGAACGGCAATGCGCGCGCCGTCTTGGCCAGCAGGCTGCGGTAGCCGGCCAGTTCCATGTTCAGGCGTTTGGACAGGTCGCCCAGGGTCTGGTTCTTGCGCGACTCGGCCAGGTCCTGGCTCAGCGCCTTGTACACGTCCTCGCCAGGCAGGCTCTTGCCGTCCCACTGGCTGATGACGTCGACCGTGCGCGGCAGGCCACCGACCACCTCCGGGTTGCCGACGCTCTTGTACAGCAGCGCCGCGATCGGCACCAGGAACACCAGCAGAAGGAACAGCGCCAGCGGCGCGATCAGCGCTTGCGCCTTCCAGCGGTTGACCCGCTCGGCATGCTTGAGGCGCTGCTTCAGACTTTGACCTGCGCCTTCTTTGAGTGGCACTGCAATGGCCATGGCAAACTCCGCGATACGAACTGAAATTGGGGCCGCATAGCGGCCCCCTTACGCTGGTCGGTTACTTCTTCGCCGCCCAGGCGTTGAAGCGTTGCTCCAGCTGCTCGCTGTTGTCGGCCCAGAAGGCCACGTCGATTTGCACCTGGTTGGCAATGTTCTCAGGCGTGGTCGGCATGTCTTTCTTCACCTCGTCCGACAGCAGGCTCACGGCCTTGGAATTGGCCGGGCCGTAGGCGATGTTCTCGGAGTAGATCTTCTGCTGCTCAGGCTGCACGCTGAAGGCGATGAATTTCTTCGCCTGGTCGGCATCCTTGGCACCTTTCGGGATGGCCCAGGCATCGAAGTCATAGATGCCGCCATTCCACACTACCTTGAGGTTGCTCTCCTTCTGCACCGCCGCGATGCGGCCGTTATAGGCCGAGCTCATGACCACGTCACCCGAGGCCAGGTACTGAGGTGGCTGGGCACCTGCTTCCCACCACTGGATGCTTGGTTTGAGCTCGTCGAGCTTCTTGAAGGCGCGGTCAACGCCCTCCTTGGTACCCAGCACCTGGTAAACGTCCTTGGGCGCCACACCGTCGGCCATCAGGGCGAATTCCAGGGTGTACTTGGCACCCTTGCGCAAGCCGCGCTTGCCAGGGAATTTCTTGGTGTCCCAGAAGTCGGCCCAGCTGGTCGGCGCGGTCTTGAGCTTGTCCGCGTTGTAGGCCAATACCGTGGACCAGACGAAGAAGCCCACGCCACAAGGCTGGATGGCGCCCGGCACGTAATCGGCTTCATTGCCGAACAGAGCGGGGTCGAGCTCTTCGAACATGCCCTCGTCACAGCCGCGGGCCAGCTCTGGCGACTCTACCTCCACCAGGTTCCACGACACGCTCTTGGTATCGACCATGGCTTTGACCTTGGCCATTTCGCCGTTGTACTCGCCTGCGACGATCTTGCCATGCCCGGCCTTTTCCCACGGCTCATAGAACGCCTTGACCTGGGCGGCCTTGTTGGCACCGCCGAACGAGACCACGGTGAGGTCTGCGGCCATGGCCTGGCCAGCGGTGAACAGCCCCAGGGCCAGGGCGGTCAGTTTCAACTGCTTACGCATTCTTGTTCTCTCCACAGTACAGGGTTGGTGAAGCAATCCATCAATGGGCTTCGGCAATCGGATCGAGCGCGCGGGCGTGCTCCACCTCCCAGCCCAGCGGTACCACATCGCCCACGGCCAGGGCCGGGTCGAGTTCGGCAATGGGCTGTTTCACGAAGAAATCGCCCTTGCCGCAAACTTCCAGGCGCACCCGCACGTGGTCGCCCAGGTAGATGAATTCCGCCACCCGGCCCGAGAAGCGGTTCGCGCAGCTTTCGCTGTGGCCGTTCAGGCGTACCCGCTCGGGGCGGATTGACAGGGTGACCGGTTCGCCGGCCTGGCCGACATTCACTGCCAGTGCCTCGACCCGCTCACCGCGCGGCAGCTGCACCTGGCAGCGCTTGCCGTCGCTGGCCAGCAGCGTGCCGTTGAGGCGGTTGTTCTCGCCGATGAAATTGGCGACGAAGGTGTTGCAGGGTTCCTCGTACAGCGTGCGCGGGTCGGCGATCTGCTGGATCTCACCCTGGTGGAACACCGCCACCCGGTCAGACATGGTCAGCGCTTCGCCCTGATCGTGGGTCACGTACACCACGGTCACCCCCAGGCGCTGATGAATGTGCTTGATCTCCATCTGCATGTGCTCACGCAGCTGCTTGTCCAGTGCCCCGAGCGGCTCGTCCATCAGCACCAACTGGGGCTCGAACACCAGCGCCCGGGCCAACGCCACGCGCTGTTGCTGGCCGCCAGAAAGCTGGCCGGGGTAGCGCTTGGCAAAGGCATCCAGTTGCACCATGTTCAGCACGCGCTTGACCCGTTCGCTGATATCGGTCTTGCTCAAATTGCGCACGGTCAGCGGGAAGGCCAGGTTTTCCGCAACCGTCATGTGCGGGAACAGCGCATAGTTCTGGAACACCATGCCGATATCACGCTTGTGCGGCGGTACATTGTTGATCGAGCGCCCGGCGAGCTGGATTTCCCCGGCGGTGGGGGTTTCGAACCCCGCCAGCATCATCAGGCTGGTGGTCTTGCCCGAACCAGAAGGGCCAAGCAGGGTGAGGAATTCGCCCTTGCGGATATCCAGGTTAAGGTCTTTGACGATCAGCGACTCGCCGTCGTAGCTCTTCTGCACACCACGGAAGCTGACCAGCGTTTCGCTGGTTGCAGCGTTCGACTTCGCCTCGCTCATGCCTGCACCTTCTTGTTGGATGACTGCGTGGGCAAAGCGTAAAAGAGGCGCAAGCGCCGGAAAATCGGGGGTGCTGAGAGAATGCCATCATCCGGATGGAAGATTTGATGTAGGGATTGCCCTACAAGGATGGCGCTTTCAGAACAGCCTCGCCTCTGCGGGGCTGCGTTGGGTCGCGATGGTGCGCGCAGCGGCCCCAGAATTCCCGCTGCACCGCAGATACCGCCGGGGTCGCAATCAGACCAGCTTGTGCTCCATGGCGTACTTCACAAGCTCCGCCAGCGAGTTCACCTTCAGCTTCTGCATCAACCGCGCCTTGTGTGTACTGATGGTCTTGCTCGACAGCGCCAGTTGCTGGGCAATGTCATTGACGTTGGCGCCCTGGGCCAGGCGCTCGAACACGGAAAACTCCCGCTCCGAGAGCAGGGTGTGCAACGGCCGCGACTCGGTCAGGCCCACTTCGAACACCATGCGGTCAGCCAACGCCGGGTCGATATAGCGCCCGCCAGCAGCCACCCGGCGAATCGCCGTCAGCAGTAGCGCCGGGTCGCTGTCCTTGGTGGCATAGCCCGCCGCACCGGCCTTCAGCGCCCGCGCGGCCATTTGCGCCTCGTCATGCATCGACAGCATCAGGATCGCCGGCGCGTCGAGCAGCGCGCGAATCCGCGGGATCGCCTCCAGCCCGCTCACGCCCGGCATCGAGATATCCAGCAGTACCACTTCGCACGGCGTATGCCGCAGGGTCTCGAGCAACTGCTCGCCATTCCCGGCCTCCCCCACCACCTGCATGTCCTTGGCCAGGCCAATCAGCTGCTTGATGCCTTCACGGACAATAGTGTGGTCTTCGGCCACCAGCACTCGAATCACGTTTGCTCTCCTACTCCAACGGTATGGCCACGCTCAGGCTGGTGCCCTCGCCCGGCTGACTGTCCAGCACCATGCTGCCGCCCAACATCAGTACCCGCTCGCGTACGCCGACCAGGCCAAACGAGGTGGGCCGGGCCTGCTCACGGCAAAAGCCCTGGCCATCATCACTGACTGTCAGGCGTAACTGCCCGCCCTGATGAACCAGCTCGATTTCCACGCTGTGCGCCTGGGCATGGCGCATCACATTGGTCAACGCCTCCTGCAGAATGCGAAACAGCCCGGTGGCCTTGGCGTCACTCAATGCTGGCAGATTATCCGGTACCTGCACCAGGCAGGGGATTTGCGTACGGGCTTCGAAGCGCCTGGCCTGCCACTCGATGGCCGAGGCGATGCCCGCGTCGAGAATCGGCGGGCGCAGGGCAGTGGCCACATCACGCACCAACTGGAACAACTGGGCGATCAAGCGCTTCATGCTGGCCAGGCGCTCGTTAAGCCCTGGGTCGAGCTCGGCAAACGCCAGCTCGCACATTGACACTTCCAGCTTGAGCACGGTCAGCATCTGCCCCAGCTCATCATGCACTTCGCGGGCGATACGGGCCTTCTCTTCCTCACGCACGCTTTCCAGGTGGGCCGACAGCTCGCGCAGCTGCTCCTGGGACTTGGCCAGCGCCAGTTCGGCGCGCTTGCCCTGGGTGATATCCCACACCACGCCGTCCCATACCACCTGACCGTTGCCCAGGTGTCGGGTACTGGCCTTGATGTCGGCCCAGCGCTGTTCCCCCTGGCGGGTGAGAATACGCCCCTGCCAGGACCAGTCCTGGTCGCTGGCCAGGGCCAGGTCCTGGACCCGATGGTAATCGGCGCGGTCATCGGGGTGTACCAGGTTGCGCAGGCCCATTTGCGGGTGCTGGATCTCGCTGGGCGTATACCCGACCAGAGCCTCGCTGCCTTCACTGATATAGGGGAACTCCAGCTCGCCCTCGGCCGGGTCCCGCTCCAGGCGGAACACCAGCCCCGGCACGTTGCCGGCAATGCCCTTTAGCCGCGCCTCGCTTTCGCGTAAAGCCGCCAAGGCCCGGTGCCGTTCGGTAACGTCGGCCAGGTACACCACCAGGTACTCCGAGTCGCGAAAGCGCAAGAAGCTCAACGACAGCTCGACCGGCAGCAAGCTGTGGTCCGCGCGCTTACACTGCGCTTCGAACTGGCCTACACCGCCAGCCCCGGCGCGGGCGCCTTTCCACAGCTCCAGCCAGCGGTCCATGGTCAGGCTCGGCTCGAAGTCGCTCAGCGGCCGCTCCAGAAGCTCGCCTTCGGCATAACCGAGCATGCGTTCAGCGGCGTGGTTGGCGTACCGGACATGGCTGTCCCAGTTGACCCACAGAATACCCACCGTACTCTGGTCAATCGCGAACTGGCTCAGGCGCAGGGCCTCTTCACGCACCTGGCGCTCCACCAGGCTTTCCCGCGCAGCCAGCAGGCTACGCTCCAGTTGGCGCTGTTGCCGGCGTTGCCACACCAGGGTAGCCAGGGCGCACAGCAGCAGCAGGCCGAACAGCAGCGCCAGGTTCTGCCAGAAACCCGGCGACTCGCTCAGGCGGGGGTACTTGGGCTGCAACCAGCGCTGGTGCAGTTGCTCCAGCTCCTTGGCAGGAAGGGCCTGCAAGCCTTGTTCGAGCACATCGGCCAACACCGGCCAGTCACGCCGCGAGCCCAGCCGCAGCAACTGCGGCAGGCCAATATCGCCCACCACGGCCAGCTCACCGAACTCGCTCTCGCGTGACAGGCGGCTGAGTTGCGCCTCGTCCAGCACGGCGAAGCTGGCCTGGCCGCCCACCACCAGCTGTAGGGCCTCGCGCTCGCTGGGCACCCCCTGCAGGTTCAGGTTGCTGTAGTTACCACGCAAGTACTCTGCCAGTTGGCTGGGCATGCGCACGGCCACGCGCTGCTCGCGGTCGAGCTTTTCCAGCTCCATCGCCATGGCCCCAGTGCGTGGCCCTACCACCAATTGCGGCACACGCATGTACGGGTCGCTGAATAACCACAGGCGCAGGCTGGCCGGGGTCTGGGTAAGGCCGGGAGCGAAGTCGATTTCGCCGTTCTGCAGGGCATGCTCCAGGCTGGCCTGGTCACTGAAATGGCGCCAGGTCAGGTCCAGGCGCAGCACGTGTGCCAGGTTGCTGACCAATTCAACGTTGGCACCGTACAACTGCTGCAGGCGCCGGTCGAACTGAGCATAGGGTGCTTGCAGCACCAGGCCCACACGCAGGCTGCGGTGCGCGTCCAACCACTGCTGCTGGGCCGGCTCGAGCGCAACAGTGGCCGGCGCCTCGGGCCGGGCAAATGCAATCAAGGGCAGCCACAAGCAGCCGATAACCAACAGGCGACGCACTCGCTTCATCTATACGCTCGTTTTGGCAAGGCGGCCATGCAGCATGGCCGTCACGGGCAAATACTATTAGGCTGCCGGTATCATTCTGGCCTTGGGTTGACGCATGTCCACACTTTATCGCACGACGCTGGCAATGTGCTGCCTGGCTTCGATCCTTCCACTCGGCGCCTTGGCCGCCGATGCCGAAACACCGCCGGCTGCCAATACGGCACCGGCAGCCGAGACACCGCGCCCGCCGCTGCTCGAGCGCAGCCAAGAGGATGCCCTGGCACTCGAGCGGCTGGTACCCAAGGCCGAGCAACAGACGCTACAGGCAGGTGCCGACAGCTTCCTGGCGTTGTGGAAGCCGGCCAACGACAGTGATCCGCAAGGTGCCGTGATCATCGTGCCGGGTGCCGGCGAAAACGCCGACTGGCCAAATGCCGTTGGCCCGCTGCGGCAAAAATTCCCGGATGTCGGCTGGCACAGCCTGAGCATAAGCATGCCTGACCTGCTCGCCGACAGCCCGCAAGCCCGGGTAGAAGCCAAGCCCAAGGCCGCAACGGACCAAGCCCAGGGTGAGCGTGCACCGGTCAAGGATGTGCCAGCCGACGCCAATGCCAATGTCGCCCAGGCCACCGCCGCCGATGCCGACACCGCAGAAAGCACCGATGCCGAACTGGCCAGCGAACAGAGCGACCCGGCCGATGCCGAGCGGATTTTCGCCCGCCTGGATGCCGCCGTGGCGTTTGCCCAACAGCGCAATGCCCGCAGCATCGTGCTGATCGGTCATGGCAGCGGTGCGTACTGGGCAGCCCGCTACCTGAGCGAAAAACAGCCGCCGCAGGTGCACAGGCTGGTCATGGTGGCGGCGCAGACGCCGGCGCGCGTGGAGCATGACCTGGAAAGCCTGGCGCCGACGTTGAAGGTGCCCACCGCCGACATCTACTACGCCACCCGCAGTGCTGACCGCAGCGCCGCCGCGCTGCGCTTTCAGGCCAGCAAGCGGCAGAAAGACAGCCAGTACCGGCAGTTGTCGCTGATCGCCATGCCAGGCAACCAGGCCGCCGAGCAAGAGCAGTTGTTCCGCCGCGTGCGAGGCTGGATGAACCCGCAAGGGTAAGGTTGCCCCCACAGGTAGGCCACAATACTCAGGCGTTGTGTATTACCTGTGGGAGCGGGCGTGCCCGCGAAGAATCCAGCGCGGTGGCTGGCACCGGCTACGCCGGTGTTCGCGGCGGTTCGACATGCCCGCTCCCACAAGGCCCCTGCTAAATCAATAAGTAATGCATTGTTCTATGAGGGCTGGCTTGCCGGCGATGAGGCCCTCAAAGGCCCCGGCGCTTGCGGATCATGGCATAGGCCTGGTGCAACTCGCGCGTGCGCTCGGTCGCTTCACGCACCTGTGCCTCGCTGGCGCCGGTGCCTGCCAGTTTGTCCGGGTGATGCCGGCTGACCAGCCGGCGATACGCCTGCTTGACCTTGTCAGCTTCGGTGTCCGCCTCTACCGCCAGCAAGCGCAACGCCGCCGCATAGGTCATGGCCAGCCCTTGCGGCCGGGCAGCCCTGCGCGGCTCGTATTCCACCGACATGGCCTGCACCTGGCGGCGGCTCAGGCCCAGCTTCTGCCCCCAGTCCAGCAGCAGCTCACGCTCCTTGTTGCCCATCTTGCCGTCGGCCCAGACCATGCGCCAACAGGCGCGCAAGGTGCCTTCGGCCGCATGCGGCTGTTCGCGAATCCGCCGCAAGTGGCCGCCTAGCCGGTCCTTGCCGGCCTTGCCACGGTTGAACGCCTTGATCGCGCGCAAACGGGCCGGCTCCGCCAGGTCCAGCCGCGACATTTCCTGGCGCGCCTGCTGGATGTGCTGCTCGGCCACCCGGCCATCGCTCTTGGCCAGGCGCCCCAGCATCACGAACAGCAACTCTTCGTCAGCCAGCGCCGGGCGCCCGCTGAGGCGGTCGCGCATGTCATCCCAGCCCTGCAGGCGCAAGCGGCGGTCGAGGGCCTGGCCGAGCAGCAGCCCCAACAGCGCCCCGGGGATATTGGCCACGGCAAAGCCCGCGCCAGCGCCAATCAGTGTGCCTGGCCACCACATGTCAGGCGCGCTCGCCGATCAGCCGCTCGGCCTCGGCCAGCCGCTCGAGCGTGCCGACATCCACCCACTGCCCGCGGTAGTGCTCGCCCGTGACCTGGCCAGCCGCCATGGCCTGGCGCAACAACGGCGCCAGTTTGAAGGCACCAGCCTGGCAACCCGCGAACAGCGCCGGGTGCAGGACCGAGATACCACTGAACGTCAGCGTACCCGGCGCGTCATCGCCATCGACCACCTGCCCGCCCGCCAGGCGGAAGTCGCCACGGCCATGGTGGCCAGGGTTATCGACCAGCACCAGGTGCGCCAGGCCTTGCAGGGGGGCCTGTAGGCGGGTGAAGTCGTAGTCGGTCCAGACATCGCCGTTCACCAGCAGGAAGGGAGCATCGCCCAGCAAGGGCAGCGCCTTGAAGATACCGCCGCCGGTTTCCAGCGGCTCACCCTCCGGCGAGTAGCAAATGCGCAGGCCGAAGCGGCCGCCATCGCCCAGGTGCTCTTCGATCTGCTGGCCGAGCCAGGCATGGTTGATCACCACTTCACGGACACCCGCAGCCGCCAGCGCACGCAGGTGGTATTCGATCAGCGGCTGGCCGGCGACCGGAACCAACGGTTTGGGTGTGTGCAGCGTCAGCGGGCGCATGCGTTCACCCTTCCCCGCCGCCAGGATCATTGCCTTCATGCATGCGCTCCGGCTTGCAGCTCGGCAATCAGCTCACCCAGCTCCGCCAATTCGGGCCGGCGACCGATCACTTCTTCTATATAGGCGAAGAAACGCGGCACGTCGCCCAGGTAGCGCGGCTTGCCGTCGCGGTGGCAGATACGGGCAAAGATGCCGATCACCTTCAAATGGCGCTGCACGCCCATCAGGTCGCTGGCACGCTGGAACGCCTCGAACTGCGCATGCACCGGGATATCGGCCGCCAGTGCCTGCTGCCAGTAGGCACGCAACCAGCCTTCGACGCGCGACTGTGGCCAGCTGAGGAAGGCATCCTTGAACAGGCAGGTAATGTCGTAGGTGACCGGGCCGTATACCGCATCCTGGAAGTCCAGCACGCCAGGGTTCGGGGTGCTCTGCATCAGGTTGCGCGGCATGTAGTCGCGGTGCACCAGCACCTTCGGCTGGGCCAGGGCGCTGTCGATCAACAGCTGGCTGACACGCTGCCAGGCGGCTTTCTGGCTATCGCTGAGGGCCAAACCAAGCTCGCGCCCTACGTACCATTCCGGGAACAGTTCAACCTCGCGGCGCAGCAGGGCGTCGTCGTAGCTCGGCAACTGGGCGTCCATCGGCAGGCGCTGGAACTTCAGCAACGCCTCGATGGCGTCGGCGAACAGGCTGTCGGCATTGTCGGCATCAATGATATCCAGGTATGTCTGGTGACCCAGGTCACCCAGCAGCAGGAACCCACGCTCCAGGTCCTGGGCGTGGATCTGCGGCACATTCACATCGGCGCTGGCCAGCAGGTGGTCGATGGCGACGAACGGTCGGCAGTTCTCCTGCGGCGGGGGCGCGTCCATGACCACGAAGCTGTGCCCAGCCCCCTGCCAGCGGAAGTAACGGCGGAAGCTGGCATCGCTGCTGGCCGCGGTCAGGCGGCCTTCGGGCACCTCGCCCCAAGCCTTGCTGCGGAAAAGATCATCGAGCTGCTCGGCGAGCCAGACCGTCAGCTGTTGCAGGCGTACATCGTGTTCAGGCATTACAAGGGTCTCCGACGGCCCTAGCCGTCAAGCGGGTCATGCTTTATTATCCAGCATCTTTTTCAGACCATCGAGAGGCGTGCGGCCCCACACGCGGGCAGATGGCACGCAGGAAGCCCGGACTAATAAGATGGCATTGAAATCCCCCGCGTTTCGTAGAAAGTTTCCGTTGCTGGTCACCGGCGGTCTGCTGGCCCTGCAACCTCTGGCCACATCGTACGTGGTGGCAGCCGAGCAGTTTGACTGCCAAGTGTCCGCCGCCGGCGGCTGGGACTGCAAGCCCAAGACCCCAGCCAGCAACCTGCCGCCACGCCCGGTGCACGAAGGTGCCGCCGTCAGCGGCGGCACCGAAGCCGCGAGCGAAGGCGAAACTGCGGACCGGCCGATGCTGGTCACCGAGGCCAAAGGCCGCGGCCTGAAGTCGCGCAGCGAAGACTACAGCCACCTCGACTGGGTGCCGCGTGAGAAGCTCACTGCCGCACAGCTGGCCGAAACCGGCCCGTACTGCGGTGGCGCCTACATCGAGCCGACTCGCCCAGGCATGGCCGACACCACGCCCAAGGACGAGTCGCCGACCTACATCAATGCCAAGGTGTCCAAGTACCAGCAGGAGCAGCAGATCGCTACCCTCGCCGGTGACGTGGTCATGCGCCAGGGCAGCATGCAGGCCGAAGCGGACGAAGCCAACCTGTACCAGGCCGAAAACCGTGGCGAGCTCAAAGGCAACGTCAAGATCCGTGACAACGGCTCGCTGGTAGTCGGTGACCAGGCACAGATTCAGCTCGACACGGGCGAAGCCCAGGTCGACAACGCCGAATACGTGATGCACAAGTCGCATATCCGTGGCAGCGCCCTGTACGCCAAGCGTGGCGAAAACGCCATCATCCGTCTCAAGGACGGTACGTACACCACCTGCGAACCGGGCAGCAACGCCTGGCAGCTGAAGGGCAACAACATCACCCTGAACCCGGCCACCGGCTTCGGCACCGCGACCAACGTCACCCTGCGGGTCAAGGATTTCCCGGTGTTCTACACACCGTACATCTACTTCCCGATCGACGATCGTCGCCAGTCCGGTTTCCTGCCACCTTCGTTCAGCAGCAGCAGCGACACCGGCTTCATGCTGGTCACGCCGTACTACTTCAACCTGGCGCCGAACTACGATGCCACGTTGTACCCGCGCTACATGACCAAGCGCGGCTTGCTGATGGAAGGCGAGTTCCGCTATCTGACCAAGTCCAGCGAAGGCCAGTTCGGCGGCGCGTACCTGAACGACAAGAACGACGACCGCAAAGACCAGACGGACTACAAAGACCAGCGCTGGATGGTCAACTGGCAGCACAAGGGTGGCCTGGACGAACGCCTGATGACCGAGGTGGACTACACCGACATCAGCGACCCGTTCTACTTCCAGGACCTGGAATCCGACCAGATCGGCGTGGAAAGCCGCGACGTGCTGAACCAGCAGGGCGCGCTGACCTACCGTGGCGACAGCTACACCGCGCGCCTGAACGTGCATGCCTACGAAATGGCAACCATTTCGCAGATTACGCCGTATGACCGCCTGCCGCAGCTGACCCTCAACGGTACCCTGCCATTCCAGCCCGGCGGCCTGAACCTGGGTTACGAGACCGAAGCGGTACGCTTTGAACGTGACCTGAAGAATGACTTTGTCCGCGACAAAGACGGCAACCCGGATTTCTCGGCCGGAGCAGAAGGTCGTCGCCTTGATCAGAACATTCAAGGCATCGAGCGGGCCAACGGCACGCGCCTGAATGTGGCACCGTCCATCAGCTACCCGATGACAGCCAGCTACGGGTTCCTGACGCCCAAGCTGAAATATGCCTACACCCAGTACGACCTGGACCTCGACAGCAAAGGCAAGGCCGATGCAATCGCCCTGGAAGCTCGAAATCCAACTGCCTACGGCAGCTACGACAGCTCCGTAAGCCGCGACGTACCGATCTTCAGCGTCGACAGCGGCCTGTACTTCGACCGCAATACCTCGTTGTTCGGCAACAACTACCGTCAAACCCTCGAACCGCGCATGTTCTACCTCTACGTCCCGTACAAGGACCAGAAGGACATACCGCTGTTCGATACGGGCGAAACCCTGTTCAGCTACGATTCGCTGTTCCGCGACAACCGCTTCAGCGGCACCGACCGCATCGGCGACGAGAACAAGCTGTCGCTGGGTGTCACCACCCGCTGGATCGAAGACAACGGCTTCGAGCGCCAGAACTTCAGCATCGGCCAGGCCTACTACTTCAAAGACCGCAAGGTACAGTTGCCGGGTATCGACTACCGCACCCGCAAAGACTCGCAGTCGGACGTGTCGCCGTACGCCCTGGTGTACAACTACTACTTCAACCGCGACTGGCGCTTCAATTCGGACTTCAACTGGGACCCGGACAGCCGCAGCACCCGCTCGGGCAGCGCGATGTTCCACTACCAGCCTGAAGACAACCCGAACAAGATCGTCAACCTCGGCTACCGCTACCGTAACGACACCATCGCCTACGACTCGGCGACGGGTACCTGGAAAGTGGGCGGCGGTGACTATGGCACCCCAGGCGATCCGAACTACATCAAGGATTACTACAAAATCCAGCAGCACGATTTCTCGGTCATCTGGCCGATCGTGCCGCAGTGGAGCGTGATTGCCCGCTGGCAGCATGACTACAACCGCAACCGCACCCTGGAAGCCATGGGTGGTTTCGAATACGACAACTGCTGCTGGAAGCTGCGTCTGGTCAACCGGTACTGGATCGACTACGACGATTTCAGCCAGGCCCTTCCGCAGAACGAAAAAGGCGACCACGGTGTCTTCCTTCAGATCGTCCTGAAAGGCCTCGGTGGTGTAGTTGGCAACAAGGTCGAATCTTTCCTCGACCAAGGCATTCAAGGTTACCGTGAACGTGAAGACCAAGCTTATTGATCGACTGCGCCCAGTGCTGCTGGGCGTCGCTTTGCTGAGTGGCGCGGTGCATGCCGCGGTACAGCCGCTTGATCGCGTGGTGGCCATCGTCGACAACGACGTGGTCATGCAAAGCCAGCTGGACCAGCGCGTGCATGAGGTTCAGCAAACCATCGCCAAGCGCGGCGGCAGCGTGCCGCCCGCCGGCGCCCTGGAACAGCAGGTACTGGAACGCCTGATCGTCGAAAACCTGCAACTGCAGATTGGCGAACGCTCCGGCATTCGCATCACCGACGAAGAACTGAACCAGGCCATCGGCACCATTGCCCAGCGCAACGGCATGTCGCTGGACCAGTTCCGCGCGGCGTTGGCCCATGACGGCCTGTCGTTCGACGACGCCCGCGACCAGGTCAAGCGCGAGATGATCATCAGCCGCGTGCGCCAACGCCGCGTGGCCGAGCGCATCCAGGTGTCGGAGCAGGAAGTGAAGAACTTCCTCAACTCCGACATGGGCAAGATGCAGATGTCGGAAGAGTACCGCCTGGCCAACATCCTGATCCCCACCCCAGAAGCGGCCAACTCGGAAGACATCCAGAAGGCTGCACGCCAGGTGGGCGATGTGTACCAGCAACTCAAGCAAGGCGCGGACTTCGGCCAACTGGCCATCGCCCGTTCCGCCAGCGAAAACGCCCTGGAAGGCGGCGAAATGGGCTGGCGTAAAGCTGCCCAGCTGCCACCAGACTTCGCCAAGATGCTCAGCAGTATGCCGGTGGGTGAAATCACCCAGCCGATCCGCATCCCCAACGGCTTCATCATCCTCAAGCTGGAAGAGAAGCGTGGCGGCAGCGAGAACGTGCTGCGCGACGAAGTGCACGTGCGCCACATCCTGATCAAGCCAAGCGAGATCCGCAGCGACGCGGCCACCGAGCAGTTGGCCGAGCGCCTGTACGAACGCATCAAGAACGGCGAAAACTTCGCCGAACTGGCGAAGAGCTTCTCGGAAGACCCGGGTTCAGCGCTCAACGGCGGTGACCTCAACTGGGTCGACCCGAACAGCCTGGTACCGGAGTTCCGCGAGCAGATGGCCAACGCCCCGCAAGGCGTCGTGACCAAGCCGTTCAAAACCCAGTATGGCTGGCACGTGCTGGAAGTACTGGGCCGTCGGGCCACCGACAGCACCGAGCAGGCGCGTGAGCAACAGGCCCTGAACGTGCTGCGTAACCGCAAATACGACGAAGAGCTGCAAACCTGGCTGCGCCAGATCCGCGACGAAGCCTACGTTGAAATCAAGCTGCCTGGCGCCGACCAGGCCGCCCAGTGAAGCCCCTGCGCTTCGCCGTCACTCCCGGCGAGCCGGCCGGTATAGGTCCTGACCTGTGCCTGCTGCTCGCCGCAGACGCCCAGCCCCACCCCCTGATTGCCATCACCAGCCGTGACCTGCTCGCCGAGCGGGCCACCCAGCTGGGGCTGGCTGTCGACCTGTTGCCGGTTGCCCCGGGCCAATGGCCCGAGCAGCCAGCGCCAGCGGGCAGCCTGTATGTCTGGGATACCCCGCTGGCGGCCCCGGTCACGCCGGGCCAGCTCGACACGGCCAACGCCGCGTTCGTGCTGCAAACCCTGACCCGTGCTGGCCAAGGCTGCCTCGACGGGCACTTCGCCGGGATGATCACCGCCCCCGTTCACAAGGGTGTGATCAACGAGAGCGGCATCGCCTTTTCCGGGCACACCGAATTTCTCGCCGAACTGACGCGAACCGCACAAGTGGTGATGATGCTGGCTACCCGCGGCCTGCGCGTGGCCCTGGTTACCACCCACCTGCCGCTGCGGGACATCGCCGACGCCATCACTGCCGAGCGCGTCGAGCGGGTTACCCGCATCCTGCATGCGGACATGCGCGACAAGTTCGGCATCACCGCCCCACGCATCCTGGTGTGCGGCCTCAACCCGCATGCCGGTGAAGGCGGCCACTTGGGCCGCGAAGAAATCGACATCATCGAGCCGACCCTGGCCCGCCTGCGCGCCGAAGGCATGGACCTGCGCGGGCCGCTGCCGGCCGATACCCTGTTTACCCCCAAATATCTGGAGCACTGCGACGCGGTGCTGGCGATGTACCACGACCAAGGCCTGCCCGTACTCAAGTACAAGGGTTTTGGTGCGGCCGTGAACGTGACTTTGGGCCTGCCGATCATCCGTACCTCGGTTGACCACGGCACCGCCCTGGACCTGGCCGGCAGCGGCAAGGTCGACACCGGCAGCCTGCGTGTCGCGCTGGAAACCGCCTACCAGATGGCCGAGAACCGACCATGAACGAGCAATACCAACACCGGGCGCGCAAGCGCTTCGGCCAGAACTTCCTGCACGACGCCGGCATCATCGACCGCATCCTGCGCGCTATCCACGCCAAGCCTGGCGAGCACCTGCTGGAAATTGGCCCGGGCCAGGGCGCCCTCACCGAGGGCCTGCTGGGCAGCGGCGCGCAACTGGACGTGGTCGAGCTGGACAAAGACCTGGTGCCGATCCTGCAGCACAAGTTCGCTGACCGCAGCAATTTCCGCCTGCACCAGGGCGACGCGCTGAAGTTCGACTTCAACCAGCTGGGCGTCCCGCCGCGCAGCCTCAAGGTGGTGGGTAACCTGCCCTACAACATCTCCACGCCGCTGATCTTCCACCTGCTCAGCCATGCCGGGCTGATCCGGGACATGCACTTCATGCTGCAGAAGGAAGTGGTCGAGCGCATGGCCGCTGGCCCTGGCGGTGGTGATTGGGGGCGGTTGTCGATCATGGTGCAGTACCACTGCCGCGTGGAACACCTGTTCAACGTTGGCCCTGGGGCGTTCAACCCGCCACCGAAAGTGGATTCGGCCATCGTGCGGCTGGTGCCGCACGAAGTGCTGCCTCACCCGGCCAAAGATGCACAACTGCTGGAGCGGGTGGTGCGTGAAGCGTTCAACCAGCGCCGCAAGACACTGCGCAACACCATGAAGGGCCTGCTCGACAGCGCGGCCATCGAAGCGGCTGGCGTGGATGGCAGCCTGCGCCCGGAGCAGCTGGACCTGGCAGCCTTCGTGCGCCTGGCCGACCAGTTGGCCGATCAGCCCAAAGCCTGATTCAACCTGATCCGGCCTCTTCGCGGGCACGCCCGCTCCCACAGGTAAATCACCCCTCAAATGTGGTGGAATCCTGTGGGAGCGGGCTTGCCCGCGAAGAGGCCAGCACAGACAACACAGATCCCCCAGCCCTTCCACCGCTGGCCCTCCCCCCCGCCAATGGCCTAGACTGCATTATTGCGTCAGTTCGCCCAAGGCCCTTGCATGTCCGACCCCCGCTATCAAATCGACGTCAGCGTCGTGACCCGCTACCTCAAAGAGCAATCCGACCCGGAAAACAGTCGTTTCGCTTTCGCCTACACCATCACTGTGCAGAACAACGGCTCGCTGAAAGCCAAACTGCTGTCGCGCCACTGGCTGATCACCAACGGTGACGGCAAGGTCGAAGAAGTGCGCGGCGCCGGGGTGGTCGGCCAGCAGCCCAATATCGAGCCGGGCCAGAGCCACACCTACAGCAGCGGGGCTGTCATCAGCACCCGCGTAGGCACCATGCAGGGCAGCTACCAGATGTTTGCCGAAGACGGTAAACGTTTCGATGCCGAAATCGCCCCGTTTCGCCTGGCGGTGCCCGGGGCCCTGCACTAATGGCCACTTACGCCGTCGGCGACCTGCAGGGCTGCCTGCAGCCGCTCAAATGCCTGCTCGAACGGGTACGCTTCGATCCCGCCGTGGACCGCCTGTGGCTGGTGGGCGACCTGGTCAACCGCGGCCCCGAGTCGCTGCAAACGCTGCGTTTTCTGTACGCGATGCGCCAGTCCCTAGTTTGCGTGCTGGGCAACCACGACCTGCACCTGCTGGCGGCCTGGCACAACGTCGAGCGCCTGAAGAAAAGCGACACCTTGCGCGAGATCATCGAAGCGCCAGATGCGGACAAGTTGTTCGACTGGCTGCGCCAGCAAAAGCTGCTGCACTACGATGAGGCGCGGGGCGTTGCCATGGTTCATGCCGGCATCCCGCCGCAGTGGACGCTCGGGCAAGCCCTGAAGCTGGCAGACGAGGTGGAGCAGGTGCTGCGCGATGACACTCGCCTGAAGCTGTATCTGGATGGCATGTACGGCAACGAGCCGAACAAGTGGAGCAAGAACCTCACCGGTATCGAGCGCCTGCGGGTCATCACCAACTACTTCACGCGCATGCGCTTCTGCACCGCAGAAGGCAAACTCGACCTCAAAAGCAAGGAAGGCCTGGGCACCGCGCCCAAAGGCTACAAACCCTGGTTTGCCCACAAGGACCGCCGCTCGCGGCACGTGAAGATCATCTTCGGCCACTGGGCCGCCCTTGAAGGGCGCGTCGATCAGCCTGACGTCATCGCCCTGGACACCGGCTGCGTGTGGGGCGGCGCCATGACCCTGTACAACCTCGACAGCGGCGAATACCACCGCTGCGACTGCGCCGCCGACGGCACCCTGCGCCAGCCGGCACAACCCACTACACTCAATGACCACACCTGAAGGAAGTAGTACCCATGAGCGAATTCAAGCGCATCCCTCCCGAGCAGGCCTTGGAGCTTCGCAAGCAAGAAGGTGCGGTCGTGGTCGATATCCGTGACTCGCAAGCCTTTGCTGCCGGCCACATTACCGGCGCCCGGCATCTGGATAACCATTCGGTCGCCGAGTTCATCCGCAATGCCGACCTCGACGCCCCCACCCTGGTGGTCTGCTACCACGGCAACTCCAGCCAGAGCGCTGCCGCCTACCTGATAGGCCAGGGCTTCTCCGACGTGTACAGCGTCGACGGTGGTTTTGAACTGTGGCGCACCACCTACCCGGCCGAGACAGCCCAAGGCGCTGCCGAATAAATTTTTTCATTTTTACTGCAGCCCGCGCCCTGCGCGGGCTTGCGGCTTACCTGACGAACGGTCGTTCGTAACTTCTGCACTCCTCGCCCCTTGACCTTGCAGATAACCAACTACGCTTAAGCTCAGGCCATCCAAAAAAGGGGAGAGCCGGTACACCGGCGTGCGGGTCATCGGTAGCGTAACAGGGTGTTCTGGGGGGTATACAGCAACTGGCGAACCCGGTTGCTTGCCAGCATCAGCTGACTGATCCGGCGTCGTCTCCACGTATCGAGCGAGGTGACGTCATGAGTATTTTTAGCCACTTCCAACAACGTTTCGAGTCAACGCGCCAGGAAGAACTCTCGCTGCAGGAGTACCTCGAGCTGTGCAAAGAGGATCGCAGTGCCTACGCATCGGCGGCCGAACGCCTGTTGCTGGCCATCGGTGAGCCAGAGCTGATCGACACCTCTACCAACTCCAGGCTGTCGCGCATTTTTTCCAACAAGGTGATCCGCCGCTATCCGGCCTTTGCCGACTTCCATGGCATGGAAGAGTGCATCGACCAGATCGTGTCCTACTTCCGCCACGCCGCCCAAGGCCTGGAGGAAAAGAAACAGATCCTCTATCTGCTGGGCCCGGTAGGTGGCGGTAAATCGTCGCTGGCGGAAAAACTCAAGCAGCTGATGGAGCGGGTACCGTTCTACGCCATCAAGGGCTCACCGGTGTTCGAATCGCCATTGGGCCTGTTCAACGCCACCGAAGACGGGGCCATTCTCGAGGAAGAGTTCGGCATCCCGCGGCGCTACCTCAACACCATCATGTCGCCCTGGGCAACCAAGCGGCTGCAGGAGTTCGGCGGCGATATTTCC
>Ga0308168_1000695_pt1 | contig 37304 bp, 29 predicted proteins | sample PhyCR2_FD_202133 | JGI IMG/M metagenome (GOLD analysis project Ga0308168, IMG submission 202133) | Phyllosphere microbial communities from UC Gill Tract Community Farm, Albany, California, United States - DLSLRC.R2 | ecosystem: Host-associated > Plants > Phyllosphere > Unclassified | place: USA...
CACGGGCGATAGCGGCTTCGACTGCGGCCTTGCGCGCGTCGACCGGCGGTTCGGCAGGCGACGTATCGGATTCGTCGGGTGCACTGGCGCTGGCCTGCGCCGCTTTCTTCGCTTTGGCACGGGCGATAGCGGCTTCGACTGCGGCCTTGCGCGCGTCGACCGGCGGTTCGGCAGGCGACGCGTTGGTTTCGGCCGGTGCGGTGGCGCTGGCCTGCGCCGCTTTCTTCGCTTTGGCGCGGGCGATAGCGGCTTCGACTGCGGCCTTGCGCGCGTCGACCGGCGGTTCGGCAGGCGATGCATCGGATTCGTCGGGTGCACTGGCGCTGGCCTGCGCCGCTTTCTTCGCTTTGGCGCGGGCGATGGCGGCTTCCACCGCCGCCTGACGCGGGTCGGTGGTCTGTCGGGTCACCGGTTCATTCACCGCCTGCTGCTCGGCCTGATGCACGCGCGCTTCCGCCCGACGGGCTTCACGCTCCGCCTGTCTGACAGCGCGATCGGCGGTTTCTGGGGCGGACGGATCCGCCTGCTTCGCTTTTACCCTTTCACGCGCAGCGGCAATCGCCTCAGCATCGCTGGCGGCAACGCTGCGTTTAGCCTGCTGATGCTTCGCATCGCGCGCTGCTTTTTCACGCTCAAGGCGCAGCTGGCGCGCTTCAAAACGCGCTTTAGCCAGTGCGGTACGTTCGGCTTCCAGATCGATGGCCTGAATCTCTGCTTTCTCCTGGCGGTAGTACTGCACCAGCGGGATATTACTCGGACAGACATAGGCACAGGCACCGCACTCAATGCAGTCGGCAATATTATGTTCACGCGCTTTCTCGTGATCGCCTCCGCGACTGTACCAGTAAAGCTGCTGAGGAAGCAGGGCGGCCGGACAGGCATCCGCGCAGGCACTGCAGCGAATGCAGTTCTGTTCAGGTTCGTCCTGGCCCATTTCACTGGCGGCGGGGGCCAGAATACAGTTGGTGATTTTCACTACCGGCACATCCAGCGTCGGCAGAGTAAAGCCCATGAGTGGCCCGCCCATCACCACCATCTGTTCAGCGCCGGGGCTGAACTCTGCCTGCTGCAGCAGATGGCTGATCGGCGTACCCAGGCGTGCCCAGACGTTTCCGGGGCGCGCCACGGCACCGCCGGTCAGCGTGACCACGCGTTCGGTCAGCGCTTCGCCGTCAATCACCGCACGCTTAACGGCAAATGCCGTGCCGACGTTCTGCATCAGCACGCCGATATCGGTTGAGCGACCGCCGTGTGGCACTTCCTTACCGGTGAGAATTTTGGTCAGCTGTTTGGCCCCGCCCGACGGGTATTTGGTCGGGATGACGCGGATCTGCAGGTCAGTATCGCTGCCCAGCGCCTGTTTCAGCGCGGCAATCGCCTGAGGTTTGTTGTCTTCGATACCAATGAGCACCTGCTCTGCCTGCAGAATAAACGCCAGAATGCGGCTGCCTTCCAGCACTTCCCGGGCGCAGTCCTGCATCAGTCGGTCATCGGCCGTGATGTAGGGTTCACACTCAGCTGCATTGATAATCAGTGTATTCACGCCGCGCAGGCCGCCCTTCAGCTTGGTGGCGGTCGGGAAACCGGCCCCGCCCAGGCCCGCGACGCCGGCCTGATGAACCTTCTCCACCAGCTCGCTGCGCTCAACGCTGCGATAATCACTGAGTGGACGCTTCTCAACCCAGCGATCCTCTCCGTCCGGCGTCATAAACAGGCACATCTCGGCCAGTGCCGACGGGTGAGCCGTCATATGTGGTGCGATTTTCGTTACCGTACCGGAGGTGGGCGCGTGGATCGGCAGCATCCTGCCGCTGCCAAAGGTCAGCGCCTGACCACGCAGAACGCGATCTCCCGGGCGCACGGCCAGTTCGCCTTCCGGGCCGATATGCTGCTTCAGGGGCAGAATAAACTGTGCCGGCAGCGGCAGTTCGCGCAGCGGCGTACCGTTTGACTGGGTTTTCATTTCCGGCGGGTGGATCCCCCCTTTAAAATCCCAGAGGCGGTCTTTTTTTAAGAAATTAAGCAGGTTAAACATGGCTATCTACAGGAATGACCCGCACCGGAATGGTGTTCAGGTCCCATTTCCAGTTGGCAGTTGTGGGAGCAACCGGACGCATCTCAATGCAGTCGGTCGGGCAGGGGGCAACGCACAGATCGCAGCCGGTGCAGACATCGCTTAATACCGTATGCATCGCGCGCGTGGCCCCGACGATAGCATCGACCGGGCAGGCCTGAATGCATTTGGTGCAGCCAATACAGTTGGCTTCATCAATCCAGGCCACCTTACGCTCGGGTTCGCCCGGCATTTCGTCGCCCAGCGGCTGGGGATCGACGTTGAGCAACGCCGCCAGTTTGAGCATGGTCTGCTCTCCGCCGGGGGCGCATTTATTGATCATCTCGCCATTGTTACCCACGGCATCTGCATAGGGGCGGCAGCCGGGATAGCCGCACTGTCCGCACTGGCTCTGCGGCAGTATGGCGTCAATCTGCTCAACAATCGGATCTTCTTCCACCTTGAAACGGCGGGAGGCATAGCCCAGCAGGCCACCAAAAATCAGGCTGAGCGCGCTTAATACGGCAACGGCAATCCAGATCGCACTCATCAGAACTTGACCAGTCCGGTAAAGCCCATAAAGGCCAGTGCCATCAGACCGGCAGTCACCAGGGCAATCGACGACCCTTTAAACGGCGCGGGAACATCGGCCAGCACCAGACGTTCGCGAATACCGGCAAACAGCACCATCACCAGCGAAAAACCGAGTGACGCACTGAAACCGTAAAGGGCGGCCTGCAGGAAAGTATGGTTAAGATTGACACTTAACAGCGGCACGCCGAGCACCGCACAGTTGGTGGTGATCAGCGGCAGGAAGATGCCCAGCAGGCGATAGAGGTCGGGGCTGGTTTTTCGCACGACCATCTCGGTGAACTGCACGACGACGGCGATCACCAGGATATAGGCCATGGTGCGCAGGTAAACCAGATCCAGCGGCAGCAGGATCAGATGGTTAACCAGCCACGCACAGATAGAGGCGAGCGTAATGACAAACGTCGTGGCGAGTCCCATGCCAATTGCCGTTTCCAGTTTTTTGGAAACGCCCATAAAGGGACACAGGCCGAGAAACTTCACTAATACGAAGTTATTCACCAGCACGGTGCCAATAAAAAGAAGCAGGTATTCGGTCATTGATACGCCTGAAAAATAGTGAAAGCGGTCTATTATCCGGCATTGCAGCCCTGACCACAACCGCCCAGTCTTAGCGGTTTTTTAATAGCGCACTCACGATTAAATTTTTGACGCTTTTTTCAACATCAGGGCGCGACAAAGGTGTTTTTAACCCGCTGAGAACGCTTGAAATAGGGCACCAGAACGCTGGCGGCCAGCAGCGCGAACAGCAAATTGCGCATCGCCAGCTGATCGGCCACCGGAGAGAAGACAAAGGCCTTCAGCGCCAGGACGACATTCAGCAACAGCCAGATGAGATAATGCCGCGGCAGACGCCTTGAGCGCTGGCAGAAAAGCCAGGTTATCCACGCCGTATAGACCAGCATGATCGCGGACGTGAGCAAAGACGCCCCCCACTGCAGCAGCGCAGGCTCCGGGGAGTGCCAGGATATATTTCGGATGGCCGGTCCGGCCAGTGCGCCGATATACATCGTCATGACCAGTGCCGACGCCAGTAAGGCAATAATCAGCCAGGCCAGCGGGACCAGCAGCCAGCCGGCGATACGTGGTTTAGAATCAACAGGCACGAAGTGTCCTTTTTCAACCGAAAGGGCAAGGCGCATCGCACGGGGCCACACGCATGAGGGAGAGGAGTATACGGATTATCACACTGCAGGTCATCAGGGCGATGACGCTTAAGATCAGACCACGAAGTGCCAGACGGTTTTGGGCACGCAACCCAGATCGAACAGGCGGCCGCCAGAGGCAAGTTCAGCACGACGATGATCGGCTGCACGGTACATCAGGATAATGTCAGCATCACTGGTGAGAGAATAATTCAAATGGTCAAAAAGTTTTTCCAGACTTTCCAGCGAATTAACTTTACGAAATTTTAACAGATAGTCTTGAACGGTCATTGCAGCCATCCAGTTAGAAATAAAGAGCAGGCAGTATATGATGCAGGGTAAAAGATGCCACTTTGTTTTCATCCCGTCCTGTAAAAATAAGAAAATTCAGCATGAGTTAGCGGCAGAGTTAAACACTGATTGCTGCCGGCAACCCGACGCAGAATGCGCACTCGCTTTGCCCGCTTTCTATTCTGCAGGGTTCAGATGATTCTAAAAGGTATTACTCCCTTAAGCTTAAGGGAACGCGACAGGTCGCGACATTTTAGAATGTGCGATAGATCACATATTCGTAGTTTTCCCTGGCCGGTTACCTATCCAGTCCCGACGACAGAACTTCACGCAGTGCTGTAATCGCTTCCAAATGGTTCTGCCGCAAACGCTTATGTTTATTACACTTATTTAACCTGGTTTTTGCTGTAAATACGCGTTTTTTCCATATCACCAATTGTGCTCACAGCCTGTGAGTGTAGCGTAACCTCTTTGAATTATTGAATTTTGTGAGCATTGTCGTAAATGTTTTCCTGCGAATAGGCCAGGCTTATGTGGCTCTTAACCCTATACGATAAAATCCCATCAGAGGAAAAATGATCATGTGGAAGCGTTTACTCTTATCCACCCTTATCGGAGCCAGCCTGTCTGCACCTGCGCTGGCCGAATCAATGACCGTCGGATTCTCACAGGTTGGCTCGGAATCAGGCTGGCGCGCAGCAGAAACCAGCGTGGCAAAAAGTGAAGCTCAGAAACGGGGTATTACGCTGAAAATCGCGGACGGCCAGCAAAAACAAGAGAACCAAATCAAAGCAGTGCGCTCGTTTATCGCGCAAGGGGTCGATGCGATATTCATCGCACCTGTCGTTCAGACAGGGTGGGAACCGGTGCTCTCTGAAGCTAAAGACGCCAAAATTCCGGTCTTCCTGCTGGATCGCGCCATCGTGGTCAAAGACAAATCCCTCTACCAGGCCGTGGTGACAGCGGATAACGTCTATGAAGGCAAGCTTATTGGCGACTGGCTGGTGAAACATCAGGCCGGCAAACCCTGTAACGTGGTGGAACTGCAGGGAACCGTCGGGGCCAGTGTGGCTATCGATCGTAAAAAAGGGTTTGCGGAAGCCATTGCCAATACACCCAATATTAAAGTCATTCGCTCACAGTCCGGTGACTTTACCCGCAGCAAGGGTAAAGAAGTGATGGAAAGTTTTATTAAGGCGGAAAACAACGGCAAGAATATTTGTATGGTTTACGCACATAACGATGATATGGCGATCGGGGCTATTCAGGCGATAAAAGAGGCCGGACTTAAACCGGGTAAAGATATTTTAACCGGATCCATTGATGGCGTGCCGGATATCTATAAAGCAATGCTGGCCGGAGAAGCTAACGCCAACGTGGAACTGACGCCAAATATGGCTGGCCCGGCGTTTGATGCACTGGAAAAACTGAAAAAAGACGGCACCATGCCGCCAAAAATTATCAAAACGGAAACCCGACTGTTCCTGCCAGCCGATGCGCAGGCGCAGCTAGATACCAAAAAAGGAATGGGTTACTGATCCCCGCGCCGCCCCGCCCGGGGCGGTTACCTATTTGTCTGAGGCACGCGTATGACCATCGAAACCTCTACGCCTGCGTTGCTGACCATCAGCAACGTCAGCAAATCCTTTCCCGGCGTCCGGGCGCTGGACAATGTCTCGTTTGACCTGCGCGCCGGCGAAATAATGGCATTACTTGGGGAGAACGGGGCGGGGAAATCCACGCTGATCAAGGTGCTGACCGGCGTTTATCAGCGTGATGGCGGTACCCTGATGCTCGGCGGACAGAATATTCATCCGCGCAATACGGCCGAGGCGCAGCAGCTGGGCATTGGCACGGTGTATCAGGAAGTGAATCTGCTGCCGAATATGTCTGTTGCTGACAATCTGTTTATTGGCCGTGAGCCTAAGCGTTTTGGCCTGATTGATCGTAAGACTCTGAATAAGCGGGCGGTAAAACTGCTGGCAGATTACGGTTTTGAAATGGATGTCACCCGACCACTGGGACAGTACTCGGTGGCCATGCAGCAAATCATTGCTATCTGCCGGGCGGTCGATCTGTCGGCAAAAGTACTGATCCTTGACGAACCGACCGCCAGTCTCGATGCCAGCGAAGTCACCATGCTGTTCACGCTGATGGAACAGCTGAAGGCCAAAGGCATGGGGCTGATTTTTGTCACTCACTTCCTCGACCAGGTTTACCGCGTGACGGACCGCATTACCGTGCTGCGCAACGGGCAGTTTATCGCCACGCGCGACACGCAAACCCTGCCACAGATCGAACTGATTAAACTGATGCTGGGACGTGAACTGCTGGAAACCGCACTGCAACGCGCGGGCAGCACGTTGAAAAGCCATCAGCCGGTGGTGGAATTTAAAGACTATGGCAAGAAAGGGACGATTGAACCCTTCAGCCTCAGTGTGCGCCCCGGTGAGGCCGTCGGACTGGCGGGCCTGCTGGGTTCCGGGCGTACGGAGACCGCAGAACTGCTGTTTGGCATTAAACGGGCCGACAGCGGGCGTGCCTTCATCAAGGGAAAGCCTCAGACCATTCGCTCACCTGCCCAGGCCTCGCGGCTGGGGATGGGCTTCTGTCCGGAAGATCGTAAAACGGACGGTATTATCGGTGCCGCTTCCGTGCGGGAAAATATCATTCTGGCGTTGCAGGCCCAGCGCGGCTGGCTGCGTCCGATCCCGAAGCGAGAACAGCAGCAGGTGGCAGACCGCTTTATCAAAAGCCTCGGCATCCGTACCCCGGATGCAGAACAGCCGGTGGAACTCCTTTCCGGCGGCAATCAGCAAAAAGTCCTGCTGTCGCGCTGGCTGGTGACAAAGCCCCAGTTCCTGATCCTGGATGAGCCGACACGCGGTATCGACGTCGGGGCCCACGCCGAGATCATCCGCCTGATTGAAACCCTGTGCGCCGACGGTCTGGCGCTGCTGGTGATCTCCTCAGAGCTGGAGGAACTGGTCGGCTATGCAGATCGCGTGGTGATCCTGCGCGATCGGCAGCAGGTGGCTGAAATACCACTGGAACAGCTCTCCGTCGCGGCGATCGTGAATGCGATAGCCGCAGGGGGAGAACAACATGCCTGAATCGCATCTGATGGCGGGGAAATCACCGATGTTAAAACGAAAACTACCGCCCGGTTTACCGCAGATTGGCGCACTGCTGCTGGTGCTGCTGATTGACAGCCTGGTGGCGAATAACTTCTTTGCCATCCACTTGCAGGATGGACGTCTGTTCGGTAGCCCGATTGATATTCTGAACCGCGCGGCCCCGGTGGCGATTCTGGCGATTGGTATGACGCTGGTGATTGCCACCGGGGGGATTGACCTGTCGGTAGGGGCGGTGATGGCCATTGCCGGGGCGACTGCCGCCACCCTGACCGTTGCCGGGCACAGCCTGCCGGTGATCATCCTGGTGACGCTCGGTAGCGGCATCCTCTGCGGGCTGTGGAACGGCGTGCTGGTGGCACTGCTGAAAATCCAGCCCTTTGTGGCCACGCTGATCCTGATGGTGGCGGGGCGCGGTATTGCGCAGCTGATTACTCAGGGGCAGATTGTCACCTTCGACAGCGATGCCCTGGCACGTCTGGGCAGCGGGACGCTCCTGCTGTTGCCAGTACCGGTATGGATCACCCTCGCGCTGGCACTGCTGGTGTGGCTGCTGACGCGTAAAACCGCGCTGGGCATGTTTATCGAGGCGGTCGGCATCAACCTGCGCGCAGCACGCAATGCGGGCGTCAATGGCTGGCTGGTGGTGATGAGCACGTACGTATTAAGCGGACTGTGCGCGGCAGTGGCCGGGCTGATCGTCGCTGCAGATATTCGCGGTGCTGACGCCAACAATGCCGGGCTGTGGCTGGAGCTGGATGCCATCCTTGCCGTGGTTATCGGCGGGGCGTCGCTGATGGGGGGGCGTTTTAACCTGATGCTGTCGTTGATCGGCGCGCTGATTATCCAGGCTATGAACACCGGGATTTTACTCTCCGGTTTCCCCCCCGAACTGAATCAGGTGGTGAAGGCGGTGGTCGTGATGCTGGTTCTGTTGCTGCAGTCTCCACGCTTTATTCAACTGTTCAAACGAGGGCATCGCCGTGATTAAACGCCATCTGCCGTTAATGATCACCCTGCTGGTGTTTGTCGCAGGTTATCTGTTCTGCCTCAGCCAGTATCCTGGCTTTGCATCCACGCGGGTGATTGCCAATATTCTGACGGATAATGCCTTTCTGGGCATTATCGCCGTCGGGATGACCTTTGTGATCCTCTCCGGCGGCATCGATCTGTCGGTGGGCGCGGTCATTGCCTTTACCGGGGTGTTTCTGGCGCGTCTGATTGGCGACTTCCACGTTGACCCCTGGCTGGCATTTGCCCTGGTGATGACCCTGGGCACGGCGTTCGGGGCCTTTATGGGCTGGCTGATCGATGCGCTGAAGATCCCGGCATTTATTATTACCCTGGCCGGTATGTTCTTCCTGCGCGGCTGCAGTTATCTGGTAGCGGAAAGCTCCTTACCTATCGACCACCCGCTGTATGCCACGCTGTCATCGATGGCGTGGAAAATTCCCGGCGGCGGGCGGCTGAGTCTGCTGGCGGTGATTATGCTGGCGGTCGTGGCACTGGGCATTTTACTGGCGCACCGCAGCCGTTTTGGTAATCAGGTGTATGCCATCGGTGGGAATGCGACCTCTGCCCGCCTGATGGGCATCTCCACCCGAAGTACCACGGTGCGTATCTATATGCTCTCTTCAGGGCTGGCGACGCTGGCCGGTATTGTGTTCTCCATCTACACCTCTGCAGGCTATGCGCTGGCAGGAATGGGCGTGGAGCTGGATGCCATCGCCTCGGTGGTGATCGGCGGTACGCTGTTGTCTGGCGGGGTCGGCACCGTACTGGGTACGCTGTTCGGTGTGCTGATTCAGGGGCTGATCCAGACGTGGATTAACTTTGACGGCACCCTGAGTTCCTGGTGGACCAAAATTGCCATTGGCGTGCTGCTGTTTGCGTTTATTGCGCTGCAGCGCCTGCTGACGGTGATGTGGGATCGCCAGCAAAATGCGCCGGTCAAGCGGCTGGTCTGATGTCAGACGGAGCGAGCCGGCCCCAGGGCCGGCTCGCTCCGTTTCCCCTGTGGCCGCGCAACCGTTGCCCGGATCGGACGGCCAGCAAAAGCGGTTTATCTCTTCTATCCTTACTCTTTTAGGTAAGGAGCCATTATGAAAATCATTCTGCTTTTATCCACATTGATGATAGCGGGCACAGCCATCGCGGCTGAGACAGGCACCCCCTCTGAGGAGGCCCGCTATGTCAGCCTGCTGTGTACCACCGCGTCTGCCCAGCCGGACGCTTCCCGTGACGCCTACCTGCAACAGCTCAACGATATGCACATGCGCAGTCACTCTTCTTCCTCGCTGAATAAAACCGATTTTGACAGCGAGGTGGCCGGGAAGGTCGTTGACGGCTGGCTGGCGCTCTCGCCGGAACAGCGTCGCCAGGCTCACACGCAGGCGGGCTGTGAAAAAGCCTTAGGTGAGCAGTTGAAAACGGCGGACTAATCGCCCTGGCGAACCCGCCCCCATGACAGACAACGCAGGAATAACAACACAGGAATCAGCGAATCAAGAGGAGAATATCGCGTGGCAGACTCTCTCACTGACAGCGAATGCATATTAATCGATCGCTACTGGCGGGCAGCCAATTACCTTTCTGTAGGCCAGATCTATTTAATGGATAACCCGCTTCTGCGCGAACCGCTGAAGCCGGAGCATATCAAGCCAAGACTGCTGGGCCACTGGGGGACGACACCCGGTCTGAATTTTATCTATGTCCATCTCAACCGCATCATTCGCCAGCGCAAGCTGAACTTACTCTATGTCTGCGGGCCAGGACACGGGGGGCCAGGCATGGTGGCTAACACCTGGCTGGAAGGCAGCTACAGCGAAATTTATCCTGACGTGAGCCAGGACATCGCCGGCATGAAACGGCTGTTCAAGCAGTTTTCCTTTCCGGGAGGGATACCCAGCCATGCGGCGGCAGAAACCCCGGGTTCGATTAACGAAGGCGGAGAGCTGGGCTACTCGCTGGCACACGCCTTCGGTGCCGCATTCGACCATCCCGAGCTGATTGTTCCGTGCATTATTGGCGATGGGGAGGCGGAAACCGGGCCGCTCTCTGCCAGCTGGCAAAGCCTGAAATTCCTTAATCCACAGCGTGACGGGGCGGTACTGCCGATACTGCACGTGAACGGCTATAAGATTGCCAATCCTACCCTGTCCGGACGCACCAGCGATGAAGAACTGGTCCACCTCTACCGGGCCATGGGCTATGCACCGCGCGTGGTGACAGGCAGTGATCCGGCATTGATGCACACGCAGATGGCGATGGTGCTGGATCAGGCCTTCGACGAGATTGCGGCGATCCAGCGGCAGTACCGTCAGGAAAAACCGCCGGCCGGAGTGCCACGCTGGCCGATGATTCTGTTACGTAGCCCGAAGGGATGGACCGGGCCCAAAAGTGTCGACGGTAAGAAAGTGGAAGATTTCTGGCGGGCTCACCAGGTGCCGGTCTCAGGCTGTCGTGAAAACGATGAACATCGACGCATCCTTGAACAGTGGCTGAAAAGTTATCAGCCGGAAAAGCTGTTTGATGCCAGCGGACGTTTACGCCCTGAACTGCAGGCCCTTGCCCCGCAGGGCGACTGGCGCATGGGAGCCAGTCCCTGGGCGAACGGCGGCAGGCTGAGGCAGCCCTTAAACACGCCTGATATTCGCGCGTTCTCGCTGGACGTGTCCACCCCCGGCGCGATACAGGGGCAGGCGACGGAGCAGCTGGGTCATTATCTGCGCGAGATTGTGCAGAAAAATCCCAATAATTTCCTGATTTTTGGGCCGGATGAAACCGCCTCTAACCGGCTGAGTCCGGTGTTTGAGGTGACCGCACGCCGCTGGATGGGAGAACGCGAACCCTATGACGAGCAGCTGGCCCCGGATGGCCGGGTACTGGAAGTCCTCAGTGAGCATCTTTGCCAGGGGTGGCTGGAAGGGTATCTGCTGAGCGGCCGGCACGGGCTGTTCAACTGTTACGAAGCCTTTATTCACATTATCGATTCAATGTTTAATCAGCATGCAAAATGGCTGAAGGTGTCACGCAAGCTTCCCTGGCGGGCACCGATCGCCTCGCTGAATTATCTGCTCTCATCCCACGTGTGGCGTCAGGATCATAATGGCTACAGTCACCAGGATCCGGGCTTTATCGATCACGTGGTGAATAAGAAAGCCGACATCGTCCGGGTCTATTTACCGCCGGATGCCAATACCCTGCTGTGGGTGGGCGATCACTGTCTGAAAACCTGGGATCGCATCAACGTCATTGTCGCAGGTAAGCAGCCCTCGCCGCAGTGGCTGGATCGCGACAGCGCGGCAAAACATTGCGAAGCCGGAATGGGGATATGGTCCTGGGCGGGCAATACGGATGACGATGCCAGCCCTGACGTGGTGATGGCCTGCGCCGGGGATGTTCCCACCATTGAAACGCTGGCGGCCGTGCAACTGTTACGCGATCTGGTTCCTGAGCTGAACGTCCGCGTGGTGAACGTGGTGGATCTGATGGCACTGCAGACCCAGGAGCAGCACCCGCACGGTAAACCGGAACCGGCGTTTGAAGCGCTGTTCACGGCGGATAAACCGATCATCTTTGCTTTTCACGGTTATCCCAGCCTGATCCACCGGCTGACGTATCAGCGGCGAAATCATCAGAATTTTCACGTACAGGGTTTCAGCGAGGAGGGCACCACCACCACACCGTTTGATATGACCGTGCTTAATAAACTGGATCGTTATCATCTGGCGCTGGCGGCCATCACACATGTTCCCCATCTGGCCGCCACTCAGGGTCACGTTATCGATACCTTACAGGCCCGTCTGGCGTATCACCATGATTATGTGCGGGAACACGGTGAAGACATGCCGGAAGTCAGCCAGTGGCGTTGGGGGCAGGGTAACGCAGAGTAAGAGGAGAAAACGCCCCCGTCAGGGGGCGTTAGCGGTTAGCGTTGATTCAGACGGTAGTAAGCTTCATTCCAGCGCAGCGCATCACGGAAACCGTGCAGCGTGGTTTCTTCATCGATTACCAGCGCTTCTATCCCGGTGAGCTCGGCGTACAGCCGCATATCGTCGACGGTGAGTGCCTGGCTGAAGACGGTATGATGCGCACCACCGCCCAGAATCCACGCTTCAGATGCTGTCGCCAGCGACGGCTGTGCCCGCCACAGGGCGCGGGCCACCGGCAGTTTCGGCAGCGCCTGCGGCTGTTCGATAGCGTCCACCACGTTAACCAGCAGGCGGAAACGGTCACCCATATCAATCACGCTGGCGTTAACTGCACGTCCGGCCGGGGCGGAGAAGATCAGACGAGCCGGATCGGCCTTGCCGCCGATGCCCAGCGCCTGCACGTCGAGCAGCGGTTTGGCTTCACGGGCGATGGTCGGGCAGACCTCCAGCATATGTGAACCCAGCACCAGGTCATTGCCCGGCGCGAAGTGGTAGGTGTAATCCTCCATAAACGAGGTACCCCCCGGGACATCCCCCGCCATCTGTTTGAAGATGTGCAGCAGTGCCGCCGTTTTCCAGTCTCCCTCACCGGCAAAGCCGTATCCCTGCTGCATCAGGCGCTGTACCGCCAGCCCCGGCAGCTGTGTCATCCCGTGCAGCGTCTGGAAATTGGTGGTGAATGCCCGGCAGCCTTCGCTTTCCAGGAACCGCTTGATCCCCAGTTCAATCCGGGCGGCGTCCAGCACGTTCTGCCGCTTGTCACCGTTCACGGCCGCCGCTGCGCTAAATTCATAGCTGCTTTCGTATTCATCAATCAGTGCACTGACATCGCCATCGCTGACCTGGTTGATCACCTCCACCAAATCGCCTACACCCCAGCCGTTCACCGCGTAGCCAAACTGGATCTGTGCCGCGACTTTATCGCCTTCTGTCACTGCCACTTCGCGCATGTTGTCACCGAAACGGGCCACTTTCAGCTGCTGGCTGGCCTGCAGGGCGGCGGCACCGCGCATCCACTGTCCGATGCGCTGCTGTGAGCGTTCATCCTGCCAGTGGCCGGTCACCACCTGATGCGGCAGACGCATACGCGCGCCAATAAAGCCAAACTCACGGCCGCCGTGTGCAGTCTGGTTCAGGTTCATAAAGTCCATATCCATGCTGTCCCATGGGATCTCCGCATTGAACTGGGTATGGAACTGCAGCAGTGGCTTATTCAGAATCGACAGTCCGCCAATCCACATTTTTGCCGGGGAGAAGGTGTGCAGCCAGGTGATAATGCCCAGGCAGCTCTGATCGTGATTCGCCTCGCGGCACAGCGACAGTGCCTCATCCGGTGTTTTAACCAGCGGTTTAAGCTGTAAAGAGAAGGGCAGTTTACCCGCCCGGTTCAGGCCTTCCACCACCTGCTGTCCATGTTGCTCGACCTGGCGCAGCGTCTCCGCACCGTACAGATGCTGGGTACCAATCACAAACCATACGCTGCGGGCGTTTAACTGTGTCATAAAGCGATTCCTTAACTGACTGATGAAGGTTGTGGGGCAAACTGCGGTTCCGCCAGCTCACACCATTGAAGATAACGCTGATAAAGCTGCTGGAAGCGGGCGACGCGAACCGGATCCGGCTGCAGCGTCTGATCCAGCGGGCTGGCCATCTGCGCCTGTGCCGACGGGATATCGGCATAGACACCAGCGGCCACGGCGGCAAAGATGGCGGCCCCCAGCGCACAGCATTCGTCGGAGGCAACAATGTCCAGTGGACGGTTCATCACGTCACAGCACACCTGCATAATGGTCGGTGACTTGCGGGCAATTCCGCCCAGAGCGAGGATCTGCTGTACCGGGATATCCTGCTGTTCAAAGCACTCCATAATGGCGCGGGCACCAAACGCCGTGGCCGCAATAAAGCCCCCAAACAGCGTCGGGGCATCGGTGCCAAGGTTAAGATCGGTGATCACTCCTTTCAGGCGCTGGTTGGCAAAAGGCGTGCGGCGGCCGTTAAACCAGTCGAGGACCACCGGCAGATGATCGAGCTGCGGATCGGCGGCCCAGGCGGCGGTTAACTGTTCCAGCATGCCGTGCTGTATGGCCTCAAGTTCGGCTTTCAGCGCTGGCTGCTGCTGTGCCGCCTGCATCAGCGGCCAGCTCAACAGACGGCCAAACCAGGCATACATATCGCCAAATGCCGACTGTCCGGCCTCCAGGCCAATCATTCCGGGTACGACGCTGCCATCCACCTGACCACAGATCCCTTTAATCGCACGATCGGCTACGCGATCGGCATCAGCAATCAGAATGTCGCAGGTCGACGTCCCGATCACTTTCACCAGCGTATAGGGCTGGGCTCCGGCACCAACGGCCCCCATATGGCAGTCAAATGCCCCGCCGGATAGGGTCACGCTGCCGGGCAGACCGAGACGCGCCGCCCACTCGGCACTGAGCTGCCCGACCGGAATATCGGCGGTCCAGGTATCGGTAAACATCGGGTAATCGAGGTCGGTGGTCAGCAGCGGGTCGAGAGTATTAAGGAACCGGGCTTCAGGTAACCCCTGCCAGACCGGATGCCAGAGTGACTTATGGCCAGCTGCACAGCGGCCGCGTTTCATGTCCGCAGGGGCGGTGGTACCGCTTAACAGCGCCGGCACCCAGTCACACAACTCCACCCACGAGACCGCTGCCTCGCGTACCGCCGCATCCTGGCGACTGATATGCAGAATTTTGGCCCAGAACCATTCTGAGGAATAAATGCCGCCGATAAAGCGTGAGTAGTCCTGATAGTCACCGCTGTGACACAGGCGGGTAATAGCTTCAGCCTCCTCAATGGCGGTGTGATCTTTCCACAGCACGAACATCGCGTTGGGGTTTTCGGCAAATTCCGGGCGCAGGGCAAGTACCCGTCCTTCACGGTCTACAGGGGCAGGGGTGGATCCTGTCGAATCCACGCCGATGCCCACCACATTTAACCGCTGTTCAGGGGTAAGTTGAGTGACAACGTCACGTATCGCCTGCTCCAGCGCGTCAATATAGTCCTGAGGATGATGGCGAAACAGGTTATGTGCCGCATCGCAGAAGCGTCCGGCTTTCCAGCGCGGATAGGCCACCACCTGCTTATACAGTTCGCGGCCGCTGGCGCACTCCACGGCCAGCGCACGCACCGAATCGCTGCCGAAATCCAGACCGAGGGTAATCGCACCCTTGTGCATAGTTGCTCTCCGTTATGTTCAGAACAGGCTTAAGTAATGTTCCTCTATCCTGGAAACATGGCGGCAGAGTGGTTAGGTGCGGCTGGCTGCATATATGCACTTTTCTGTCATCAGGGGTGGGAGTGTGATGGGGTTCAAATGTTGCGTATCGGTTAAATTGGCTGAAAAGATGGACAAAACAACTGTAATTTCAGCGTGTGATAGCGCTCTACAAATTTTCACGCACTTGCAGGTAAAACTAGCGGACTACCGCCACTGTTAAGACGTCAGTGCTCAGGTAAGGTCTTGTTTAAATGCTTTTAATTTTTTCAACAACCGATTGTTACCGTTTACACAATCCCGCCCCAGGCGGGCACTGAGCCGGAGAGCCTCATGCACAAATTCACTAAAGCGCTGGCCGCGATTGGCCTTGCTGCCGTTATGTCACAATCCGCTATGGCGGAAACCATGAAACTCGGTTTCCTCGTGAAACAGCCGGAAGAACCCTGGTTCCAGACGGAATGGAAGTTTGCCGACAAGGCCGGTAAAGATCTTGGCTTTGAAGTGATCAAAATCGCGGTGCCGGACGGTGAAAAAACCCTGAATGCCATCGACAGTCTGGCCGCCAGCGGGGCGAAAGGGTTTGTTATCTGTACGCCGGATCCCAAACTCGGTTCGGCGATTGTAGCCAAAGCCCGCAGCTATGGCCTGAAAGTGATCGCGGTCGATGACCAGTTCGTCACTGCGAAAGGCAAACCGATGGACACCGTGCCGCTGGTGATGATGGCGGCGACCAAAATCGGCGAGCGTCAGGGCCAGGAGCTGTACAAAGAGATGCAGAAACGCGGCTGGGATGTGAAAACCACCGCCGTGATGGCGATCACCGCCAATGAGCTGGACACCGCCCGCCGTCGTACCGGGGGGTCAATTGACGCACTGAAAGCGGCCGGATTCCCGGAAAAACAGATCTATCAGGTTCCTACCAAATCAAACGATATCCCCGGTGCCTTCGATGCCGGTAACTCACTGTTAGTGCAGCATCCGGAAGTCAAAAACTGGCTGATTGTGGGCATGAACGATAACACAGTGCTGGGCGGCGTGCGGGCCACCGAAGGTCAGGGCTTTAAAGCGCCGAACGTGATCGGCATCGGTATCAACGGCGTGGATGCGGTCAGCGAACTGTCGAAGGGCCAGGCAACCGGCTTCTACGGCTCTCTGCTGCCCAGCCCGGATGTCCACGGCTACCGCAGCATTCAGATGCTGCATGACTGGGTAACGAAAGATGTTGAGCCAGCCAAATTCACCGAAGTGACCGACGTGGTGCTGATTACCCGCGATAACTTCAAAGCTGAACTGGCGAAAAAAGGCCTGATGTAAGGCACTGGCGCAGGGGCGGGCCTTTTTTCCGGTCCGCCCGAAAGGCGATGCCAGCCTATTTATCGGGGCGGCCCTTTTTTCCGGTCCGCCCGCAGTGATGGCCTATGTCGCAGGAGACACCATGACTTCACAAACGCCGTATCTGAGCTTTCACGGCATCAGCAAAACCTTTCCTGGCGTGAAGGCACTTCAGGACATCAGCTTCGACTGTTATGCCGGCCAGGTCCATGCCCTGATGGGGGAAAATGGCGCGGGTAAATCGACACTGTTGAAAATTCTCAGCGGAAGCTATCAGGCCAGCGGCGGCGAAATTCGCCTGCAGGGGCAGCCGGTTAACTTCCAGCACACCACTGATGCGCTCAACGCCGGGGTGGCGATTATTTATCAGGAACTGCATCTGGTGCCGGAAATGTCGGTGGCAGAAAATATCTTTTTAGGTCAGCTGCCGCAGCGCGCGGGACTGGTCAACCGTTCCCGCCTGCGTGCGGAGGCCAGCCGCCAGCTGAAAGCGCTGGGGATGGATATTGACCCGGACATGCCTCTGAAATACCTCTCTCTGGGCCAGTGGCAGATGGTGGAGATCGCCAAGGCGCTGACCCGTAATGCGCAGGTGATCGCTTTTGATGAACCGACCAGTTCGCTGTCGGCACGAGAGATTGACCAGCTGTTCCGCGTTATCCGCCAGCTGCGCGCTGAGGGGCGCGTGGTGCTGTATGTCTCCCACCGCATGGAGGAGATCTTTGCCCTCAGTGATGCGATCACGGTGTTTAAAGATGGTCGCTATGTGCGCACCTTTACCGATATGGCAACCACCGGCAACGATGAGCTGGTTCAGGCCATGGTCGGCCGTGAAATCGGTGATATCTACGGTTACCGCCCCCGCGAACAGGGCGAGATCCGACTGCAACTCAACAACGTGCACGCCAAAGGCGTACGCAGTCCGGTGTCCTTCAGCGTGCGTGCCGGAGAAATCGTCGGGCTGTTTGGCCTGGTCGGTGCCGGACGCAGTGAGCTGATGAAAGGGCTGTTTGGTGCCACGCGCCTGATCGGCGGCGAGCTGTGGCTGGATGGAAAGAAAATCAGCATCAAAGAGCCGATAGAAGCCATTCGCGCTGGCATCATGCTCTGCCCTGAAGATCGTAAGGCAGACGGCATCATCCCGGTACACTCCGTGCGTGACAACATCAATATCAGCGCCAGGCGGAATAATCTGAAGGCGGGGTGCCTGATTAACAACGGCTGGGAAGCCAGTAACGCCGGCGTGCATATCCGTTCCCTGAACATTAAAACCCCCTCCGCGGATCAGCTGATCATGAACCTTTCCGGTGGCAACCAGCAGAAAGCGATCCTTGGCCGCTGGCTGTCAGAAGAGATGAAGGTGATCCTGCTGGACGAACCGACGCGCGGCATTGATGTCGGGGCGAAAAACGAAATTTATCAGCTGATTTATGCCCTGGCAGAGCAGGGGATTGCCGTGCTGTTTGCCTCCAGCGACCTGCCCGAAGTCATGGGGCTGGCCGACCGCATTCTGGTGATGCGCGAGGGTGAAATAGCCGGAGAGCTGGATCACAACGACGCCACGGAAGCCCTGACGCTGAGTCTGGCGATGCCGAAAACCGCCAAACCCGCCACACACGTGGCCTGAATATGCAGGAGAAACCTATGTCAACGACCTCATCCGTTACACCCGCTGCGCCGTCCCGCTTCAGCCTGGGCCGAATCTGGGACAACTTTGGCATGCTGGTGGTGTTTGCTGCCCTGTTTATCGCCTGTACGGTATTCGTACCGAACTTCGGTTCACTGATCAATATGAAAGGTCTGGGGCTGGCGATGTCGATGTCTGGCATGGTTGCCTGCGGCATGCTGTTCTGCCTGGCCTCGGGAGATTTTGACCTGTCGGTGGCCTCGGTCATTGCCTGCGCCGGCGTGGTGTGTGCCGTGGTGATCAATATGACGGAGAGCCTGTGGATCGGCATTGCTGCCGGTCTGGTGCTGGGGGTTGCCTGCGGCTTCGTCAATGGCTTTGTCATCGCTAAACTGAAGATCAATGCGTTGATCACCACGCTGGCGACCATGCAGATCGTCCGCGGGCTGGCCTATATTTTCTCAGACGGTAAAGCGGTAGGGATCGAAGATGAGCGCTTCTTTGCGCTCGGCTATGCCAGCTGGCTGGGCGTGCCGGCTCCCGTGTGGCTGACCATTATCACCCTGGCGCTGTTCGCCTTCCTGCTGAATAAAACCACCTTTGGCCGTAACACGCTGGCGATAGGTGGCAATGAAGAAGCAGCACGTCTGGCCGGGGTGCCGGTGGTGCGCACGCGGATTATTATCTTTATTCTCTCCGGGCTGGTTTCCGCTGCGGCCGGGATTATTCTGGCTTCAAGAATGACCAGCGGCCAGCCGATGACCTCCCTGGGCTACGAGCTGATCGTGATCTCAGCCTGTGTGCTGGGAGGCGTTTCCCTGAAGGGCGGGATTGGTAAAATTTCGTATGTTATCGCCGGGGTACTGATCCTTGGCACCGTGGAAAATGCGATGAATTTATTGAATATATCGCCTTTCTCACAGTACGTCGTCCGCGGTCTGATATTGTTAGCAGCGGTTATTTTTGACCGGTACAAACAAAAAGCGAAAGCGGTCTGACAGGAGGCGTTATGTATCATCGTCTGGCGCCAGTGGCGCAGTCCAACCCGTTACTTCCCGGGTATCCCTTCAGCGCCTGGCTGGTGGCCGGGCTGACGCCGATTAATGCGGCAGGGCCGCTCGATTTCTTTATCGATCGCCCGCACGGCATGAAAGGCTACATCCTTAACCTGACCATCAAAGGCCGCGGGCGGGTGTTTGACGGTGAGGCGGCGTTCGACTGTGAGCCTGGCGATCTGCTGCTGTTTCAGCCGAAAACGCCGCATTACTACGGCCGTTTGCCGGACAGTGACTGCTGGTATCACCGCTGGGTCTATTTCCGCCCCCGCGCCTACTGGAGCGACTGGCTGGAGTGGCAGGATGAAGCGCAGGGCGTGGGGCGCCTGCGCCTGCCGGAGTCGCTGCGCGGGGAGTTTGACCGCCTGTTTGCCAATATTGAACACACGCATAACTCCGGCCGTCCGTTTGCTGAAGAACTGGCGATGAATCTGCTGGAACGTTTGCTGCTGCGGGCGGTGCAGGAAGATCCGCGCAGCCAGCAGCAGGTCCGCGACGCCCGCGTGGTGGAGGCCTGCCAGTACGTCACCAACAATCTGGCTGCGGAGGTGAAAATTGAAGAGGTCGCCAGGCACGTCTGCCTGTCACCATCGCGGCTGGCGCATCTCTTTCGCGAGCAGATGGGCGTCAACCTGCTGCGCTGGCGGGAAGATCAGCGCGTGATCCGCGCCAAGCTGCTGCTGCAGACCACTCAGGAGCCGATTGCCAGTATCGGCCGCGAAGTGGGCTATGACGATCAGCTTTACTTCTCCCGTGTGTTTCGCAAGCGTGCCGGAGTCAGCCCCAGCGACTTCCGCCGCCGCAGCCTTGATGCGCACGATGCGCTGGTGGCGCAGGAGACGTGGCATTTGCCTCGCCGTGCCAACGAATAGCTTTTCGGGCAAATCCTCCTTGTGGTTGCCCCGTTGATCGTCTTAAATCAACGGGTAACCACGAGAGGGATTAAAATGAGTGATAAAATTCGTGTCGGGCTGGTCGGCTACGGCTTTGCCAGCAAAACCTTCCATGCGCCATTAATTGCCGGGACATCTGAAATGGTGCTGTCGGCCATTTCCAGCAGCGATGCGGGCAAGGTTCATGCGGACTGGCCGTCGGTACAGGTCGTGTCCGATCCCCAGGCGCTGTTTGACGATCCCACGCTGCAACTGATTGTTATCCCTACCCCAAATGATACCCATTTCCCATTAGCCCGGGCTGCCCTGATGGCCGGTAAGCATGTGGTGGTGGATAAACCGTTTACCGTGACACTGTCACAGGCACGCGAACTGGATGCGCTGGCGAAAGCCAAAGGTCTGCTGCTGTCGGTGTTTCACAACCGCCGCTGGGACAGCGACTTCCTCACGGTCAAATCACTGCTGGCGGAAGGGACGCTGGGTGAGGTGCGCTATTTTGAATCGCACTTCGACCGTTTCCGTCCACAGGTACAGCAGCGCTGGCGCGAGCAGCAGGGGCCGGGCAGCGGCATCTGGTACGATCTGGGGCCGCACGTCATTGACCAGGCTTTGCAGCTGTTTGGCTCTCCGGTGGCGATCAACCTGGATACGGCCGATTTGCGTCCCGGAGCCGTGACCACCGACTATTTCCACGCCACCCTGATCTATCCGCAGCGGCGCGTGGTGCTGCACGGCAGTATGCTGGTGGCCGCGGAGTCGGCGCGCTATCAGATACACGGCACGCGCGGCAGCTTCGTGAAATACGGTCTGGATCCGCAGGAAGACCGCCTGAAGTCCGGGGCGCGGCCGCCGCAGGAAGACTGGGGCTATGATATGCGCGACGGCGTCCTGACGCTGGCCGAGGGGGACGGTATGGTGGAGAAGACGCTGCTGACCATTCCTGGCAACTATCCGGCTTACTACGCGGCGATCCGCGATGCGGTGAACGGCGTCGGGGAAAACCCGGTGAAAGCAGAAGAGGCGATTCAGGTGATGGAGTTGATCGAGTTGGGTCTGCAGTCGGCTGAAAAACGCCAGACGATGTCGCTTAAATAAGCCGTTCACGGTCGTTAACGGGCTGACCACACATCAAGGTCAGCCCCTGCGACATCCGTGGGCTCCTGTCAAAAGGGGCAACGCTTTAGCTCGCCCGGGTTTGACCGATGTCCATACCGCCTGGGGCGGGATATCACCCGCCCGGGTGGATATCAGGCTGCGACGCGTGCCCGAACGGCGGCGCGCTCAGCATCACTGAGGAAGGCAATCTTCAGGCCGTTTTCCTGCGCCACCCGCATCTGCGCCAGGCTCAGCCCGGCAGCGGGGGCGGCAACAGCATATTCATGACCAATCTCAATCCCCTGAACCGCCGGATCGTCCGTGTTAATGGTGGCAAGAATACCGTGATCCAGGAAGGTTTTCAGCGGGTGACGCGCCAGTGAGGCCACGGTGCTGGTCTGAATGTTCGAGGTCAGGCAGGATTCAACGCCAATGCCGTGCTTCGCCATAAAGTCCATCAGCGCCGGATCTTCCACCGCTTTCACCCCGTGACCGATACGCTCCGCACCCAGTTCACGAATGGCCTGCCAGATACTCTCAGCACCGGCGGCCTCTCCGGCGTGAACCGTAATGCGCAGTCCGGCATCGCGGGCGCGGGTGAAGTGGCTGAGGAACTGGCTGCCGGGGAAGCCCAGCTCATCGCCTGCCAGGTCCAGGGCAGTGATGCTGTCGCGGTGCGCCAGCAGGCCGTTCAGCTCATCCAGGCAGGCCTCTTCGCCGAAGGTGCGGCTCATGATACCGATCAGACGCACGTCAATATTGTGATTGCTGCAGCCGGCTTTAATGCCGTCAATCACCGCTTCCACCACGCCGGCAATCGGCAGGTTGTGGGTCATGGCCATATAGCCCGGCGAAAAGCGCAGCTCGGTATAGTGAATACCGGCGCGGGCGGCGTCTTCAACGTTTTCCTGCGCAACGCGGCGGCAGGCATCAAGGGAACCCAACACTTTGACCCCCCAGTCCAGCTTATTGAGGAAGCTGACCAGGTCCGGCTCGGCGTCAATCACCTGCACGTGCGGGCGCAGCGTATCCAGCGTGGTGGCGGGCAGCGCGAGGTTAAACTCACGGCCTAAATCAAGAATGGTCTGTGCGCGGATATTGCCGTCAAGATGGCGATGAATGTCGGTGAGGGGAAGCTGGGAATCGATCATGTCGGCACTCTCTGTTTTTTTAATAAAGTGCGGAGCATTATAAAAACTTATTGCGCAACAATGCCACTAAATTGCGCAACAAGCGGGGTTTGCCGATGTTAACTGCTGCTTAATCGCACGCTGAACAGCACTGCAGTGCCGCAATCAGCCGGTTGAGGCCCTCATCGACCTTACTGCGGGGACAGCCGACGTTAAAGCGCAGCCAGCCCCTGCACTGCGGCCCATAGGTCGATCCGGGCATAATGGCAACTTTGTACTGCTCCGTCAGTACCTGCTGCAGCCGCTGTTCATCAATATGCAGCGGGTTCAGATCGATCCAGGCCAGGTAAGTGGCCTGCGGCGGCTGCCAGTTCAGCGCGGGGAAGGCCGCATTCAGACGGCGGGCTACATGGTGCAGATTATCCCGCAGATAGATGCGCAGCGCGTCCAGCCATTCTGCGCCGTGCCGGTAAGCGGCAATATGCGCCGCAACGGCCAGCAGCGCCGGGGAGGAGAGACCATCGGCGTTTTTCAGTGCCTGAAACCACGCGTCCCGATCCACCTCATCGCTAATAAGGCCATAGGCCCCGGTCAGGCCCGGAACGTTGAAACTTTTTGATGCCGAGGTAAACAGCGCCCAGCGTCCCTGACCCACGCGGCTCCAGGGTACGTGTTGCGCATCGCCCATCACCATATCCATGTGGATCTCATCGCTGATCACCCGCACCTGGTAGCGTGCACAAAGCTGCGCCATCTGTTCCAGCTCGCGGTGATGCCAGACTTTGCCGGTTGGATTGTGCGGGCTGCACAACAACAGAATTTTGCACTGCGGATCGGCGAGTAACGCGTCCAGTGCGGCCATATCACACTGCCACAGGCCCTGTGAGCGGTTGAGCGGCAGCGCCATTACCCGACGCTGATTGCCCTCAATCACCTTATAAAAGGCATCATAGGCCGGGGTATGGATCAGCACCCCGTCACCGGGCTGCGACCAGTGGCGGATCATCTGTGCCACCATATAAATCACCGACGGGCCGTAAACGATCTGCCGGGGATCGACCTTTTCTGCAAAACGCTGCTGGTACCAGCCGCTAATAGCCTCGAGAAAATCACTATGCTGCCAGCGGCTGTAGCCGAAAATACCGTGCGCCACACGCTGCTGCAGCGCCGCTATCACCGCCGGGGCGGTGGGAATATCCATATCGGAAATGGTGAAGGGCAGCAGATCGTCATGACCAAAGCGGTCAGCAACGAAATCCCACTGGGTGGACCAGCTGCCATGGCGATCGATCACCCGGTCAAAATCAAACATTGTGTCATCCTCAGTCTGTGCCGCAGCACGGTTCCCGGTTTATGCGGAAGCGGCCGGCATCAGCGTGGCAATTTCATCTTTTACCGACTGAACCTGCGGGCCAATCACTACCTGCAGATTGTGCTGGCTGAGGTGGATGACACCGATTACCCGATGGGCCTTCAGCGCGGCATCGTCAACCAGGCTCATATCCTTCACTGATAACCGCAGGCGCGTCAGGCAGTTATCCAGTGACGTAATGTTGTCGATCCCGCCGAGTGCCGCCAGAATGGCAGGGGTGTTATACCCCGACTTACCGCTGACCTCACGTGCCGGGCTGCTGACGTTAACGGTGTCAATTTCACGTCCTGGCGTTTTGATATTGAAGCGGGTAATGGCCAGGCGGAAGATCAGGTAATAGCCGGCAAACCAGACAGCCGCGACCACGGGAACCCAGTACCATTTGGTTTGCAGCCCGTGCAGAACACCAAACACCACGAAGTCGATAATATTGCCGTCAGTATTGCCTATCGTGACCCCTAATACCGCCATCAGGGTAAAGCCCAGACCGGTTAACAGGGCGTGGATCAGATAGAGAACCGGTGCCACAAACAGGAACAGAAATTCAATCGGTTCGGTGGTTCCGCCGACCACGCAGGCGACCACGCCGGAAATCAGCAGCCCCTTAATTTTATGGCGATTTTCCGGGCGGGCACAGTGATACATGGCCAGCGCGGCACCGGGTAACCCTCCGAGAAAGGCCGGCATTTTCCCCTGGGACAGGAAGCGCGTGGCGCTCTCAGCGAAGCCGCCCGGGGTTGGACAGGAAAGCTGTGCCTGGAAGATGGTAAGGGCACCGCTGACGCTGTGACCGCACACGTCCAGCGTGCCGCCCGCATCGGTAAAGCGGATGATCGCCACCAGAATATGCTGTAAGCCAAAGGGCAGCAGCAGGCGTTCGCCGGTGCCGAAGATCATCGGGCCGAAATCCCCCGCACTGTTGATCACCCAGCCCAGGCCGGCAATCGCTTTGGCAAACCACGGCCAGATCAGCGGGATCGCCAGTCCGGCGAGGCCCATCACCAGAGTGGTGATAATGGGCACAAATCGCGTGCCGCCAAAGAAGGCGAGGGCATCCGGCAGGCGAATATCGTGGAAGCGTTCGTGCAGGTAAAACACCACGATCCCGGCGATCACCGCGCCGAGAATGCCCGTATCGATGGACTGGATACCAATAATATTCTGAATGTTATTGGCTTTAAGGACAGCCGCATCGGTGGTGGGCAGAATGCCTTTGGCCGTCAGCCAGAAGTTAACCGCCAGGTTCATCACGGCGAAGCCGACAAAGCCGGAGAACGCCGCCACCCCTTTATTATTACGCGCCATCCCCAAAGGAATAGCGACGGCAAACATCACGGGCAGATAGCTGAAGGCAAATGAACCGATTTTGCTCATCCAGGTGAACACCAGCTGCAGTAGCGGTTCGCCGAGGAAGGGGATCAGCGTGATAACATCGTGGCTGCTTAAGGAGCTACCGATACCCAGCATGATGCCGCAAAATGATAACAGGGCAACGGGGAGCATAAAGGTTTTCCCGAGGCTCTGAAAAAATTCCCAAACCGTAATTTTCTGACGTGTGGCGGACATACGCTCTCCTGGCGAATTCATGCTCAGCGGCTGCTGAGGTAAAATAAGATAAAACGTTTTACCTTTTAAAAACGAGTGACAGATCACAGGGTTCTGGCGAGGGAACCTTTTCTCTGCGACAATCGGCCTGTCACGTTTTACCTTTAGCGTTCCTGCTGTTCGCACACGGCTGAACCCATTCCATGAGAAAATGATGTCTCAGAAGAAAATCACCATTCATGATGTAGCCGCCGAAGCCGGCGTGTCGGTGACGACGGTTTCGCTGGCGCTGTCCGGTAAGGGGCGGATCTCTGCCGTTACGACCGAGCGCGTTAACCGCGCGGCTGAAGCGCTGGGGTTTGTGCGTAATCGTTCAGCCAGCATGCTGCGCGGCGGTGGAAGCGGCGTCGTGGGTTTGATCGTGCGCGATATCTGCCACCCGTTTTACGCTGAAATGACCGCCGGGCTGAGTGAGACGCTGGAGCAGCAGGGAAAAGTACTGTTTCTGACGCAAAGTGGTGCGCAGGGCCAGCATCTTGAGCACTGTTTTGATTCGCTGGTGGAGCAGGGCGTGGAAGGCATTGTTCTGGGCGGCGGCGGCGGCGATACCGGCCCACTGATCCGCAAAGCGCAGGAGAAAAATATCGCCGTTCTCTGTGCATCGCGCGCCAGCAGTCTGGAACAGATTGATTCGGTGCGGCCGGATAATCATGCGGCGGCAAAAATGGCGACGGAGTACCTGATCGCTCGCGGGCACCGCTGCATTGCGCTGCTGGGCGGCTCTGGCGCGTCATTAACCCGTGCAGAACGCATTGGCGGATACTGCGCCACGCTGTTGCAGTTCGGGCTGCCTTTTCGCAGTGAGTGGATTATTGAAGGATGTGCCCATCCGCGTGAGATCCCGGCGCAGGCGGAGCAGTTGCTGCTGCAGTATCCGGGCATTACCGCCATCCTGTGTCATAACGCCGCCGTCACGCTCGGCTGCTATTTAGGCGTGCAGCGCAGCGGGCGCACTATCAGTAAAGACGCGGTGGGAAGCTATTACGACCGGCAGATGGCGCTGGTGGGCTTTAGCGATGTTGCCGATGCCGCGCTGAATGATCCGGCACTGACCTTCGTCAGCAGTACCGCGCGGGATATTGGCCGCAGTGCGGCGGCGCGGCTTTTGCAAAAAATAGCTCATCCCCACGATGCGCCCCAGCACATCATTTTATCGCCACAGTTACTGACGTAGCGTTTTTCACCTCCGGTTCCTTCCCTGGCTGAAACATCAATCATTAAAGTTTTCTGATGTTTTACCGAAAATAGTCAAAGAAGTACCTCATCAACTGTGACGCGCTGGCGTAAACAAAGGGATTGTGCACAATGACTGTTATTTCATCGGTTGGAAACTTATCGTTAAACACGTCGTTGCTCAATACGACGACGCTCACCAGAACCGCTTCTGAGGCAGAACCCCCGCAGGCGACGACGCCGCCCTCTTCGACGGCCGTCACGCTGGGGCAGACCACGCCTGCCGCACCGGTCTATTCCCCCGGGCGCCTGTTTGTTGCCCCCGCTACCAGTGAGAGTCAGGGTACCCTGAGTGTCAAAACGGCCAGCGGTGCGCTGGTCGAACTGACGCCCGGTAGCAAGGGATCCGGTATGCAGATCGCCGTGAAAGAGGGAACGCTCACCGAGGCTGAGCGGGCTGCACTGGAAAAACTGGCTGACAGTTTCCAGAAAGCCCTGGATGGCCTGACGGCTCAGCCGCCAAAACTGGATCTCAGTGCGCTGACGAAATTTAACACCTCGGTACTGACATCAGTGGATCTGCATGCGTCCGTCTCGGGCGAGAATAAACTGACGCTGGATTTCCACGCAGACAGCCAGACCCGTTCGGTAAAATCGACCGGCAGCCTGGGCACTGTTGATATCAGCGTGGACATGAGCAAACGTGAGCTTCACGGCAGCGAGAGCCAGCAACAGCGCGCGCTCAGTCAGTATCTGACGCAGTTTGACCGTGCGCAAAGTCGCGGAGCAGGTAACAGTACGTTGATGACCATGTTCAGGGATGCGTTTACTGCGCTGAATACGCATTACAGCGACAGTGCCTCTCCCTCAAGAAACAGTCAGCAGACCCTCTTTATCTCACTGACGCGTTCAGATAAAACTATGCTGACCGGTCTGGCAGACTTTAAGGCTTCCGTGACGCAAGCGCCGGCCACCCCTAACCCGATGCGGGTGAACGAGGTTAACACGTTCTCTTACAGCGTATCTCAGGCCACGACGATCACGGGCACCAGCGATCAGAATCGTCATTTTACGCAGAAACAACAGTCGCATCTGACGGCCAGCTACCATAAACCGTTAACGGCCGGATCGTCGCTCAATCTGACGACGGACAGAAACTCGCAGAATTACCTCTTTACTCAGATTGATGACAAAGCGGAAAGCACCACTGATGTGCAGTATCGTCAGGGCGCTCTGGTGTCGGCCATGCTGGATCAGTCAGCGACAACCTCAACCCGTGAGCAAAAGTATGTGAAAGGCTGGCTGGCGTCGGATACGACCACGCCGCAACAGACGGCGAAATCAACCGATTTGCTCGGTAAGCTACAGGCTGCATGGGAAAAAGAGAATTCGCGGGTATCCTTTGCGGATTATCTGCGCCAGCATTCGCTGCCAGATTTTGGTACCGAAGTGCTGTTAGAATCTGACCCCCAGGCACTGTAAAAGAAACGGGCCGCAGAAGCGGCCCGTTCATTAACGCGGTTTACTGCGGCATACCTTCCGGTGCAATACCGCCACCCAGCATATAGCGGGAGAGGAACTGTTCCAGCGGCATTTTTTCACCGTTCATGGTGACCTGTCCGGTGCTGTACTGCAGGCCGGTGGTGATGTTGTTATCCTTCTGCGTGGTCAGTTTAAACATCTGTCCCATCGCAGCCAGACCTTTCACCTGCTGATCGGCCAGCTTCGCGGCATCTTCCTGCTTGTAACCTTCTGACATGGCGACGTGAGTCATCATTTCAGTGGCCATCGGCATGGAGATGGTCAGCGTGGTATCCAGCGATTTCAGCACGCTGTCCACCTGCTGACCCAGATTCTGCGCGGGAGCCGTGGTGGCGGCCGGATCTTTGAACTGGGCATTCAGGTTGAAGCTACTTTCACCTTTGTCATTTTTCCAGCTAAACGGCGCGATGCTGACGGAAGGCGACCCCTTCAGCAGCAGTGCCACGTTTTGCGTCAGCAGTTCGGAGACGCGCTGCTGATACAACTCTGGGTTCTCCTGCAGCGCCGGGTCGCTGGTCAGTGCCTGCACCTGACGGTTATAGGTTTCAGAGAAGGTTTTCAACGCCTTACCATCAAACCCGTCCAGCTTAATCGCCAGCTTGCCCTGACCAAAGCTCTGGCCCTGCAGCTTAAGTCCGTCAAGGGTGTAGTCAATCAGACCTGAAACGCGGTTGTTAGTGGAATCAAAGTTTGATTTCCCTTTCAGCCCTTCGGCTACCATCGCTTCTTTACCGTCAACCGCCGCAGTCAGCTTTGTCAGATTAATCGTCTGATCGCCTATGCGCACACCTTCCGGGCTGAGGTGGGTGTTGGCATCGACCTTCAGGCCGTTAAGCGTGACCAGAACCGGCATATCCAGCTCATTCCGGGAGGACATCACCAGGCTGTTGATGTCACTGCTGAAGTCGACTTTATTGCCTTCCCCATCCGCGCTGATGTTCAGGGTGCCACCATCGAAGGCAAAACGCTCACCCGCTTCAGGCTTGCTATAGTCTGCAGGCAGCAGGGTGATAGCGGAGTCAGTGCTGCCGCCGTAACCAATGCGGGTTTCAGCCTGAATAATGGATTTCCCTTTGGTAATTTCAAACAGCTTCTTCACCGCCTCGGTGTTTTCAAGCTCGGTGTGAACAGAGGCCATACTCGGGATCAGATTGAATTTTTTCAATTGAGCCAGAGGGAAAGGACCGTGATCGATATTTTCGCTGAAGATAATGCTCTGTCCCGGTTTCAGCAGGGAGTTATCTTCCGTTTGTGAGCTTGACTGCAACACAAAGCGCGCATGGCTGCTAAAGATGCCACGCTGAAAATCCTGATAGCTCAATTTCAGCCGGCTTTCCGGTGCGCTATTCTGAATCTGTGCGTTAGCCTGTTGAACAAAATGATCCATGTTTTTTTCTAACTGCTTGCCGGTAAACCAGGCACCTGCAGTCCAGACTACGCCAAGAGCGATAACCACACCCACAGCAACCTTTGTTTTTTTCATCTGTAATCGCATCCTTTTACTGTTCACAAACACCGCAAACCTGTGCAGGTCCTGCAGGTTACCTTTCGGCGATAAAAAACGCCTGACGGCGTTTTTTTAATAATTCGGGAATAATATTAGCAATTATGGCCAGCGGCGTCAGCCGCAATTCGGCAGTTCGTTAAATACCCGGGCCACGCGACCCTTTCCGCTCAGGGTAAGCGATGGCTCGCGGGCACTGATAAAGGCGGATTCACCCGCTTGTAATAGCAGCGTCTGCCCGCCACAGTTCAGTGTCGCCTGCCCGTCGATACAGAAGATAATCGCGGCGCTCTGCTGGCTGACGGTGAGCGGCTGGCTATCGAGTGCATGAATGGAAAAAGAAAAATCCTCCACCGGGATGGGGAAGTGCTGCGAGGCACCCTCCTGCTGCGGTGTGGTCAGCAGCGTATCGGCGGGGCGGGAGTCGAATCGCAGATTGGCCAGCAGCTCCGGTATATCAATGTATTTCGGTGTCAGCCCGGCGCGCAGCACATTATCCGAGTTAGCCATTACCTCCAGCGCCACGCCGTGCAGGTAAGCGTGCGGTGTTTCAGCGAAAAGAAACATCGCTTCAGCAGGCTGTAGGGTGATGACATTCAGCAGCAGGGGGGCGAACAGACCGCTGTCATCGGGATACACACTGGCGATGTCGGCAATCGTCTGCCAGGGCTCGCCGTGCTGGCTGGCGACGGTGGTCTGCAGGATATCCAGCGCCAGCGATTTCTCTTCTCCCGCCAGCGAGAGCAGGGCAGCAAACAGCGCGGAAAGGGAGGCAGTATCGGGATGATTCAGAAAGTGGGCAATCGCCTGATGCGCCCCGGCTAACGGCTGCAGCAGCGAGACAATTTCTGACAGGGGACGAAAGCCGTTAATGGCTTTAAACGGCGTCAGGGCGTAAACCAGTTCAGGCTTATGATTGGCGTCTTTGTAGTTGCGCGTGGCGGCATCCAGCGGAATGCCGGCGGCATTTTCGCGGGCATAACCGGCTTCAGCAGCGGTTTTACTGGGATGCACCTGAATTGACAGCGGCTGATCGGCGCACAGCACTTTAAATAAAAAGGGCAGCTCACCAAAACGCCGGGCAACGCTTTCACCTAACAGACCCGCTTTGTCAGTATCAATCAGATCGCGCAGTGCGCGCGGCTGGCCCTCCACCATCACCTGAGACGAGCTCTTGGGATGCGCCCCCATCCATAATTCCGCCATCGGTTGCTGTGTCGGATTAGCGATACCGTAAAGCGAAGTCAGCGCCGTTTTACTGCCCCAGGCGTAATGTTGCACCGAATTGATTAACTTTTGCATTCTTTCTCCCTTGCCATTCAGCGGTTACTGGCAGTATTAAAGCAGAAAACTACACTGGAAGGACAATCGGGATGCAATAAACGCGAATGAGTCGCATAATCGTATCCCTCTCTGTGTCAGACTATTGCCGCGCTTCTGACCGCTGTGACGGGCAAAGCGCGCCCCATATTATACGTTGTACTAAAGGAGACAGGAATGGCTGCCAACCGCGTTGAAAAAGATTCAATGGGACCGATTGATGTCCCTGCCGACAAACTCTGGGGAGCGCAAACGCAGCGTTCGCTGGAACACTTCCGAATCTCCACAGAAAAAATGCCGGTTGAGCTGGTGTATGCTCTGGCGCTGACCAAGCGTGCGGCGGCCAAAGTGAATAATGACCTCGGATTGTTACCGGACGATCGCAGCGGGGCCATTATCAAGGCCGCCGATGAAGTGCTGGCCGACAGGCATCAGGGGGAGTTTCCGCTGGCCATCTGGCAGACCGGTTCCGGTACGCAAACGAATATGAACATGAACGAGGTGCTGGCTAACCGTGCCAGCGAGATCCTCGGTGGTGAACGCGGCATGTCGCGCCTGGTGCATCCGAACGATGACGTCAATAAAAGCCAGAGTTCGAATGACGTCTTCCCGACCGCCATGCATGTGGCGGCAGTGGTTGCGGTACAGGAACACCTGCTCCCCGAACTGAAAAAACTGCATAAAACGCTGAATGAAAAAGCAGAAGCCTATAAAGACATCGTGAAAATTGGCCGTACCCATCTGCAGGATGCCACACCGCTGACTCTGGGCCAGGAGATCTCCGGCTGGGTGGCCATGCTGAACCACAATCTGAAGCACATTGAGCAGAGCATTCCCCACGTCGCTGAACTGGCGCTGGGCGGCACCGCCGTGGGTACCGGACTGAATACGCACCCGGAATATGCCGTCCGCGTGGCAAAAGAGCTGGCTGAGCTGACAAAACAACCCTTTGTCACCGCGCCGAACAAATTTGAAGCCCTGGCGACCTGCGACGCGCTGGTGCACGCCCACGGTGCGCTGAAAGGCCTGGCAGCCTCGCTGATGAAAATCGCCAACGACGTGCGCTGGCTGTCGTCCGGCCCACGCTGCGGCATCGGCGAGATTGCCATTCCGGAAAACGAGCCGGGCAGTTCGATCATGCCGGGTAAAGTCAACCCGACCCAGTGTGAAGCCATGACCATGCTCTGCTGTCAGGTGATGGGTAACGACGTGGCAGTGAATATCGGTGGCGCATCCGGTAACTTCGAGCTGAACGTCTACCGCCCGATGGTGATCCATAACTTCCTGCAGTCGGTGCGTCTGCTGGCTGACGGTATGGACAGCTTTAACCACCATTGCGCTATCGGCATTGAGCCAAATCGTGACCGCATCAGTCAGTTGCTGAATGAGTCACTGATGCTGGTGACGGCGCTGAATACCCATATCGGCTACGATAAAGCGGCAGAAATTGCCAAGAAAGCGCATAAAGAGGGGCTGACGCTGAAAGCATCGGCGCTGAAGCTTGGCTATCTGACGGAAGAGGAGTTTGATGCCTGGGTGCGCCCGGAAGCCATGGTCGGCAGTATGAAGGTGTAACACCGGATATCCACTCTGCGCCGGCGGGACGACAGGCTTATCGGTCGTCCCGCTTTTTTTCATGTTACACCAGCCGATCGGTATACAGATGCAAGCGCGGGATCAGCAAAAATAACGGCTGGGCATCAGGTTTATAGCGATGCGTCACCCTGGCGGCGTCATAATTTAACAGTTCCCCCAGCTTCGGTACGCTATTGGCGTCCGGGCACAGTACCAGCAGGGGAGAAGGGCAGGCCAGCTGCGTCTGTTTTCGATCCCGGCTGTTCCACACCCGCGCAATCGGCTGAACCTTCACCGGCCGTTTGATCTTCAGCGTCGCCCCGGCGGGCAGCGATTTCACCGCGTCTATTTCTTCAGCGATGCGTTCTGCCCACTGCTCGCGCGTCCAGGGGGCAACAGCGCGTCCGGCCTTAAGACTTTTTTGCAGCGTTGCCAGCATCTCGTCGCGACTGACATTCTTGATAATATGCTTGTTGGCCCAGCCAAAGCGCACGGAGTCCGGCGCATCCAGCAGGGTCAGCGAGCGGTAGGCATTCAGCGTGATCAGCCCGCGCAGATGGCGGTGGACAAACTCAAAACGCTCTTCGGCGGGCAGGCCAGATTCCACGGTGATAATGTGCTCCAGCCGCTGTTTTAGCTGATTGATCGTCGCCACCTGCTGGTGCAGCAGGTCAGCCTGATCGGCATCGGCCTCAAGACAGACGGCACCAGGCAGGCGCACAGCGGCTTTGGTACTCAGTTTCTCCGACTGGTGTTGCATAAAAAGACGGCCGTAATGCGTCAGGGTCCGTTCAAGCGCCTTCGCGCCGGTCAGCTGTGTCACGGCCACCTGGGTCAGCGGATCGTGCTCTTTTCCTTTCTCCACTCCTGGCAGTTCAAACACCCGGGCGGCCAGTAACCGCAGGGCGAGGATCTGCTGCTGCAATACCGCCAACTCCTGTTCCAGCTGACCAACACAGTGATGAAGTTGATCAACGGCATCGTAACGAGTCATGAGACCCCCATTAGTTACAACATACTAATGACTATAGCAGGAGAAACCGGAGATGAACATCAGCAACCGCGTTTTTTGCGTCAGCAGCAAAAGAAACTTCATTACCACCAGGGGAAGCCCGGAGAAGTGAAAAGGGTAGTACTGCCGGCGGGCACTACCCGGTAAAATGATGCGCCTGTCAGACCGTCAGGATAACGCTGCCTGTCGTATGGCCTGCTTCGAGGCTGGCATGGGCCTGTTCCGCCTCCGTCAGGGCGTACTCGGCACCGACAGGATTGACCAGCCCGTTTTGCAGGGCGGTCATCAGATCGTCGGCTCCCTGCCGGTACAGATCCGCATCGTCAGCGTAGGCTATCGAACTGGGGCGCATCAGGGCGATGGATCGGCTGAAACCTAATTCTTCCACCGCTACCGGGGGGATCGGGCCCGCCGGCTGGCCCATACTGGCCACCATACCAAAGGGGCGCACCACGCCGAGCGTTGCGGAAAGCATATTACCGCCGATACCGTCCACGGCAAAATGTACACCGGGCTCCCCGGTGATTTCACGTAGCTGACTGACCCAGTTGGGATCCGTATGCAGCAGCACTCTGACCGCCCCGGCGGCCGACACGTGCGCGGCTCTGGCTGGCGAGCTGGTGGTACCGATGACACGTGCGCCTTTCAGGGTTGCCCAGCGTGTGACCAACTGACCCAGCCCCCCGGCAGCGGCATGAACCAGAAGCCACTCGCCCGGTTGTACGTGCCAGACTTTATGCAGCAGCATATGTGCCGTCAGGCCACGCAACATTGAGCTGCCTGCGGTACGCATATCGACTCCCGCCGGGATCTTAATCAGCCGCCCGGCAGGAATATTTCTGCATTCGCAATATGCGCCCATGGGATTACCGGTATAGGCAACGCGATCGCCGGGAGAAAACCCCTTAACGTTACGCCCGCTGGCAACGACCACGCCAGCGCCCTCAAAACCGGGTATCGCAGGAGAGGACGGCAGGGGATAAAGGCCGGAGCGGTAATAAATATCAACAAAGTTGACGCCAATGACGGCGTGGCGGATCTGCACCTCATCCGGCCCCGGGTCTGCCGGAAACACCTCGATTGGCGTTAATACCCCCGGGCCTCCGGGCTGACTGATACTGATAGCGATGGGCATATTCTCTTCCTCACAATTTGCGAAAGAGCAGTGTAAAACTGTTTATCATGCGAAAATACGCGTATAAAACTTCCATATACGTGAATTTTTGCACCAGGAGTCGGAGATGGACTGGCAGGATCTGGCGTATTTTCTGGCCCTGGTTCGTCATGGATCAATGTCGGCAGCGGCAAAAGTGCTGAACGTTGACCATGCCACGGTGAGCCGCCGTATCGCCTCGCTGGAAAAAGACCTCGGACTGCGGCTGACGGAAAGGCTGCCGCGGCGTACCACCCTGACCGCACACGGTCAGATGATCGCCGCCGTTGCCGGGGACATGAACAGGATGGCCGACCGGGTGAAGCTTCAGGCCCTATCTCTGGCTGCGACGACAAAGACAGTGGTCAGGGTCAGTGCGTCACCCGCCGTCGCCGCCCGGCTGATTGCCCCTGAAATGGCGCGTTTTACGGAGCAGCACCCGGGGATAACATTGTCTCTGTCCGGTGTGTCCCATCATGCACAGCTGGATAAGGGCGAAGCCGACATTGCCGTTCGTCTGACGCGGCCTGAAGATCCTGATCTGCTCATCAGGCGTATTGGCACGATGCGCTTTGGACTGTATGCGGCCCCCACGTTCAGTGCCATTTCACCGGAGCACTGGACGTTTATCGCCTATGAGGATCGGCTCGACTACGTGACCCAGCAACAATGGCTGAACACCCTGCTGGCAGGCCGCACCGTGGTATTTCGTGCCAGCGATCTGATGGCACAGCAGCAGGCTGCCCGGACGGGCCTGGGGGCCGTGGTGCTGCCCTGTTTCATGGGCGAGGCCGATGCTGCGCTAGTTTCTCTGCCGGTCGTGTCACCCGGCCCCGCCAGGGATATCTGGCTGGCCGCTTACCCGGAAGTCAGGCGTTCAGCGGCGGCGATCAGGGTGATGGACTTTTTAGCGGAGATTGTCGGGAGAGCCTGTCCTCCCGAACCGGTACGGTGAATGGGATCAGAGTTTTTTACCGTGCAGGCGGGTGCCTGCCAGCAGCGCCAGGATCAGCATTATGGAGATAAAAGCGGTAATGCCGTGCCAGCCGAAGTCATGCCAGAACACGCCACCAAGCGTTCCCGCCACGCTGGAACCCAGATAATAGCTGAACAGATAGAGTGAGGACGCCTGGCCTTTGGCCCGGCGCGCCCGAACACCTATCCAGCCGCTGGCGACGGCATGCGCCGCGAAAAAGCCGGCGGTAAACAGCATCATGCCCGGCAGAATCAGCCAGAGGCTCGTCGCCAGCGTCACCAGTAATCCGGTCAGCATCAGCGCGGTTGAAAACAGCAGAACCGGTGCGCGGCCATATTTTGCCGTCATCGCCCCCGCCTTCGGTGAACTCCATGATCCGGTGAGATAAACGACCGACAGCAACCCGACGACTGCCTGGTTTAATGAATAGGGTGGGGAAAGCAGCCGGTAGCCAATATAATTAAACAGGGTGACAAACGCCCCCATCAGCAGAAAACCTTCGGCAAACAGCAGCGGTAATCCGCTGTCACGCCAGTGCAGGCGAAAGTTGATCAGCAGGCTGCGGGGCCTGAGCGACGCCGCGCGAAAATGGCGGGAGGGCGGCAGAATTTTCCAGAACATCAGCGCGGAGGCCAGCGCGCAGCAGCCGATCGCCATCACCGCAATCCGCCAACTGGTAAAGTCGGTAATCACCCCGCTGAGTAATCGACCGCTCATGCCGCCAATCGAGTTCCCGCTGATGTACAGACCCATGGAGAACGCCACCACGCTCGGGTGGATCTCTTCGCTCAGGTAGGTCATGCCCACAGCGGCCACGCCGCTTAAGGAGAGTCCAATCAGTGCACGTATCAGCAGAATGCCGTGCCAGCTGGTCATGGTGGCAGAAAGCAGGGTGAAAATCGCCGCCAGCATCAGTGCGGTGACCATAACCGACTTACGTCCGACCGCATCGGATAACGGGCCGGTGATCAGCAGACCCAGTGCCAGCATCCCCGTTGAAACCGACAGGGAAATGCTGCTGGCCGCCGGTGAGACGCCAAACTCTTGCGACAGCACGGGAAGGATTGGCTGTACGCAGTAGAGCAGGGCGAAGGTCGCCAGACCGGCGGAGAACAGCGCCAGCGTGACGCGCATAAACTGAGGGGTTCCGCGTTTGATCATGAGATTCTTATCGGCGGCTGGCTGGCCGGGGAGGGCGGGAGTGGCCCGGTCAGCGGAAGCGGGCGGTCTGACGGCAGGCAATGAGCGGTTCACAACGGTTCCTTAGCAAGTTCATGGGGGATGACGTTGTAAAGGGTAAGAAACTGAGATTATGATGTCTAATATATTAATAATCTCGAATGATATGTTAAACCTATGAATATAGAGCTGCGCCATCTGCGCTATTTTGTCGCCGTGGCGGAAGAACTGCATTTCGGCCGGGCTGCCCAGCGGCTGAATATTTCTCAGCCCCCACTCAGTCAGCAAATTCAGAATCTGGAAAAGGAAACCGGCGCTCGCCTGCTGGCCCGAACCAACCGCAGCGTGCAACTGACGGCCGCCGGACAGCAG
>Ga0308168_1000699_pt1 | contig 37187 bp, 22 predicted proteins | sample PhyCR2_FD_202133 | JGI IMG/M metagenome (GOLD analysis project Ga0308168, IMG submission 202133) | Phyllosphere microbial communities from UC Gill Tract Community Farm, Albany, California, United States - DLSLRC.R2 | ecosystem: Host-associated > Plants > Phyllosphere > Unclassified | place: USA...
CGACCGCATGCTCGACATGGGCTTCCTGCCCGACCTGCAGCGCATCATCAACCTGCTGCCGAAGAAGCGCCAGAACCTGATGTTTTCGGCCACCTTCTCGCCGGAAATCAAGAAGCTGGCCAACAGTTTCCTGCAGCAGCCGGTGCTGATCGAAGTCGCGCGCAGCAATGCCACCGCCGACAAGGTCACGCAAATCGTCTACAAGGTCGAGGAAGAGCAGAAGCGCGACGTCGTCGAATTCCTGATCCGCCAGCGCGAACTGAAGCAGGTGATCGTGTTCTCGAACACGAAGATCGGCGCCTCGCGCCTGTCGCGCCACCTCGAGCAGACCGGCATCAAGGCCTCCGCGATCCACGGGGATAAAACCCAGCAGGAGCGCATGGCCGCGCTCGACGCTTTCAAACGGGGCGAGATCGAAGTGCTGGTGGCGACCGACGTCGCCGCCCGCGGCCTCGACATCTCCGACCTGCCTTGCGTGATCAATTTCGACTTGCCCTACAACGCCGAAGACTACGTGCACCGCATCGGCCGCACCGGCCGCGCCGGCGCCTCGGGCGACGCGTTATCGGTGTACTCGGACAAGGACGAGCGCCTGCTGGCCGACATCGAAAAGCTGATCAAGCAGACCATCACGCGCGGCGAACTGGCCGGTTTCGTGGTGCGCGGCCGCGGCCGCGAGGCTGAACGCGGCGAACGTGGCCCACGCGCCGAGCGTGGCGAACGCAGCGAGCGCGGCCCGCGTCGCGGCGATGCCGAGCGCAGCGAACGCGCGCCGCGCAGCTACGGCGGCGGGGCCCTGCCGCGCCGCGAGAAGGTCGATCCCTGGTTCCTCAAGCCCTACGAGCCGAGCAACACCACCCCGCGCCAGGACGGCAATCCGGGCGCGAGCGCGGCGCCGGCCAAGCCGAAGCAGAAGATCGCGGCCTTGCTGGGCGGCTTGCCCAAGCAGGCGCAGTAAGCAGGGCGGGGCCCGCCGGCGCGGCGCTTAGCCGTTCGCCAGCGGCAGGATCGCCCGCACCCGCGCCAGCAGATCTTCCTGGCGATAGGGTTTGCTGAGGATGTCGAGCCGCTGCCCGCGCGCGGCCGGCAACTCGTCCATGTAGCCGGTGGTGACGAGGATCGGCGTGCCGGGCCGCCGCAGGCGCACGTGGTCCGCCAGCTGCAAGCCGTTCATACCTCCCGGCATCATCACATCCGTAAACACCAGGTCGACCTCGGCGCCCTCGTCGAGCACGTTCAGGGCCTGCTCGCCGCTCGGCGCCGACACCACGGCATAGCCGGCGGCTTCGAGCATCGTTTCCGCCAGCTCGCGCACGTCTTCGTTGTCCTCGACCACCAGGATGCGCGCCTTCGCGCTCTCCTGCGCGGCGCTGTCAAGCGCGTCTTCCCCGGATCCGGGCACCTCGCGCGCACCGTCGACCGGGAACACCATCCGTACCGTCGTGCCTTGCCGGGGCGTGCTGTCGATCTCGAGCCGGCCGCGCGACTGCTGCACGAAGCCGTGCACCATCGCCAGTCCCAGGCCGGTACCCGGCCCCTTGGTGGTGAAGAACGGTTCGGTTGCCCGGCGCATCACCTCCGGCGCCATGCCTTCGCCTTCGTCGCTGACGCACACCGCGACCTGGCCGCCCGCGGCTTCCTGCGCCGCGCCCCCCGTCACGACGGTGGTGCTGACGCGCACCCGGCCGCCGTCCGGCATGGCGTCGCGCGCGTTGATCAGGACGTTCAGCAAGGCCATCTCGAAATGGGTCGGGTCGAGCTTGCAGGAGGGCAGGCCTGGCTTTAGGTCGAGCTGCATCTGCACCCGGTCGCCCAGGGTACGCACCAGCAGCTCCGAGAATTCGACGAGCAGGGCATTCAGGTTGACCCGTTTCGGTTCCAGCCGCTGCTTGCGCGCGAAGGTCAGCAGCTGCTGGGTCAGCTTTCCGGCTTTCATTGCCGCGCGCTGGGCACGGCGGATCGGATCGGCCGCCGCGCCGGTATTGTTCACGGCGAGCAGGGCCAGCTCGAGGTTGCCGTTGATGACTTGCAGCAGGTTGTTGAAGTCGTGCGCCATGCCGGCCGTCAGCTGGCCGATCGCTTCCATCTTTTGCGCCTGCAGCGAGGACTGCTCGCTGGCGCGGCGCTGCGTGATGTCCATCTGGGACGCGAAGAAGTACAGCAGCTCGCCGTCGCGGTCGAAGATCGGGCCGATGTAGAGCGCGTTCCAGAAGGGCGTGCCGTCGGCCTTGTAGTTCAGGATGTCGACGGCGACGGCGCGCCGTTCGGCCAGGGCCGCCCGGACTTCGGCGACGGTGTCGCGGTCGGTATCCGGCCCCTGCAGCAGCCGGCAGTTGCGGCCGACGATGTCCTCCTCTTCGTACAGCGTGAGGTCGAGGAAGGCGCGGTTGGCAAAGACGATCGGATCGTCCGGCTGGCGCGGATCGGTGACGATCATCGGCATGCGCGTCATCTCGACGGCGGCGAAGAAGATGTTGCCGCGATCGTGCAGGCCGGGCTCTTCGATGTAGCCGGCCTGCCAGTGCTTCTCGCCGGGATTTCCCAGCGGATTGAAGGCGCTGCCCTCGACTTCGCCCGAAGCGGGCACGCCGACGCTTTGCCCGTCTCCCTGGATGTCGAGGGGCTTGTCTGCGTTTTCTTCGGGGGTGGAGCCGGTTGTCATGGTAAGTGCCCTCGCATGCATTGCCACGTCGCGACGCACGACATGGTAACGGATGGGGGAAGCTTAACGGGGCGCCGGCCGGGCGACTGTGCGTGGCTTCACGCAGAGATGGTATTGCCAGCCAGCGCGACCTGGGGGCACCGTGGGGCGCGCCTGCGATCAGGCGATGTCGGCGGATAGCCGCTTGCCCAGCTTGCGGCCTTCGCGGATTGCGTAATTGGTGCCGCGGTCTTCCGGATAGATCTGGGCCATCGAGCAGACGTGGAAGCCGGCACGCGGGCCGTCTTCGGCCGGGATCATGGTGCTGTAGTGCTTCTCGACGACGGGCTGGGACCAGCGTGCGCGCCACAGGTGGTGCGCCTGGATCCACTCGCGCTTCATCGCCGGGAACATGGTTTGCATGTAGGGCAGGGCGTAGTCGAGGAATTCGTCGGCGTTCATCGAGTACAGTCGGTCCGTGTGCGGCAGGTATTTCGACAGGTAGACGATGTGGCGGCCACCATAGGTCTCGGGACGTTCGAAGTTGGTGTGCTCAATGACGCCAACGAAGGGGAAGCTCGGCTCGTTGACGTTGAGCCAGTAGGTTTTCGAGAGGGGACGGTCGAGTTCGAGCACCAGGCAGACGTTGCCGATGTACTGGATGCGTTCGAGCTGGATCAGGTAATCCGGGGTGGCCCAGCCGCGCACCATCTCGGCCACCAGTGGCAGCGCGGTGGTGGCGACCACGCGATCCGAGCTCACCACGCCCTTGTTGGTGATGGTTTTCCAGCCGGCGCCCGCCGGTTCGATGGCCGACACGCAGGTGTTGAGCTCGATCTTGCCGCCCATCTCGACGATGCGCGCGGCAAGCGCTTCCGCGAGGGCGACAAAGCCGCCCTTGAAGTAGGCAAGACGCTCTTCGCCGCCCTTGCCGCGGCTGCCGCCGCGCAGTTTCAACTTGTTCCAGAACCAGACTGCGGAGACCTGCTCCGCGTAGGGACCGAATTTGCCCTTGAGCAGTGGCTGCCACACGATGCGGTAGACGTTCTCGCCGCCAAGCTCCTTCAGCCATTCGTGTGCGGTTTTGTTCTCGAGCACTTTCCAGTCCTTAACCCGGCGTGCACGCAAAGCGAGCAGGCCGAGACGGATGCGGTCGGTAAAACCGAGCGGGGTGAAGTTCAGCAGGTCCCACGGAGTCGAGAGCTTGAAGAAGTTGTTTGCGTAGTATACCCCGGTGTTGGTCGGGTTGATCTCGACGCGCTCGTTCAGGCCGAGTTCGTCGATCAGGCCCATCACCTCAAGGTCGTTGGTGAACCAGTGGTGGTAGAAGCGGTCCAGCTTTTCGCCGCCCACGTCGAAAGCGGCGGCCAGGCCACCGATTTCCGGTTCGGCCTCGAGCACGGTGACCTTGATGCCTTGTTTGAGCAGTTCATAGGCCGCAGTCAGGCCGGTAAAACCACCGCCGACGATCGTAACCTGGGTTTCGTGGAGCATGTTCATTCTTCAAATTGCTTTCAGTTTTTCGCGTTGACCAACGGGATTCAACAACAGGTAGATGCCGCCGCTCAGCGTTGGAGGAAGCCAGAGGACCACGTGGGCCAGCAAGGCATAGGCCGCCGCTGCTGCCGATACGTTGCCCAGTTCCGCCATGGCGCGCACGGTAAAGTAGTCGAAGGTGCCGACATAGCCCGGCGTGCTGGGGATCAGGGTGGCCAGGGTTGCCACCGGCAAGGCCAGCCAGGCAGCGGCTGGCGCCGCCAGCGACGGCAGCGCCAGCGCGGCGCACCAGAACAGGCAGCCTTCCGCCACCCAGGCCACCAGCGACCAGGCCACCAGCTTGAACATGGTGTTGCCACGCGACAGGTGCTGCAGGGTCTGCAGGCTCTTTTCGATGCCGGCCAGGACCTTGGCGCCGATGCCCGGGGCCATGCGGGCCAGCAGGCGGCCGGCGGCCAGCGCCAGCGGTGCGAAGAAGCGGGGAAACAGCAGCACCACCAGGATCGCGGCGGCGACCGCCACCAGCATCGCGCTCCCAACGCCGGCGATCCGGCTGGTGTCGATGCCGAACCCGATCAGCGCAGCGCCCAGCAGGACCAGCACCATCAGCAGGTCGAGCAGGCGCTCGACGAACAGGGTGGCCACGACGGCGCCCGAGGTGGTGCCGAGCCGGCGGTTGAAAGCGAAGGAGCGCAACACGTCGCCCGCGCGGAAAGGCAGGACGTTGTTGGCCGCAAAACTACCGAGCAGCGGACCGGCGCACTGGCGCCAACGCAGGCCCGGGCTGTCGATGGCCAGCATGACGCGCCAGCGCTCGATACGGCAGGCATAGCCGACCGCGAAGGCGCCGAGGGCCGCGGCGATCCATCCCATGTTAGCGCTGGAAAATGCCAGGCGCACCTGGCCGACGTCGATCTGGCGCAGGATCAGCCAGACGAAAAAGACTGCAAGACCGACTCCCAGCAGCAGGCGCAGCGACTGCCTGGCCGTCATCGGTTGCACACGACCGGACTGCGCGAACTTGCCGGGCCATCTTCGAACCCGGTATATTCTTCCACGACGTAGAGCGGGCGCTTCTTGATTTCGTTGTAGATCCGGCCTACGTACTCGCCCAGGATGCCGACGCTGATCAGTTGTACGCCGCCGATGAACAGCACGGCGATCATCAGGGCGGTCCAGCCTTCGACCCAGATGTTGGTGAACACGCGCAGGTAGAGCACATACAGGATACCGAGCAGCGCCAGCATGGCGCACATCATCCCCATGCCCACCGATACCTGGAGCGGTTTGGTCGAGAACGACAGGATGCCGTCGGTGGCGAAGCGCAGCATCTTGCGCAGCGGATACTTGCTCTCGCCGGCGAAGCGCTCCGCACGGCGGTAAGGCAGGGCGGTCTGCCTGAAGCCGACCCAGCTCACCATGCCGCGCACGAAGCGGTCGCGCTCGGGCATCGCACGCAGAGTATCGACGACGCTGCGGCTCATCAGGCGGAAGTCGCCGGTGTCGAGCGGGATCGGCACTTCGGACAGTTTGTTGAGCAGGCGATAGAAGCCGCGCGCGGTCGCCAGCTTGAAGGCCGATTCGCCCGGGCGCTCGGTGCGGGTGCCGTAGACCACGTCGTAACCTTCGCGCCACTTGGCAACCATCTTATGCACGACTTCCGGCGGATCCTGCAGGTCGGCGTCGATCAGCACGACCGCGTCGCCGTTGGCGGCATCGATGCCGGCCGTAACGGCGATCTGGTGGCCGAAATTGCGTGCGAAGCACACCAGCTTGATACGCGAGTCGGTTGCCGCATAGCCTTTCAGCAACTCGCGGGTACGGTCGCGGCTGCCATCGTCGACAAAGATCAGCTCGACATCGAGGTCACGCAACTCCGAGCAGAACACCTTCATGCGCTTCATCGTTTCCCCGATAACTTCTTCTTCGTTATAGCAAGGAATCACAATCGACAAAAGCTGGGGTTGTGTCCAGGTTTTAGCTACTACGTTCATTGATACGCCTATGGAATTGTTGCGGAAGGCTGCCGGTGGCCTCGAAAACCTACAAGCGCCAGGGCGTCCGCCAAGCGGCAATTGCCGTTTCTCGAGCGAACCCCTTATTCAGCGGCGGCTAATTTCGGTGCAGCCTTTATAAGCCGTAAATAAAAAGCTGCCATTATAGTGCTTCGGGTTGCTTGCACGTCTCTTTTACGCGTCGAGATAGTCGCCTTTTTCCACATCGCACAGGGAATGCGCCATTCCCGGAACCGTGCAAAAGTCAATGCGAGCGCACGGCGGAATGGCCTGAATGCAGGCCGAACTCCGAATCTCATCATCGGACAGGCTTGCCGATGGGCCTGGTTTCAGCGGGGTGGGGGTTCCCGTCCACAGGGAAGTGGGAATATGGATGTGCTATCGATAATAGTTGCGGCATAATGGCCGCTTTTACGCGAGGGCCGTTCCAATTCTGGTTTTTGCGCCAGATGCCCGACCAAGTCTTATCAATTGCCTAGAATGCCATTCACGTCCTCACCATTGCTGCCTGATCGGGCCAAGTCTGCCATCCTCATGACGCCCATGGCGGCGCACTGACGGGTGGCCATGCATACATTCGTGTCGCGGGTGCAGGTTTTCCTGCTGTGCTGCCTCGGCCTGTTCCTGGTCATCTTCAACCTGGATTCCGGGACGACCAATTCGATCGACCTGGCGCATGCCTACGCCCTCGCTTTCCGCATTTCCGAACACTGGCACCTTGTTCCCGGCGACCCCACGCTCGGCGAAATGAACTTCTACCCAGCGGGCAGCCATGTGATTGCGGCCATTCTCGGGATGCTGCTCGATTCGACGCTCATGGGGCTGCAGGCAACTGCCCTGGCTGCGGTCGCCCTGATCTGGGGGGCGCTGGTCTGCATCCTCAACACGCTGCGGGTCCGGATTGCGCTGGCCAGTTCCGTGCTGCTGGCCGGGATGCTGTGGGCCAACCATGCCTTCCTCGGCCTGGATCTCCACGGTAGTGAGATCGTCGGCAATTTCTTCTATCCTCAACTGGTCGCCCAGGGCCTGGCGCTGGGCGCGATCGCGGTGGCGATGCACCTCGATGCGACCAGGACGCCCCTGCACGCCGCCCTGTTCCTGGTCGCCGCCATTTACGGTATCGCGAGCGTGCATCTGCTGCCGGCACTCGAACTGCTGGGCATGCTCTGCGGGATGGCCCTGCTGCACGTCGTGACCATGGCTCGCCCATGGCGCCAGCGCGGATGGGCGGCGCTGGGCGCGTTGCTGGCCGGCGCCGCCGGCCTGGCCGCGGTGCTGTTGAACCCGTCTTTTGCCGCGATGCGCAAGATTTCGGAGATCAACGGCAACCTGACCCTGGTCCTGTTCCCGGGAAAACCGGCACTCGTGCTGCTCTGCCTGGCCGTGCTCGGCACGGCCCTGCTGCTGCTCTGGATGTGGAACAGCGACCGGGCCGGCCTGCGCGCCCTGCGTTTCCTAGCTCCTTATGGCGCGAGCATCGCGCTGCTCTGCCTGCTGCAACTGATCCTCCTGCAATTTCATTTCGGTTCCGAATACGCGGTCAAGAAGTATGCTTTCGGGCTGAGCAGCTTCCTGTTCCTGAGCGTCGCGATCCTGCTGGGATGGCTGCTGGAGCGGCTCATGGGACAGCGCCAGGTGCCCCGGCCGTTTGCCGGCGTGGCGACCACGCTGGTGGCGCTGGCGGTCCTGGCGACGGCCTTCACCTACTGTGCGCGCTGGGTAAAACTGAACGACAACTCGGACGCCGTGGCGATCGAGCGCCAGCTGCTCGCGGTGAAGCGCAGCACCCTGCTACCGGTGCCCGACGGCAAGGTCGACGTCGCGCTCGACCTGAAGAACCAGCCGTGGACCATGAACTACCTGTTCTCGATCGCGCTGGCGCACACGCCGCGCGAGCTGGCGATGCGCCGGGTGCTCGAGGCCAACGAGCTGGGCGACCTGGGCCAGTACCATACGATCCTCAGTTCGCGCGGTTTTTCGCGCTACGCGTTTGCCGGATGCGAGCGGCCCGGCTCGGGTCCGATCCTGATGCTCGATGGCGCTTGCGTGGCAAAGGCGGTGGCCGAGGGCAGGCTCTGCAAGCGCGTGGTGGACTTCTCCGAGCGCGGCAACATCATGCCTTCGCTGCTGAGCGGCTTCAGCTGGCCGCAGCCCGACCGGCGCTGGACCGACGGGCCGAAGTCGACCTTCTCCTGCGTGCTGGGCGAGCGTTTCACGGCCGCCACGATCTCGCTCAGTCCTTTCCTGCACGCCAGCCACCCGAGCCAGCGCGTCGCCTTTTCGGTCAATGGCGGCGCGCCCGTGCGCGTCGAGTTCGAGGGCAAGGGCGCGCCACGGCAGCTGACGCTGACGCTGCCCGACGCGGCGCCCGGCGCCACGCTGGTGTTCACGCTCGAGACGCCGGACGCGAAGTCGCCCCAGGAACTCGGTATCAACAGCGACTGGCGCCGGCTCGGCGTCGGCGTGACGACGCTGCGTTTCGAATGAGCAATTAACAATCAGAACAAGCATGAATACTTCGATTTTCGGTGCGCCTGCCTGGCGCAATCCGGGCCGTGCGCAGCGCGTGCTGCTCCTGTGCGCCTTCCTTGCGGTCTGTATCGGATTGCTGGCCCGCTACCAATTGCTGACCCGCTTCGCGGTCCTGCCCGGGGACCGCTACGACGTCGTCATCTCGACGACCATCCTGGAACACTGGTATCACGTGTTCACCGGCCACGCCAACTGGGCGGAGGTCAATTATTTTTATCCGAGCACGCGGACCATCGCGTCGACCGACGCCTATTTCCTGATCGGGATCGCGTATTTCCCTTTCCGCCTGGCCGGCCTCGATCCCTTCCTGGCCGCCGAACTGGCGAACTTCGCGGTACGCGCGGTCGGCTTCGTCGGCATGTACCTGCTGGCACGGCGCGTATTCTCGTTCTCGTTCTACTGGGCGCTGCTGGCCGCCTGCCTGTTCACGATCAGCAACGGGATGGCCGCGCACAGCTCGCGCATCCAGCTCGTCGCGGTGGCCTTCGCGCCGCTGATGTGTCTGCTGATGTGGAAAGCGATCAAGGCATTCCTCGACGGGGCAGTGGCGACCTTCCTGCGCCACGGCGTCCCGGCGGCCCTGCTGTACGGGGCCTGGTGCCTGACCTGCTTCTATATCGCCTGGTACTTCACGTACTTCATCACCTTCGCGCTGGTCGTGATCTTCATCCGCGCCGGACGCGAAGTGCGCTCGCTGCTGTGGCTGCGCCTGAAGACGCAGTTCGGCGCGTTGCTGGCGGTGCTGGTCGTGACGGCCCTGGCCATGGCGCCCTTCGTCTACGCCTTCCTGCCGAAATCGCGTGAGGTCGGCGTCCGCGCCTACGAATCCGTGCTGTCCAATACCATTCCCTGGCAGGACATCCTGCAGGTGGGCACCGACAACCTGATGTTCGGCCGTTTTTACAATTCCGTACTGCGACTGGTGTCGCCGTCGTACGTCCCGGTCGGCGAGTATGCGTCGACCGGTTTCGCGCCGGTCCTGTTCATCCTGTTCGCCGCCGGTTGCATCCAGCTGCTGCGCAAGGCCGGGCGGCGCAGCATGGTGCTGCTGTCCTCGGTCGCGCTGGCAACGCTGGTCACCTGGGCGCTGGCGCTGAGAATCAACGGCTACAGCGGCTGGTACTTCGTCTACAATTTCTTCCCCGGCGCCCAGGCCCTGAACGTGGTCGCCGTGTACCAGCTGTTCCTGGCGCTGCCGGTGGTGCTGATCGCGGTGCGCTACCTGTCGACCCAGCGCATGGCGATGCCGATCGCGCTCCTGCTGGCCGGGCTGCTCGGGGCGGAGGAGCTGACCAAGCCCTACCTGAACCTCGACCGCCATGCCGAAATCGCGCGCATCGCACTGCCGCAGGCGCAGCCGGCGGCCTGCAAGGTGTTTTATGTGTCGGGCTGGGAAGGGCAGGCCACGCTCGGCGGTTTCCCGGAACCGGTCAATCATGCCTATGCGCACAGCGTCAGCGCGATGATGATCGCCCAGATCGTCGGGATCCCGACCATCAACGGGGTGGCCTCGTTCACGCCGCGGGAGTGGAATTCGGGTGCGCCGAACAGCCCCGACTACGACGACCGCATCCTCGCCTACGCGCGCCGCTACCAGGTGCACGACCTGTGCAAGCTGGACCTGAACACCAAGCAGTGGCGCATGGTGTCCGAACAGGACATCGCCGGCGCCCCGGACGTCTACCACCCCTACTACAAGAAGGGAGAGTGGCCGGGCATCATCGTCACCGAACAAGGCCTGTCCTTCGTCGAACCGTGGGGCGTGTGGTCGCAGGACGACACGGTGCGTTTCGATTTCTCCGCGCCGTTCCCGGACCGTTTCCAGCTGCGCCTGCGCGCCCATGCCTTCGGCCGGAATGCGGGCAAAACCTTCACGGTCCAGGTCGGCAACGAGGTGCGGCGTTTCACCGTGGAAGCACAGAACGCAGAGTTTGTCTTCGAGTTCGACAATCCGGGCCGGGCGAAAAGCCTGGTCCTGGGCGTTCCAGCGGCGGTCTCGCCCAAGGAGCTCGGCTTGAGCGACGATGCGCGGCGCCTCGGCATCGGGATCACCGAGCTGCAGGTCGTGCCGCTGTAAGGGCAGGGCACGCCATGAACCAGGGCGGACACCGGCTCCCGGCGTCCGCCCTTGTCGTTCCGGCCTAGCGGCCGGGCGCCTCGAGCAGGGCGAGCAGGCGTAAGGCGTGCTCGCCGCCGGCCTCGTCTTCCAGTACCACACTGTGCGGTCGCGCCGCGGCGGGCTGGCGTGCCATCGAGCCGTCCAGCCCGGCCTTGGCCGCGGCCGACGCACACAGCAGCACATCCGCATGCGCGCAGGACGCGGCCAGGCCGGCCTCGTCCGCGGCGGACAGGGCGCCCACCCGCAGGGCGACCCGCACGCCGCGCTCGCGCATGCGCGCGTACAGCCCTTGGGCGGCGGCTCCGGCGTCGTGCGCGCCGTAGAACAGGTCGCAGGGCCCGATGTCGACCGCGGCGTCGGGAGCGCTCCCCGGAATGCCGAGCAGACCGCGGGTCAGGGTGCGCGCATAGCGGTAATGCCATTGGCCGCCTTGCTGCGAGCGTAGCACCGGTTCGACGCGCAGGCCGGGAACGGACAGCTGGAGCAGGGCCGGCAGCTGACGCCGCAGCGCCGCCGCGCCGGCGTCCTGCGCCGCATCGCCGGCGATGGCGGAAACATCGACCAGCAACTGCCGCTGCCGCAGCGGGTCGGGCATGTCGGCCAGGCACAGCGCCAGCTCGTGCAGGAAGGCTTCGCTGCGCGGCAGGTCCGGAATCCCCGCCAGCGCGCGCAGCAGCGCCGGGCGGCCCGAACGCGCCTGCAGCGCGGCCTGGTCGAGAATCCCGGCGTAGCGCCGCGCTTCTTCCGCGGTATCGGGGCCGGGCTCGACCACGCTCCAGTTCGCCGTCGCCTGGGCGCCGTACCAGTCTTGCGCCAGAGCGCGCGTCGCGGGGGCATCGACAATCACCGACTGCGCTCCTTCGAGCGCGGCAAGATTGCAGGGGTAGTCGCGCGCGGCCGCCGCCGGCCCGTCCGCCATCGCGGCGGCCACGGCCTGGTAGCCGTGCGCCTCGTACACGGCGTCGGCCCAGCCGTCGCCGTCGCCCTGCGCCGCCAGCAGCGCGTCGCCGAGGAAGAAGTCGCGCAGCACGACCACGCCCGGGTGCCGCGCCGCCAGCGCGAACAGGTGGCGGTGCGCCGGATCGTTTCCGAACTGATACAGGACCTGCTCGTAGCTGCCGCCGTGCTGCGCGAACCATTGCGCCGAACGCCGCGGCAGCGCCGCCAACGCGGGAGGCAGGCGCACCTCGTCCTGGTCGGACACCAGTTCAATGTCGAAGCGCTCGGAAAGGGCCGGCAGCAGGCGCAACGCCCAGGACGCGCCCGGCGTGTCCAGCGGCGGCAAGGGCGATGCGACCGCCAGGCGGCGTCGTACGGCCGCCGCCGGCGCTGGCCGCGCGTGGTGCGCGGCCAGCGCGCGCAGCGCCTTCTGGGCGGTCACGTCCCACGAGAAACGCGCCGCCTGTGCCCGGCCGTGCTCGCGCAGGCGTGCCTGGAGCGCGGGATCGCCCAGCACCAGGGCGATCTTGTCGGCGATCGATCGCGGCGAGGCGGCGTCGAACAGCGCTTCCTCGCAACCGATGACTTCAGGAATGCTGGTATTGTCGGCGCCGATCACGATCGCGCCGCAGGCCATCGCTTCCAGCGCCGGCAATCCAAATCCTTCGTGCTTGGAGGGGAAGACGAACAGGGCGGCCGAGCGGTACAGCTCGATCAGTTCGGTGTCGCTGACATAGCCGGTCAGGACCAGCTCGTCGGAAGCCAGGCCGTGATCGCGCGCATGCTCGGTCATCACGCGCCGTTCGTGTTCGCCCAGTTTGCTGGCAATGACCAGCTGGTGGCGTGCGCGCAGCGGCGCCGGTAGCAGGCTGTAGGCGACGATCAGGCCGTCGATGTTCTTGCGCGTATCGAAGCCGCCGGGGGCATACATGACGGCGTCGCGCACGATGCCAAGGCGCGCGCGCAGGGGGGCTAGCTCCGGACCGGGGGGCGCCGGACGGAAGCTGTCGTCCACCGCGGTCGAGATCGCCACGACGCTCTGGGGCTCGAGCCCGAGCGCATCGATCGCTTCCTGGCGCGTATAGTCTGAAATGGCCAGCAGCAAGCCTGCCTGGCGCAACGACGCGATCTTGCCCGCGTAGTGCTGGCGTTGCTCCGGCGTGCCCAGGTAGGCATCCGGGTTCAGGAAAGGAATCAGGTCGTACAGCACCACGGCCGTGTGGGCGGCGCCGGCGAACCTGCCGACCGACACGACGGAGTCGTCGATATACCCTTCGAACAGGCTGGTCACCAGCACGACGTCCGGAGCCAGCTGTTCGATGAAATGCTCGCGCAACATCTCGGCGGCACGGCAGCGCGCCGTGTTGGCGCTGTCGATTTCGGCGACGGGCGTGACGATGTCGAACACCCGGATCCGCTCCTGCGGGACCAGGCCGTCGAACGCGCGCCGCAGGTCGGCGATCGCCGGCGCTAGCGCGCCATTCAAGGCGAGCCAGATTTCGTGTTCGCCGGCATTACGGGCCACGCCCAGTGCCAGCGCGAGGGAGTAGCGCCCGATGCCGCGGAAGCGGCTTTCGGACTGGGCGCCTTGCATATCGATGAGAATGCGCATGAATCTTTCTTTTCGGTGGAGCGGCCAGCGGCAAGCGCCCGTTCCCGTCCCGGCGTTCTGCGGAGAAGGGCGGCATGCTGGGAATCGGCGGCAAGCCAGCGGGACGAATGTGCGGCGCCCTGGACAGTCCGGACCGGCGCTGGCGGTGTATGGCAGAGTGAAAATTATAACATCAGGCATGGTCGCCGGCGGCCTCCGCCGGGCTGCACGGGATCGTTGGAAACGCGCAAAACACGCGCCACGGCGCCCTGCGACGGCTGAGCGAGTGTTTCCCTGGCATCGGGCTGCAATGTATAATCTGTCACAGTGTATGCGTACAAAATGTCAAGTTCGCATCGTGACTTCCGGTAGTGCGCAAGGGCTGCCGGAGCCGGGCGCGGGGCATCCAGCCCAGTTCGCTGGCGTCGGCACACGCTCGTTTAACTAGAAAGTGACCCATGTTAGGGATGTTGTCCGGCGCCTGGCGCTACCGCTACTTTATCGTTTCGTCCATCCAAACCGAATTGCGCACCAAGTTCATCCGCAGCCGCCTCGGCGGCCTGTGGATGATCCTGAATCCGCTCGCGCAAGTTGTCATCTTCGCCTTCGTGCTGTCGGCTGTGCTCTCGGCCAAGCTGCAGGGCGTCGACAACCGCTACGCCTACGCCATCTACCTGATGTCCGGCACGCTGGGCTGGTCCTTGTTCGCCGAGATCGTGAACCGCTGCCTGACCTTGTTCATCGATAACGGCAACATCCTCAAGAAGCTCGCGTTCCCGAAGATCGCGCTGCCGCTGGTCGTGGTCGGCAGTGCGCTGGTCAACAACCTGCTTTTGCTCGTCGCCATCCTGGCCATCTTTGGCCTGCTGGGACACATGCCCGGCCTTGCCCTGGTCTGGCTGCCGGTGCTGATGGTCGTGGCCATCGTGCTTGGGGTCGGCCTGGGCTTGCTGTTCGGCGTACTCAATGTCTTCCTGCGCGACGTGGGCCAGGTCGTGCCCGTGCTGATGCAATTTCTCTACTGGTTCACACCGGTCGTCTATATGGTCCGTATCATTCCCGAAGAGTACCGCCCCTGGCTGGCGCTCAATCCGCTGATTCCGCTCATCACTTCCTATCAGGACGTAATGCTCTACAACCGCACGCCGGAATGGCTGGGGCTGGGTTCGACTTTCCTGATCGGCCTGCTGCTATCGGCGTTTTCGCTGGTGCTTTTCCGTAAGGCGAGTCCTGAAATGGTGGACCAGTTATGAGCGGCGAACTGCAGGTCCGCGGCCTGGGCAAATCCTATCGCCAGTGGGGCGGCGAACTGCGCCGGGTCGCTTCATGGTTCTTCCGCTCGGTCAAGCCACGCGAAGAACATTGGGTGCTGCGTGACGTCAGCTTCTCGGTATCGCCCGGCGAAGCGGTCGGCATCATCGGCCAGAACGGCGCCGGCAAGAGCACCTTGCTCAAGCTGATCACCGGGACCATCCAGCCGACCGAAGGCACGGTGCAGATGCGCGGGCGCGTCGCGGCCATCCTCGAACTGGGCATGGGCTTCAACCCCGACATGACCGGGCGCCAGAACGCATTCCACTCGGCCGGCCTGATGGGGTACAGCCGGGCCGACATCGAACGCGTGATGCCGGACATCGAGGCCTTCGCCGAAGTCGGCGAATACTTCGACCAGCCGATGCGCACCTACTCGAGCGGCATGCAGATGCGCGTCGCGTTCAGCGTCGCCACCGCGTTCCCGCCCGACCTGCTGATCGTCGACGAGGCCTTGTCGGTCGGCGACAGCTATTTCCAGCACAAGAGTTTCGACCGCATCCGCCAGTTCAAGGAGGCGGGCGTGTCGATCATGTTCGTCAGCCATAGCCCGAGCGACATCCGCACCCTGTGCGACCGCGTCATCCTGCTTGACAAGGGCAAGGTGCTGCGCGACGGCCTGCCCGACGAAATCGTCGATTACTACAATGCGCTGGTGGCGCAAAAGGAAAATGCGCAGCTGAGCGTCGAGCAGCGCCGCGCCAGCAATGGCTGGCTGCTGACGAAAAGCGGCACCGGCGAAGCGCGCATCGAGAGCCTGCGCCTGTTCGACAGTGCCGCCGGCACGGAGGTGGCGGTGGCCCAGGTCGGCCAGGCGCTGCGCCTGCGCCTGGTCGCCTCGGTGCACGAAGCCATTCCGCGTCTGGTGCTCGGCTACATGATCCGCGACAAGCAGGGCCATGTGGTGTGGGGCACGAATACCTGGCATACCCGCCAGATCCAGGATGGGGTGGAGGCGGGCGAGCGCGTCGTCTACGACATGGAGTTCACCTGCGACCTCGGTCCTGGTTCGTATTCCGTGTCGCCGGCCCTGGTCAGCTGCGATACCCACCTGAGCGACAACTACGAATGGGTCGACAACCTGCTGGTGTTCGATGTCGTGAACGTCAGCCGCGACTTCTTCATCGGATCAACTTCTTTGAATGCTCACTTCGCGGTCAGCCGCGAGCGTGAGGACGCTACCCAATGAGTTTTGTTTCTTACGCCCAGAATTTTGAAGATGTGATGTTGTGGCGTGCCCTCAAGCACGTCGAAAACGGCCTGTATGTGGACGTCGGCGCCCAGCACCCGCTGGTCGACTCGGTCAGCAAGGCTTTCTATGAACAAGGCTGGCGCGGCGTGCACGTCGAGCCGGTACAGGCCTATGCCGACATGCTGCGCCAGGATCGCCCGGACGACACCGTGCTGCAGGTGGCGCTGGCCGACACCGACGGCGTGCTCGAACTGAACGTGATTCCGGAAACCGGCCTGAGTACCGCCGTGGACGAGTATGCCGAGCGCCATCTCGCCGAGCACGGGTTCGCCCATACCACCGTGCGGGTCCCGATGCTGACCCTGAAGTCGGCCCTGCAGTGGCTCGAAGGCAAGCAAGTGCACTGGCTGAAGATCGACGTCGAAGGGCTCGAGGAAAAGGTGCTGCGCGGCTGGGACCCGGCCGTGCTGCGCCCCTGGGTGATGGTGGTCGAGGCGACCGTCCCAACCAGCACCGAAACCGACTACGTACGCTGGGAGCCGCTGGTCACCGGCGCCGGCTACCGCTTCGTCTATTTCGACGGCCTGAACCGTTTTTACGTCGCTAACGAGCATCCCGAACTGCTAGACGCCTTTGCGGTCCCGCCGAATGTGTTCGACGCGGCGCGTCTGTCGGGGCTGGCCAGTTCGGAGCTGTGCCGCGGCGTGATGATCCGGCACGACGCCGACATGGCGCGGCTGCACGAGCAGGCCGGGGAAACGGAGCAGCGCCTGGCGGCCGCGGAGCACGCGCTGGCGCTGGCGCAGCAGCAGGCGGCCACCCTGGGCCAGCAGGCGCAGGCGGCCGAACGGATGCTTGCCGCCGAGCGCGAACTGAGCGCGCAGCTGCGCACCGAAGTCGCGGGCCTGCGCGAATATGCGCGCCTGCACGCCCATATCGAATGGATGCAGGCGCAAGCGGACGCGAGCACGCGTCGCGCCGAAGAACGCGAGCGCACGGCGGCCGAGGCCCATGCGTCGGCCGAGCAGCTGCGGCAGGCCCTGCACCATATGCACGCCAGCACCTCGTGGCGGGTGACCGCGCCGCTGCGCGGCAGCGCCGACCTGGCACGGGCGATGCTGCGCTCGCCGCGCCGCGCAGTGCGCGCCGCCCTCGGCAGGGCCGTGGCGAATCCGGCGGTGAAGGCGCGCGCGCTGCGCCTGCTGGCCGCGGCGCCGGGCCTCGAGAAGGGGATCCGCAAGCTGGCGATCCGTGCCGGCCTCGGGGTCAGTCCCGTGGTGCGCCACGGCGGGCGCGCCCCACTGGAGGCGGCAGCGCCGGCGCCGGTCCACGCGCTCGACCAGCGCGTCCTGCGCGAACTGTCGCCGCGCGCCACCCGGATCCTGGCAGAAATCCACAAAGCCATCGACAACAAAGGGCAGTGATGCGTATCGTGATCGACATGCAGGGTGCGCAGGCCGAGCACCGTTTCGGGCTGGCGGGACGCTGCGCGCTGTCGCTGGCTCAGGCCATCGTGCGCCAGCGCGGCACCCACGAGGTGATGCTGGCCCTGAACGGACTGTTCCCCGATTCGATCGAGCCAATCCGGGCCGCCTTCGACGGCCTGCTGCCGCAGTCGGCCATCCGGGTCTGGTACACAGCCGGCCCGCTGGCGGCGCGCGAGCGCGGCAACGACGGCCGGCGCGCGCTCGCCGCAATCGTGCGCGAAGCCTTCCTGGCCAGCATGGGCGCCGACGTCGTGCTCGTGACGAGCTGGTTCGAGGGCTATGCCGCCGACGGCGTGACCAGCGCCGGCGCGTTCGCCGTGCATCCGCCGGCTGCCGTGCTGGTGCACGACCTGCGCGTACTGCGCGAGCCCGGCCTGCTGCGCGAACCCGGCCAGGCGGCGCATGTCCGCGCCAAGGCCGAACAGCTGCGCGGTGCGCCGCTGCTGCTGGCGCTGGGGCCGGAAACGGCGCGCGATGCGGCGGCCCTGCTGGACAAGGAAGCGGTCGACCTGTCGGCCGGGGCGCCGGGCTGGGACGGGCTGGCACGGCGCGCGATCGACGCACTGGCGGCCTTGCATGCGTCGCACGCGCCAGCCGCGGCGGTCCGCGCCGATGCGCTGCTGGAGCAGGTGGTCGCGCGCATTCCGCAGGTACTCGGCGCGGACGGACATGATACGGAATTGCGCAAGTGGGCGCATTTTTTGAGTCGCTTTCCGCATGGCGCCACGACGCGCCAGCTGTTCGTGGATGTCTCCGAACTGGTCCAGCACGACGCGCGCACCGGGGTCCAGCGCGTCACCCGCAGCATCCTCAAGGAACTGCTCGACAAGCCGCCACCCGGCTACCGAGTCGCGCCGGTGTACGTCACCGGCGGTGCGACTGGCTACCGCTACGCCAACAAATTTACCGCGCAGTTCCTGGGTACGGTGCCGGCGGGCGACGACGAGCCGATCGACTACCAGCCGGACGACGTCTTCCTCGGCCTCGACCTGCTGCCGCACCTGGTGCCCCAGCACCAACCCTTCCTGCAAGCCCTGCACCGCGACGGCGTCAAGGTGTATTTCGTCGTCTACGACCTGCTGCCGGTCCTGATGCCCGAGCACTTCCCGCCGGGCACCGGGCAGGGCCACGCCACCTGGCTGCATGCGATTTCCGCGTTCGACGGCGCGGTCTGCATTTCGCGCGCCGTCGCGCTGGAGCTGGCCGAATGGCAGCGGCTGCATGCCGCGCCGCGCCTGCGGCCTTTCGACATCGGCTGGTTCCACCTGGGCGCCGACGTGCATAACTCGATGCCGACGCGCGGCCTGCCGGCCGATGCCGAACGCGTGCTGACTCACCTGGCCGAACGCCCGACCCTGCTGGCGGTGGGCACGATCGAACCGCGCAAGCAATACGGTCAGCTGCTGGGCGCCTGCGAACTGCTGTGGGCGCAGGGGCGGGACGTCAATCTGGTCATGGTGGGCAAGCAGGGCTGGATGGTCGACGAACTGGCGCACCGCCTGCGCAGCCACCCCGAACTCGGCAAGCGCCTGTTCTGGCTCGAAGGCGTCAGCGACGAATACCTCGAGCGGATCTATGCGGCGGCCAGTGGCCTGGTGGCGGCTTCGGTCGGCGAAGGCTTCGGCCTACCCCTGATCGAAGCGGCCCAGCACAAGCTGCCGATCATCGCGCGCGACCTGCCGGTGTTTCGCGAGGTCGGCGGCGAGCGCGCGTTCTATTTCAGCGGCACCCTGCCGCAGGACCTGGCCGGCGCGCTGGACGCCTGGCTGGCGCTGCATGCGTGCGACAACGCGCCGTCGCCGGTCGGCCTGCCCTGGCTGACCTGGTCCGACAGCGCGCGCCAGCTGATGCAGGTGGTGCTCGGCGGGGACGGCCGCACGGCCCAGCTGCTCGCGCAGCCCGCACCGCCGCCGCGCGAGCGCCCGCGGGTGCTGACGCTGGCGCCGTATCCGGTGCGGCGTCCGCGCCACGGCGGCCAGTTGCGCGCCGCGGCCATGCTGCGCGTGTACGAGGCCGCCGGTTTCGATGTGCACCCGGTCGGCTTCTACCAGGCCGAGGCCTATGAAGCGGCCGATATCGGTCCCTGGGACGTCGCCTTCCCGCACAACAGTCCGTTCCGCAACTACCTCGGCGTGCCCCTGCCGGCCCTGTCCGATTTCCTGATGGGGCCGTTCGCGGTCGCATCCGACGACGTGTTCCGCCAGGTCGCCGCGTCCTTGCCGGGCCCGGTCGACGTGATCCAGGTCGAACAGCCCTGGCTCTACGCACTGGCGCGCTGGCTGCAGACGGAGTTGCCTGCCTGCCGCGGCGCCGTGCTGGTCAACAGTTCGCACAACATCGAGGCGCCGATGAAACGCGGCATCCTAGCCCAGCATTGCGCCCCGGACGTGATCGAGCACGCGGTGGCCGACATGACATCGATCGAACGCGAGCTGGCACACGATGCCGAACTGTCGCTGGCCGTCACGGTCGAGGATGCGGAAATCCTGCGCAGCTACGGCGCGCCGCGGGTGCTGCATGCGCCGAACGGCATCAGCCCGTGGCAGGCCGATCCCGAGCGTGTGACGCACTGGCGCGCGCGCCTGCCGCAGCAGCCGTGGCCGATTTTCATCGCCAGCGCCCACCCGCCGAATTTCACCGGCTTCATCGATGCGATCGGCGATTCGCTGGCCTGCATCCCGGAAGGCTCGAAACTGGTCATCGCCGGCGGCGTCGGTCCCCACCTCGAGCGCGAGCTGGGCAATTCGCGCTGGGGCGCACTGAACCTGTCGCGCCTGCAGGTGCTGGGCGTGCTCGACGACGCCGACCTGGCCGCCGTGAAGAGCCTGGCGCATACCTTCCTGCTGCCGATCGGCGCCGGTGGCGGTTCCAACATCAAGACCGCCGAAGCGCTGTACTCGGGCCGGCCGGTGATCTGTACCCGTACCGCGCTGCGCGGCTTCGAACACTTCGCGGACCTGCCCGAAGTAACCGTGGCCGACACGCCCGAACAATTCCAGGCCGCCATCCGCGGCGTACTTGAACGCGGGCCGGTGCCGTCCGCCGGCGGCGAGATGCGCGCCAGCCTGACCTGGGACGCGTGCCTGGCCGCCGTGCCGCGCGAAGTGGCCAGCATCCTCGAACAACGCAAGGCGGCCGCATGACGATCTGGCTTGATGTCACCACCACCCGCGGCTGGAGCCGCCCGGCACTCGGCATCGTCCGGGTCGAGGCGGAAACGGCGCGCCAGTTCCTCAATTCCGGCGACCCGGGCATCCGCTTCTGCCGTTTCGACCTCGACTACGGATCGTATTTCGAAGTCGGGCGCGAAGAGTTGAGCTTCGCGCTGGCGCGGCTCGACGCCGGCGGCGAACACCCGAAGCCGGCGCCCGCGCCCGCTCCGGACCCGCCACCGGTCCCGGCGCCGCCGGTGGCCGCTGCGCAGGCGGACCCGCGCCGCTGGCGGCGCGTCGCCGGGCGCGCGCTGGCAATCCTGCCGCGCCCGCTGCAGGGACGGGCGCTTGGTTTTGCGCGGCCGCGAATGGACGGCTTGCGCGGCATGCGCAATGCCTTGCGCGAGGCGCGCCGCAGCGTGGGCGTGCTCTGGCGCGGGATGCCGGTGCAGGGCGCGCCGTTGACAGTGGCGCCGGCGCCGTCGCTGGTGAAGCCGGACATCCTGTTCGGTGCCGGCGACGTCTATGTGTCCCTCGGGCTCGACTGGGACCAGAAAGACCTGTCCTACCTGTATGAACTGAAGCAGCGACTGGGGCTCAAGGTCCTGCTGATGTGTTACGACATCATCCCGATCCGCCTGCCGCACCTGTGCGTGGCCGACGTTGCGGCCAAGTTTTCGCGCTACTTCCTGGACGTGGCACGCTGCGCCGACCGCATCGTCTGCATTTCCGAATATTCGCGGCGCGACCTGCGCAAGTTCCTCGAGGACTCGGGCGTGCCGGTCCCGGAGCTCGGCATAGTCCGGCTCGGCTGCGAGATCGCACACGCCGACGGCACGCCGCCATCGAGCGCCGTGGCCGAGGTGATCGGGCGCCGTTTCATCCTGTTCGTCTCGACCATCGAGCGCCGCAAGAACCACGAAACCCTGTACCGGGCGTACACGCGCCTGGTCGACGCCGGTGTGCAGGACTTGCCGCTGCTGGTATTCGTCGGCATGGCCGGCTGGGGCATGAACGACCTGATGTCCGACCTGAAGCTCGATCCGCGCATCCGCCCCTACCTGCGCATCCTGAACCACGTCTCCGACGGCGACCTGGCGCGCCTGTACGAACACGCCTACTTCACGGCATATCCCTCGCTGTACGAGGGCTGGGGTCTGCCGGTGGCCGAAAGCCTGGCCTATGGCAGGTTCTGCCTGGCTTCCGATGCGGCCTCCATCCCCGAAGTCGGGGGCGACCTGATCGAATACGTCGACCCATGGAACGTCGGGCGCTGGGCCGAGCGGCTACACTGGTATATCGCACATCCGGAGGAAGTGCGGCGACGCGAGGAGGAGATCCGCGCCACCTATCGCCCGGCCAGCTGGAAGGACACCGGCGCCACGATCGTGGCGGCAGCCCAGGCCCTGCGGCTGGAACCGCTCGTTTCTGCGTGAGGCTTGACCTACGCCTCATGAACCTTTCGCGTTTGCCTTTTTTATATAGTTAGCAAAATAAGCGCTATTTTTTGACAGACAGGCCCTCCAGCATGATTCCAAAGGACCAGATCGCGGTCGTGATCCCCAGCTACCGCGTGACCCGGCATATTCTCGGCGTAATCGCCGCGATCGGTCCGGAAGTCAGCCGTATCTACGTAGTTGATGACAAATGCCCGGACGGCTCGGGCGCACTCGTGCGCAGCAGCTGTGCCGATCCGCGCGTGCGCGTGATCGAGCATGCCGAAAACCAGGGCGTGGGCGGCGCCGTCATGACCGGCTACCGCGCCGCGATCGACGAGGGTGTCGATATCATCGTCAAGGTGGACGGCGACGGCCAGATGGATCCACGCCTGATCCCGCAGTTCGTCGCGCCGATCCTGGGCGGGGAAGCCGACTACGCCAAGGGCAACCGGTTTTTCGACCTCGAGCAGATCGGTTCCATGCCGCCCATGCGCCTGTTCGGCAACGCCGTCCTGTCGCTGATGACGAAGCTGTCCTCGGGCTATTGGGACCTGTTCGATCCGACCAACGGCTTCACGGCGATCCACGCGGACGCCGCGCGCCATCTGCCCTTCAACAAGATCAGCCGCCGTTACTTCTTCGAAACCGACATGCTGTTCCGGCTCAATACCCTGCAGGCGGTGGTCGCCGACGTGCCGATGGACGCCAGCTATGGCGACGAGGTCAGCAACCTGAAGATCTCGAAGATCGTGACCGAATTCCTGTTCAAGCACATACGCAACTTCGGCAAGCGCATCTTCTACAACTATTACCTGCGCAATATGTCGCTTGCTTCGATCGAGTTGCCGCTGGGCGTGCTCATGTTCACGGGCGGATCGATCTACGGCGCCGTGCACTGGATCCAGTCGGCACGGGCCGGGGTCGAGACGCCGGCCGGCACGGTCATGCTGGCGGCGGTGCCGATCCTGATGGGCATGCAGCTGATCCTGGCCTTCCTGTCGAACGACATCGCGTCGGTGCCGAAGCGCCCCTTGCACAAGAAAACCGCTCTGCGCCGCCCACGATGCGCGGGCTGAGCTTGCTGTCTCCGCAGTTCCTGGTGTATATCGGGGGCGGCGTGCTGAGTGCCCTGGTCGATATCGGCCTGATGCAACTCCTGATCCTCAACGGATCGGACGCGTTCGCCGCGGCGTCCGCAGGGTTCGTCGCCGGGCTCTGCGTCAATTACGCGTTTCACGCGAAAGTCACGTTCAAGAACGTCACGAGCTTGCGGACGCTGGTGCGTTTCCTGTGCCTGGTCGGCCTGAACTACCTGTTGACGCTCGGCCTCGTCGCCATCGCGCTGGCGCTGTTTCAACAGGCGATCATCGGCAAGCTGATGTCCTTGCCGGTGGTGGCAATTAATGGTTTCCTGCTGAGCAAACACTGGATATACAAGTAAGCCGCTCGCTTACTCGAAGGCCGTGCGTAGCAGGCGCAGCGCCTCGCCTGCGCTCCGGCCCGCGCCGCCCGCTGGCCAGCAGGCGACACGTGCCGCAGGGGCATGGCCCGTCCGCTGTTCGGCGATGCGGGCAGCGAGCTCGCCGCACGCCGCCTCGGCCGGGCATAGCAGCAAGTCGCTGTGCGCGGCCGCCAGCTGGAGCGCTTGTCCGGCCAGGTCCGCGGGTGGGCCGGGGAGGGCGGTCACGATCCGGCCGCCAAACTGGCGGATTGCCTCGAACACCGGCAGGAAGGCCGAAAACCGGTCCCATGCCGGATCGATCATGAACAAGGTGTCGCCGGGCTGGATATCGATCTGGTCGGCGGGACACATCCCTTCGCCGATCCCGAACAGCGAGCCAATGACGCCGCGGGCACGCTGCAGGCTGCCGTCGCGCAGCTGGACCAGTTCGATCGGGGTCGGCGAGTTGTCGGCCAGGCACATGTCGCGCGCAGTCTCCAGCGCCGCTCGCCCCATGTCATCAGGCGCACCTGCTGCGCAGCGGGTAAGGTCGACCAGTATGCGCCGGGTACGGTTCAGGCGCAGGTTGCGTTCCGCGTGGCGCGACACTTCTTCCAGTTCGGCATCCGGCGGGACGCTGCCGGCCCATGCCGCGGCGATCCGGGCGGCCGCCCAGCGCCAGTTTCGGGCGGCGCCAGAGCGCAGCGCGGCCGCCATGCGCCGCGCCCGCGCCGCCTCGTCGGAATAATTGCCCGGGTCGAGTACGATGAGCTCGGGAAGCGTGCCCGGCTCGCAAGCCTGGCGCAGCGCCGATGCCATCCCTTCGTCCTCGACCACCAGGCAGCGCAGGGCTTCCAGCAGGCTGCGCCCGAGCGGCAGCGAAGAACCGGTCCGGTTTGCCTGGCCCCGGTGGCGGGCGACCAGCCCCTGCAAGCCTTCGTCGCGCAGAATCTGGCCGGCGCCGGCATCGCCGGCGGGCAGCGTGGCTACGCCGGCGCCATCTTCATCGAGCAGCAGCAGGATGCCTGGCGCCGAGCGGATCAAGGCGACCAGCGCCGGAGTCAGGCTCGCAGCCGCCGCGACGTAGAGCACGGTATCGAAGCGGTTCCATTGTCCTGGCAAGGAGTCACGCGACAAGCCGGCGCCGGCCTGGTCGGACACCGGTTCGATGTCGGCAAACGGCGCCAGCGCCTGGACCAGGTCCTGTGCACGTTGGCGCACCGGGCCGGGGGACAGTGGGGGCACGGCGGCGACGCGCAGTCGCGGCAGGGCGGGCGCTGCAGGATGGCAGAGGGCGGCCTGCGTGCGCGACGCGTGTGCCGCCTCGATCGCCCGCCAGGCACGCTGCGCGGTCCTGTCCCAGCTGAACCGGGCGGCATGTGCAAGGCCATATTCCTGCAATTCAGTGCGCCAGGCATCGTCAGTGAGCGCGCGCCGCAGCGTCGAGGCGATCGCATCCGGCGACGCGGCGTCGAACAGGATATCGGCACGTCCCGCCACTTCCGGAATCGAGGAGTTGTCGCCTGCAATCACCGCGGCGCCACAGCCCATTGCTTCGAGCACCGGTAGCCCGAACCCCTCGTACAAGGAAGGAAACACGAACACGGTGCACCGGTTATACAGGGCCAGCAGTTCGTCGTCGGTGACGTGGCCGGTCACCACCACGCTGTCCCGGCGCAGTCCGGCGGCGGCTACCTGCAGCATGAAGAGTTCGACATTGCCAACCTGGTTTACGACCAGCTGGTGCGTATCGCGCAGGTGGGCCGGCAACCGTGCAAACGCGCCGAGCATGCCGGCCAGGTTTTTTCGGTAGTCGCTGTTGCCGGTGTATAGGACGAAGGGGCGGTCGATACCGAAGCGGCGCAGGTCGGTCGCGGCCAGTTCCTGCGGCGACAGCTTGCGGAACTTGGCGTCGGCAGCGCCGGAAATGTTGACCACGCGTTCGGGCGCCAGGTCCAGCAGGCGGATCGCATCGGCGCGCGTTGCATCGGAAATGGCGAGCAGCAGGTCGTATTGCCGCAGCGTGGCCAGGCGGCGCGCATACCATTTCCTATACTCGGGAACCGGGTCGAGGTGCTGTTTCGGGAATAGCCAGGGAATGAAATCGTACAGCACCGCGACTTTCAGGCCGGCCGGCAGCCTATCGTCGGCCTGCGGCACAACACCGCATTCGCCCCAGCCTTCGAAGGGACTGGCGCACAGCAACGCGTCGGCACCGATGGCCTGGTAACCGGCGTGGATCAGGGCCGACGCCACTGTTTCGCGCCGCAGGTCATCCGTATCGTGCGGGTCCATCGGCGGATGGGTATAGGTCGCATACGCGCCAGGGGCCACCAGCCCGGCGAACTCGGTACGCAACTGGGCAGCCGAGCTCGCGTATGCGCCATTGGCGAGCACGCGCATTTCATGCGCACCGGCTTGCGCCGCCATCGCCTTGGCCAGCGAGAGCGTGTAGCGGCCGATGCCGCGAAAGCGTGATTCGGTCTGGGACGGGAACAGGTCGACGATCAGCCGCATCTACCGCTTGCCTTCCTTCGACGTGTCGTCCAGTCGCGCGATCTCGCCCAGGATGAGCGAGCGGAAACGGGGTCCCACAACACTGGACTGGCTCGATGGAGGAGGAGGGCGCGCGGTCAGCGCCTCGGGGACGCGGTCGGGCACCATGACCACCTTGATTTGCGCCTTGAAGCGCTGCAGCAGGCCCGGAAAGCGCAGCGCAACGCGCAGTGCCGTGCGTTTCAGCACGGGCTGGCTCAGCACCAGAGCGATCACGCGGCGCACGAATGCATCGGCAAGCGCCACGGTTCAGTTAGCCTGGGCGCCTGCGCAATGCGGGCAAGACACGCCGTACACGTATTCCGGGGCCAGCTGCTGGCGCGGCGTGACGACTGCGCGGCAGGCGAAGCACTGCACCGTCTCGGTCGGTTGGAGCTGGGGGTTGAGGGCCGTACGGTAGTCGAAAACGAAGCAATCGCCCGTGTAATGGGCGCCGCCGACATCCTCGAAATATTTCAGGATGCCGCCTTCGAGCTGGTACACGTTGTCGTAGCCGATGTTCTGCATGTGGATCGCCGCCTTTTCGCAGCGAATGCCGCCCGTACAGAAGGTGACCACGGTCTTGCCGGCGAAATCGTCCTTGTGGGCGGCGATCACCTCCGGGAACTCGGTAAACTTGGCGATCCGGTAGTCGACGGTATTGTCGAAGGTGCCGACGTCGACTTCGAAATCATTGCGGGTGTCGACCATCACGACCGGCTTGCCGTCGTCGTCATGGCCCTGGTCGAGCCAGCGCTTCAGGGTGGCCGGTTCAACCGACGGCGCGCGGCCCAGTTCCGGCTTGATGAGCGGCATGCGCATGGTGATGATCTCATTTTTGATCTTCACCAGCATGCGCTTGTGCGACTGCTCGTTCGAGTAGCTGTACTTGACTTCGATGTCGGCGAAGCGCGCATCGGCGCGCAGCCAGGACAGGTAACGCTCGATGTCTTCAGGCAGGCCCGACAGGAACATGTTGATGCCTTCCGGCGTCAGGAGGATCGTGCCGCGCAGGTTCAGTTCAGCGCACAGCGCCTGGAAACGCGGGCGCATTTCTTCGGTGTCGTCGAAGCTGACGAATTTGTAGGCGGCGATGTTGACGTAGTGCCCCGCGGCGGACGAGCCGGAGGGCGTGGCCAGGTCGGTGGTGGCTTGCATAGTTACTAATGGCTAATTTTTGGACAGGCGTTATTATAAGGTGGGTGTGCCAGGCACACTGCGATACCAGTGCTGATTAACCACACAATCGCAGAGCCGGCGCGCGCTTTCCTCCCAGCTGAGCCAGGGCAATCCAGCGGACGCGGGCGCTTTGCCGGCGGCCAGCAGGGCGAGCCAGGCGTCCAGGGCAGCGGCCAGTTCGTGCGGCGTCTCGCCCTCGAAGTAAAAGGCGTGCGCGCCGCAGATTTCCTCGAATACCGGCAGCTTGCGGGCGACGATCGGCAGGCCGTGCCGGGCCGCCTCGATCAGCGGCAGACCGAAACCCTCGCCCAGCGACGGCGCAAGCAGGGCCGAGCACGATCCGTACAGGCTGGCCAGCATCTCGTCGGACGCCTCGGCCAGCCAGAACAGCTGCGTGCCCAGCCGGGGATGCGCCTTCAGTTTCCGGATCAGGGGCTCGACCATCCAGCCGGGCTTGCCGACGATGACGAGGTTGACCGGCACCTGCCGCGACCACAGCAATTCGAGGGCCGCCAGCGCTTGCGCCTGCGCCTTGCGCGGTTCGAGCGTGCCGACCATCAGCAGGGTCGGGCACCGGGCGGCGGCTGCACCGAGCGCGGCGGCCTCCGGCGCCAGGCCGGTGCTGGGAGCGCTGGCGGCGAGATCGGCGCCCAGGTGGAAGTGGCCGATGCGCAGCGCGTCCGGGCGCGGCGCACGATGGGCGTCGACCCAGTGGGCCAGCGTATCGGCGCCCGCGCGCGTGGTGCACAACAGGCCGTCGGCATGGCGCGCGATCGTTTCCAGGTATTTGCGGAAATAGGTATCGGTACCGTAGGCGAACATGGCCGGCATCAGCACCGGGAGGATATCGTGGACCACGAAATACACCTGCACGCCCTGGTTGCGCATGTCGGCAAACAGCGCGGCGTTCTGGGTCGTGATGCTGGCGGCCACGTCGACGCCGACGAAGATATCGCCGGGGCGCTGTTCGATCGGTGCGTCGTCGAGTTCGATGGCGCCGGCGGCGCCGAGCAGGGCAAGGGTGAAATTGCGCGCGTAACGGTAGCGGCGGTTGCCGCCGTCCCCGTACACCGCTTCGACCCGGTAGCCGGATGGCGGCGCGGCGATCAGGGCGAGCAGGATGCCGCGCACCACGCGCGAGATGCCGGTCTTGGCGTCCAGCTGTGCCATCGCCGACACGTCCACCAGGAGCTGGCGCGGCGCGGTAGCGGGCTGGTTGGCCGCGATCGCGCGCGCCGCGGCCAGCAAGGACGGATGGCGCGCATCGCGCGGAAAGCCGAACGCGCGCACGGACTGGATCAGGGTGCGATAGTGAACCGCGGGACTGTGCCGGGCGAACGCTTCGATCGCTTCGGTAAGCTCCGCACAGGCCCGCTCCGGCGCTTCCTGCGCCGGCGACACGCAACGCCAGCCGGCGGCAGCGCCGGGTCCGTACCAGGTTTGCGCCTCGCCGAGGAACCCGTCCGATGCGGCGATGACCCCGGTGGCAAGGTCGAGCACGGATTTATTCAATGGGTATCTGGCCGCAGCGGCAACGCGCCCGCTGGCAAGTGCGTCGGCCAGTCCCGTAAAGCCGTGCGAGTCGAACAGGATCTGGCGCCACGCCTGGTCGGGTTCCGCCTCGCATTGGGCGCCCAGGGAAAAGTCGTGCAGGAAGACGATGCCCGGATGACGCGCCAGCAATCCACGCATGAAGCGGTGCCGCGCCGAATTGCCTACACTGTAGACAATGCGCTGGAAGCTGCCGGCGTGCTGCTCGAACCAATCGATGGTGCGGACCGTGCACGGCGAGCTCCCGTCGGGGGGCTGCGGGGCAGGCAGGATCAGCGACACCTCATAGCGCTGCGCGAGCCCTGCCAGCAGGCGCGCATGGGCGTCGGTAGGTCCGGGTGCCTGCGCGGCGATCCAGGCCAGGGCAGGGCGCCCCGTGGGCGAGGTGGAGGCTTGCCGGCGGCTGGCCGCCAGTTCGAAGCTGCGCAGGGCCTGCTGCGCCGCATGCGCCGGGTCGGCGCCCATCTCGACGACGAGCCTGTCCTCGGTCTTTGAAGGCGCGGCTCCTTCGGGGATGCCGATCGCGTTGATAAAATGTGGCGACAGCGGTGCCGGCAGGGCCGTCGCCGTGGCAAGGCCCGGCGTGAAAACGAGGTCGATGCCGCGGCTGGCAAAGAAATTTTCCTTGATTGCCTCAAGCATGCTGCCTGCTCCTGCCAGGTTCCCAAGCGCGGGCAGGTCATAGGCCAGTACGCGCTCGGCGGGCAGCAGGCCTGTAAAGGCCGCCCGCAGGCGTTCGATATGCGCCGGGAAGCGGCCATCGAAGGCAATCCAGAAGGCATGCCCGTTCGGGTTGTCCAGCATGTGGCGCAGCGACGTCAGGCTGGCGCGCGTGAATGGCATGTCGGCCTGCTGGCAGGCATGCAGGTCGATGGCAATGCGCATGGGCCGGCTCACGCGGAAGGCGCCTCGCCGTCCGGACGCGCGAGGTCGAGCAGCACCTTGCGCGCCGACACCGGCATGGCAGCGAATTCCGGCGGCAGCGGAGCGTGCCAGTGCGGCGCCAGTGCGGCCGCCGACAGGGCGGGGCGCGCGGCTTCGCCCTCTGCCAGGCGGCGCAGCGGTCCCCACAGTTGCGGATAGCGATACAGCACGGGCAAGACGATCCTGCGCGCCAGGCTGCTGCTCTTGGCGCGGCGCAGCCAGCCCTTCGCTCGTCCCTTGATGGCGGTGCCCGGCGCTCTGAGCACGGCAACGACGGGCCGGCGCAGTTGTGTGATCAATTTCATAACTGCAAAGAAGAAATCCGTGGGCAGGCCTTATTATAGCTGCCGAGCTGTCCTGCGCAGAAAGCGCCCGGCGTTCCCATCCGACAACCTCAGCGCGGCCGGGCCGAGTTAAAATAACGGGATGACTTCCCCGACTTTCACCCACCTGCGCGTCCACTCCGAATACTCGATCGTGGACGGCCTGGTACGCATCGACGACCTGGTCGGCGCCGCCGCCAAGGACAAGCAACCGGCGCTCGCCGTCACCGACCTTGCCAACATGTTCTGCATGGTGCGCTTCTACAAGGCGGCGCGCGGGAAGGGGATCAAGCCGATCGTCGGGGTCGACGCCTGGATCACCAACGACGACAACCGCGACAAGCCGTCGCGCCTGCTCATCCTGGCGAAAAACCGCACCGGCTACCTGCAGCTGTGCGAGCTGCTGTCGAAGGCCTGGCTCACCAATCAATACAAGGGCCGGGCCGAAATCCGCGTCGAGTGGCTGGAAGCGCTGGCGACTTCCGTCTCGACGCTGGAGCCGGACGTGCCGCAGTCGAACGCCCTGATCGTGCTGTCGGGCGCCTGCTTCGGCGACGTCGGCCAGGCCATCGACAACGGCGACATCGAACGCGCCGAACGCAATGCCGAGCGCTGGGCGCGCATCTTCCCGGGCCACTTCTACATCGAGATCCAGCGCGCGGGCGCGGCCAACCAGGAGCAGGCCGTGCGCCACTCGGTGGCGCTGGCTTCGCGCCTCGGGCTGCCGGTGGTCGCGACGCACCCGGTGCAGTTCATCAGCAAGGACGAATTCATCGCCCACGAGGCGCGCACCTGTATCGCCGAGGGCGAGATGCTGGCCAATGCCAAGCGCGTGCGCCGCTTCAACGAGGAGATGCGTTTTAAAACGCAGGCCGAGATGGCGGAGCTGTTCGCCGACCTGCCGGGCGCGCTCGCCAATTCCGTCGAAATCGCCAAGCGCTGCAACGTCGTGCTCACCCTGGGCAAGCCACAGCTGCCGGACTTCCCGACGCCGCCGGGCATGACGATCGACGAATTCCTGGTCGCCGAAACCAAAAAGGGCCTGGAAGAGCGCCTGGTGCAGCTGTTCCCCGACCCGGCCAAGCGCGAGGCCGAGCGTCCGCGCTACGAAGCGCGGCTCGAGTTCGAGAACCAGACCATCATCAAGATGAAGTTCCCGGGCTACTTCCTGATCGTTGCGGAGTTCATCCAGTGGGGCAAGAACAACGGCGTGCCGATCGGCCCGGGCCGCGGCTCGGGTGCGGGCTCGCTGGTGGCGTACGCGCTCAAGATTACCGACCTGGATCCGCTGAAGTACAACCTGCTGTTCGAGCGCTTCCTGAACCCTGAACGCGTCTCGATGCCCGACTTCGACATCGACTTTTGCCAGGAAAAGCGCGAACTCGTCATCCAGCACGTGAAGGATTTATATGGCCGCGACGCGGTCTCGCAGATCGCCACCTTCGGTACCATGGCGGCGAAAGGCGCGATCCGCGACGTCGGCCGCGTGCTCGACTACGGCTACAACTTCTGCGACGGCATCTCCAAGCTGATCCCGTTCAAGCCGGGCAAACCGGTCTCGATCGCCGAGGCGATCGAAGAGGAACCGCTGCTCAAGGAGCGCCTCGAGAACGAGGAAGAAGTCAAACAGGTGCTGGACCTGGCGCAGCAGGTCGAGGGCATCACCCGTAACATCGGCATGCACGCCGGCGGCGTGCTGATCGCGCCGGGCAAGCTGACCGACTTCTGCCCCCTGTACACCCAGGGCGGCGATGCCGGCGTGGTCTCGCAGTACGACAAGGACGACGTCGAGGCCGTCGGCCTGGTGAAGTTCGACTTCCTGGGCCTGACCACGCTGACCATCCTCGACCGCGCCGTGAACTACATCCGCGCGCTCGATCCGGCGGACGCCGGGTTCAACTTGGAGACGCTGCCGCTGAACGACCGGCCGTCCTATAAACTGCTGTCCGATGCGAAGACCGTCGCGATCTTCCAGCTGGAGTCGCGCGGCATGCAGGGCATGCTGAAGGACGCGCGTCCCGACCGCTTCGAGGACATCATTGCACTGGTGGCGCTGTATCGCCCGGGCCCGATGGACCTGATTCCCGACTTCTGCAAACGTAAACACGGCGAGAAGTTCGATTATCCGGACCCGCGCACCGAGTCGATCCTGTCCGAGACCTACGGCATCATGGTCTACCAGGAGCAGGTCATGCAGATGGCGCAGATCGTCGGCGGCTACTCGCTGGGCGGCGCCGACATGCTGCGCCGCGCGATGGGCAAGAAGAAGGCCGAGGAGATGGCCGAGCACCGCGAGATCTTCCGCGCCGGCGCCGCCAAGGACGGCCTGTCGACGGAAAAGGCGGACGAAATCTTCGACCTGATGGAGAAGTTCGCGGGCTACGGTTTCAATAAATCGCACGCCGCCGCGTATGCGCTGCTGTCCTATCACACCGCCTATTTAAAAGTGCATCATACGGCCGCCTTCATGGCAGCCAACATGTCGCTGGCGATGGAAGACACGGACAAGATCAAGATCCTGGTCGAGGATGCGATCGACGTCTGCAAGCTGACGCTTCTGCCGCCGGACGTCAACGAATCGCAGTACCGCTTCACGCCGGAAGGCGAGCCGAAGTCCGTCACCGGCAAGCAGGTGTCGAACATCCGCTACGGCCTGGGGGGCGTGAAGGGCGCGGGGCAGGGCGCGATCGAGGCGATCATCGCCGCGCGCAAGGACGGCGGGAAATTCAAGGACCTGTTCGACTTCTGCAAGCGCGTCGACCGCAAGCAGATCAACCGCCGCACCATCGAGTCCCTGATCCGTGCCGGCGCCATGGACTGCTTCAATGTGGACCGCGCGATCCTGCTGGCCTCCGTCAGCTTCGCCATGGAAGTGGCGGGCCAGGAGGCGGCGGCCGCCAACCAGGTCAGCCTGTTCGGCGGCGACGACTCCGACCTGGTGGCGCCGCCGGAATATGTGAAAGCGACGCCCTGGACCGACCGCCAGAAGCTGGCCGAAGAGAAGATCGCGCTCGGCTACTACCTGTCGGGCCACATGTTCGATTCCTACGCCCAGGAAGTGCGCCGCTTCGCCAAGACCAGGCTCAAGGACCTGGAGCCCTCGCGCGACCCGCGCATGCTGTGCGGCGTGATCACCGGCGTGCGCACGCAAATGACCCAGCGCGGCAAGATCCTGATCGTCGCGCTCGACGACAAGACCGGCGTGGTCGAGGTCACGGTCTACAACGAGGTATTCGAGGCCAACAAGAACATCTTCAAGGAAGACGAATTCCTGATGGTGGTGGGTAAGGTGTCGGAGGACCGCTTCAACGGCGGCCTGCGCATCACGGCCGAAAAAGTGTTCGACATCGCCGCCTCGCGCATCCACTACGGCCACAAACTGGAGATGGACCTGGCATGCACGGCCAGCACCGCGAAGCTGGCCGAAGTGCTGGCGCCGTATAAAAACCCGGACGGACTGCCGGTCAGCCTGCGTATCAAGCCGCAGAACGTGGACTGCATCGTGCAGCTGGGCGACGAATGGCGCGTGGCGCCGTCGGACGCGCTCAAGCAGGCGCTCGAGCTCACGCTGGGGGCGAAGGACGTGGCGGTCGAGTATTGACGTGCAGGCCCTGCGCGCGGGCGCTTCGTCTATAATCCGGCCTTCTCCACACGCCGCGCCCGGCGCCGCTCAATGACGATGGACACAACAAGACCGGCAGCGCCCGCGCGCGCGAACGACCGCGCCACTACCTGGGCAAGCTGGCTCATGCTGCTGCTGTCGGCCTCCGCGCTGACGACCAGTTTCGGCGTGCACCTGACCCTGCTGCTGGTGCTGCTGTCGCTTGGCCTGCTGGTGCGGCGCGGCTTCATGGACTTTCACCGCACTCACGCGCGCCTGCTTCGTCCCATCTTCGTCGGCTTCGGCGGCTTCGTGCTTGTCACGCTGCTGCGCATGCTCTGGTTCGGCCATCCGATCAACGTCATGGACGGCCCCTCGCGGCTGCTGTTCGCGCTCGCCTGCATCGGCTTCGTCGGCATCCTGCGCCCGAATATCCGCCTGTTCTGGATCGGCATGTGCATCGGCACGATCGTCGCCGCCATCCAGGGCGGCTGGCAGTTCGTGGTGCTGGGCGAGGAGCGGGTAACGGGGATCACCCACCATGCGATCACCTACGGCGACCTGGCGGTGGCGATGGGCGTCATGTCCTTCTGCGCGCTGCCGGATTTTCGCGGCACGCGCCTGGCCTGGCTGCCGCCGCTGGCCTTGTTGTGCGGAGTGCTGGCCGCGATCTTCTCCGGTTCGCGCGGCGCCTGGCTCGGTTTCCTGCTGGTGCTGTGGCCGATGCTGAAGTACGGCAGCCGCATGCACGGCAAGACGATGCGCTGGGTGGTCGTGTCGGTGCTGCTGGCCTGCGTGGCCGGTTACCTGGTGCCGCAGACCGGCATCGCGGGCCGCGCCCGTGACGCCGTGTCGGACGTCGAACGTTATTACAGTGTGCATGACGCCAGCACCAACGTCGGCATCCGCCTCGAGCTGTGGAAGGCCGCCGGCATGATGATCGCCGAGCACCCGCTGGTCGGGGTCGGGCGCGAGAACTTCCGTCCCACCCTGCTGGCCTACGAGAAGGAAGGGCGGCTGCAAGACAGCATGGCGCTCATCTACAGCAGTGCCCACAACGACGTGCTGCACACGCTCGCCACCGGCGGCCTGCTCGATCTCGTTTTCCTGCTGCTGGTCTATGCTGCGCCTCTCGCGTTCTTTTCGCGTATGCTGCACCACGGCCCGCAGGCCGCCGCCGCACCTGCGCTGGCCGGCATGTTGCTCGTGCTGCTCTTCGTCGCCTTCGGCCTCACCGACGTGATGTTCTGGCTGATGAGGACCCAGGCGTTCTACGCGACCATGGTCTGCGTGCTGGCAGGGTTCTGCCTGGCGGCGCAGGCTGCACCCTCTGCTTCCCAGGTTCCCCATGCGCTTCGCACCTGAACGTATCCTGATCTGCCGCACCGACAACATCGGCGACGTCGTCCTGACCCTGCCGCTGGCCGGCTACCTGAAGTCGCGCTTCCCGCAGGCGCAGGTCGACCTGCTGTGCCGCGCCTACGTCGCGCCGGCGATGCGCCACTGCCGCTTCCTCGACCGTGTGATCGCGGTGGAGGAGGCCGGCGAGCCGGAAAGCTTCTTCAAACAGGGCGGCTACGACACCGTGATCTTCGCCTATCCGGACCGGCGCCTGGCCAAGGCGGCGCGCCGCGCGCGGGTGCCGAACCGGGTCGGCACCAGCCACCGTGTCTACCACTGGTTCACCTGCAACCGGCTGGCCCACTTCAGCCGCGTGAAGTCCGATTTGCACGAAGCGCAGCTGAACTTCGCCCTGCTGCGTCCGCTCGGCATCGACTACCTGCCGTCCCTGGCCGAGATCCCGCCCCTGTACGGCCTGGCGGCGCCGCACGACCCCGCCGTCGACGCGCGGCTGGCGCCAGGCAAGCGGCACGTGATCCTGCACCCGAAATCGAACGGCAACGGCCGCGAATGGCCGCTCGACCATTACACGGCGCTCGCGCGCGAGCTGGCGCCCAATCCGGATATCCGCCTGTTCGTCACCGGCAGCGAAGCCGAGGGGCGCCTGCTCGCACAACAGGCGCCGGACTTGCTGGCGCTGCCAAACGTCAGTAACCTGTGCGGAGCGCTCAGTCTGGACGGCCTGGTGGCCCTGATCGGCGCCTGCGACGGCCTGGTGGCGAGCGGCACCGGCCCGCTGCACCTGTCCGCCGCGCTGGGCCGGCCGACCCTCGGGCTGTTCCCGCCGATCAAACCGATCGATCCGGCGCGCTGGGGCGCGCTCGGCGCACAGGCCACGGTGCTGGTCGCGCCGCAGCCCTGCGCCGGATGCCTTGACCCCGCCGCCTGCGCCTGCATGCGCGCGATCACGCCGCAGGCGGTCGCCGCGCAGGTGCGCGCCTGGGGTGCGCCAGGCCAGGGCGCCGGCCCCAACTGAAAGACTTTATGGAAAACAGTACCATCGTCAAACGCCTGTGGGCGTTCATCCGCCCCTACCGCAGCCGCGCCTACATGGCGCTGCTGGCCATGGCGCTCACGGCGGCAACGCAACCGCTGCTGGGCAAGGCGCTCCAGCTGCTGCTCGACCGCGGCTTCGAGAACAAGGTCGACTTCTCGCTGTGGTGGATCCCGGCCATCCTGGTGTCGATCTTCGTCCTGCGCGGGATCGGCACCTTCGCCACCGCCTACCTGAACAACTGGGTGATCAGCCGGGTGCTGAACGATCTGCGGGCGCGCCTGTTCGACCGCCTGCTGCGCTTGCCGGTCGCGCGTTTCCACGAAGAGTCGACCGGCAAGATCATCAACACCGTGATCGGCGACGTGCGCCAGGTGGTCGACATGATCAACTCGGTCTTCATCGCTTTCGTGCGCGACGTGCTGGTGGTGGCCGGCCTCCTGGGCACCTTGCTCTACCTGAACTGGAAACTGACCCTGGTCGCGATCGTCGTCATGCCGCTGACCGCCGTCATCGTGCGCACCACCACCAAGCGCCTGCGCCGCCTGAACCGCGAAAACCAGCGCGTCACCGCCGAGATGACGCAAGTGGTCGAGGAGGCCGCGCGCGGACACCAGGTGATCCGCGTGTTCTCCGGCGAACGCTACGAGCGGCGCCGCTTCGACATGCGCAGCGCCGCGCTGCTCGGCTTCTCCCAGCGCAGCACGGTCGCCTTTGCCGCCACGACGCCGATCACGCAGATCGCCACCGCCATGACCCTGTCGCTGGTGATCGTGCTGGCGATCCGTTCGAACATGACGGTCGGCGAGTTCACCCAGTTCGTGACGATGATGCTGATGCTGCTGACGCCGCTGAAATCGCTGGCCGAAGTGAACGGCCCGATGCAGCGCGGAATCGCGGCCGCCGAAACCGTGTTCGAGATGATCGACTCAAAGGTCGAGGAAGACACCGGCACGCGCGAGCTGGCCGGCGTAAAAGGCCACCTGCGCCTGGAGAACGTGGCGTTCCGCTATCCGAACGCGCCGGGCCTGGCGCTGCACGACGTGTCGCTCGACATCCAGCCCGGCCAGACGGTGGCCCTGGTCGGCGTCTCGGGCGGCGGCAAGTCTACTTTTGTCAACCTGGTGACGCGCTTCTACGACCCCGAGGGCGGGCGCATCCTGCTCGACGGCGTGCCGTACCGCGACATCAGGCTGACCAGCCTGCGCGCGCAGCTGGCGATGGTGAGCCAGAACGTGGTGCTGTTCGACGATACGCTGGCCGCCAACATCGCCTATGGCGTGGAGCGCATCGACTACGAGCGCCTGGCCGCGGCGATCAAGG
>Ga0308168_1000713_pt1 | contig 36599 bp, 33 predicted proteins | sample PhyCR2_FD_202133 | JGI IMG/M metagenome (GOLD analysis project Ga0308168, IMG submission 202133) | Phyllosphere microbial communities from UC Gill Tract Community Farm, Albany, California, United States - DLSLRC.R2 | ecosystem: Host-associated > Plants > Phyllosphere > Unclassified | place: USA...
TTGGTGCCGAAGGCCGGACTTGAACCGGCACACCCAAAGGGCGGTTGATTTTGAATCAACTGCGTCTACCGATTTCGCCACTTCGGCACTGAAGGGGATGTGTAAACGTGGCCGATTATACCTGCCTGACCGACGTGCGCAAGGGGATTAACGTCGAGTTGTGTTCGATTGCTGAAAAAAACGGCGAATCGTTTTTCTTGGCCGCTGCTGAAAGGCTAGTTAGACAGATAATTCCGATAGGGCTAGGCTTAGGTTAGAAATTCTGAACTTAATTTGCTACAACGTCCCTAATCCCTATTGGACTTCCTATCTACTGCAATGAGGCAACATTATGCATTCTCCATCTAAAACTCTTCTCGCTCTTGGCTTCGCTACCGCCGCTTTTACCTCTTTCGCCCACGCCGCAAGCTGGCAGGATAAACTGAGCAGCACTGCTTCAGACTTGATGAATAATTCAGGTAATAGCCAAACTAGCACATCAGGTACCGCAGCTAATGGTGGTTTATCCCTCGGCTCGATCACTCAGCTGCTAGGCGGTGGCAATAGCGCGGTCAGCGCTAATAGCATGTCGAACGTTACCGGTATTCTGCAGTATTGTGCGAAAAACAATATCGTTGATAACAACGTCAGCTCAGTGGCGGATCAGTTAAAAAGTAAATTGGGATTAACGGACACTGCCAGCCAATCAACTCAATCCACACAAACGTCTGGTACCCAGCAAGAAAATGGTTATCTGCAAGGGCTGCAGGGGCTACTCACCACAGGCAATAATCAGAAAATTGATCTGAAATCCCTGAGTAATACCCAAATGGGGAAAAAATTAAAAACTAAAGCCTGTAACGTTGTGTTAGACCAAGGTAAAAAATACCTCGGTATGTAATCGCCTTAGGGTGAGCGCCCGCTCGCCCTATTAAACCGCTATTTTGTGCCTAATTTTTTACCGCTTATTGTAACTCCCCTCCCCGCGCTCTAGGCTGACTTAACCTGTTCACTCGTTAAGGATTGACTATGATGACGCTGCTTAACGCGATCGGCTGGGGATTGCTGATCCTTTTGCCTCTCGCTAACCCGTTGACTGCAGTAGCGATGTTCCTCAGCCTCGCCGATGATATGAATTTTCAACAACGTAATCGTCAGGCCTTACAGTCGGCGATCTATGTTTTTCTCATTATGCTTATCACCTGGTTTGCGGGAAGTGCGGTGTTGAACACCTTCGGAATCTCCATTCCCGGATTACGTATTGCCGGCGGGATGATTGTGGCCTTTATTGGTTTTCGTATGCTATTTCCGGTGCAGCAGGTGCACGAAGCCCCGGAGGTTCAGCATAAACAAGACGAGTTGGATGCCACCCCACATAGCCCCCAGACCGTCAATATCGCCTTTGTACCAATCGCCATGCCAGGAACTGCCGGACCTGGGACCATTGCAGTCATTATCAGTACTGCAGCATCGGTAAAATCGGGGGTCGACTATCCCGCTTGGATCCTGATGGTGGCGCCCGTTATCTGTTTCGTCCTCGTGGCCATCATGCTCTGGTTAGCACTGCGCTGCTCCGGCTCGATTATGCGACTTATCGGTAGAGGTGGGATTGAAGCGCTCTCCCGTTTAATGGGATTCTTGTTGGTCTGTATGGGAATTCAGTTTGTGATCAACGGTATCGTCGAGGTCGCCACCCATTTACATTGATAAGTCTAGATTACAGATCCTACCGATTGACACCTTACAGGGGATCATTGCATTCTTAGGATTTTTCCATGGATGAGACCCTGATTATGACAGAACCGCTACGTATTGCATGCACCAAGGCATTATCGCTCGATTTACTGCCTGCCCTTGCTAACCGCCATGGACTGATTACTGGCGCGACGGGGACAGGGAAAACCGTTACCCTGCAAAAATTAGCTGAGTCCTTTTCATCAATTGGTGTTCCCGTCTTTATGGCTGATGTAAAAGGCGATTTAAGTGGTGTCGCGACCGCCGGTGAAGCATCAGAAAAACTGACCAAACGGTTAGAAGCGATCGGGGTGACAGACTGGCAACCTGTCAATAATCCGGCCGTTTTCTGGGATATCTTTGGTGAAAAGGGTCACCCCGTTCGGGCAACGGTGACCGACTTGGGGCCTTTACTCCTCGCTCGCTTGCTGAATCTTAACGAGATCCAAACCGGTGTTCTTAATATCATCTTTCGTATTGCCGACGAACAAGGGCTATTACTGCTCGATTTTAAGGACCTGCGCGCACTGACACAGTATGTTGGGGATAACGCGAAAACGTTCACGACCGAATACGGTAATATCAATAGTGCCTCGGTAGGCGCTATCCAGCGAGGGTTATTAAGTCTCGAGCAACAAGGCGCTGAGTACTTTTTTGGCGAGCCGATGCTAGATATTAAAGATTGGATGCGTACCGACGATCAAGGTAAAGGCGTCATCAATATCCTTGCGTCAGAAAAGCTTTATCAGATGCCAAAACTCTACGCCACCAGCTTACTGTGGATGCTCTCTGAGCTCTACGAGCAGCTACCAGAAGTGGGGGATGTCGAGAAGCCGAAACTGGTATTCTTCTTCGATGAGGCACACCTGCTCTTTAACGGCGCGCCCGATGTCCTGCTTGAAAAGATCGAGCAAGTGATGCGTCTGATTCGCTCGAAAGGCGTCGGGGTCTACTTTGTTAGCCAAAGCCCTTCCGATATTCCCGACAATATCTTGGGGCAACTCGGAAATCGGGTGCAGCATGCCTTACGTGCTTTTACTCCTCGCGATCAAAAAGCGGTAAAAGCAGCGGCCAATACCATGCGTGCTAATCCGGAGTTCGACACCGAAGAGGCGATTCAGTCTCTCGGCACAGGTGAAGCCCTAATCTCCTTCCTTGATGAAAAAGGCAGCCCAAGCGTGGTACAGCGTGCCATGGTGATCGCGCCAGGTTCCCGTATGGGCCCCTTAACGAGTGATGAACGTAATGGCCTGATTAATCATTCACCGCTGTACGGTAAATATGATGAGGCAGTCGACCGGGAGTCAGCCTTTGAAATGCTACAAAAAGGGGTAGCGAACAGTGATGCTCAACAATCATCTAGCGCATCAGCGCCACGGGCTGAAGCCAAAGAAGAAGGCGGCATCATGGATGAAGTGAAAAAAGTCCTGTTCGGTTACACCGGGCCTCGTGGCGGACGCCATGACGGGGTCGTTCAAGGGATGGCAAAAAGTGCAGGCCGACAAGTCGCGAACCAGATCCTTCGCGGCGTATTAGGGAGCCTGTTCGGAGGTCGTAAGTAGGTCATTTTTCAGGTGGTAGCCATCCGGTTGCCACCGCACATCGACTAAGCAGGTGCTATGCAAAAATCTCATGCACTCCGTCGTACTAAGCGAATTGCACTATCTCTGCTGCTTTGTGCGACCGGACTCTTTATTCTCAGTCTATTTCTTCCCCCCACCTTGGGTGCGCAAGCCCTTAAGTCCGTCGCCGAGGCGGCCATGGTGGGTGGCTTAGCCGACTGGTTTGCGGTCAGTGCGCTCTTTCGCCGCATCCCTATTCCGTTTATTAGTCGGCACACCGCGATTGTGCCACGCAATAAACAGCGTATTGCCGATAATTTAGGTGTATTTGTTGAGGAGCGCTTCCTCAATGCAGAGGCTCTTTCTCGCTTAGTGAAACAGCACGACCTTTCACAAAAAATGGCCGAGTGGCTGACATTGCCTGCTAACCAGCAACGCTTTGCACGCGCCTTAAAAACAGTACTGCGCGGATTACTGACTGCTAGCAATGACGAAGCAATTAACCGATTTATTCGTCAAGCGGTGAATCGCGCCATTGATCAGATCGATTTTCGTCATAGCGCAATAATCTTATTGGAGAGCCTCACTCGTGAGAATCGCCATCAAGCCGTCCTCGATACCGTCATCAGACAGGTGGTAAAGCTGCTTGAAAAACCCAAGACCCGCCAATTTGTTGCTAGCCAGATAGCCGCTTGGTTTCAACGAGAATACCCAACTATTTCGCGAGTGGTCTCGAGCGAATGGTTAGGCGAAAAAGGGGCCGTCAAGGTCGCCAAACTCACCGATCAGATTTTACTCGGCGTAGCCAGTGATCCCGACCACCAGCTACGTCGAACATTTAATCGTGCCGTACAGCTGTTTATTCACAGCCTGCAGCATGACCCTAAAATGACCGAGCGTATGGTGCGGATGAAGACATGGTTGAAAGAAGATGAGCACTTCGCCCTTTATATTGGTCAGATTTGGCAAGATCTCCGCGGCTGGTTAACTAACGATTTAGATCATGAAGATTCACGTATCGGCGTACAGCTACAACGCGCTGCTGGCTGGATGGGGGAAACGCTCAGCCGTGATCCGCAACTGCGTGAAGCCTTCAATCAACATATCGAGCAAACTGTGCGAACGGTCGGCCCCGAAAGCGCCCGTTTCTTAACCCGCCATATCAGCGACACGATTAAAAGCTGGGACGATAAATTATTAGTGGAACAGATCGAGATGAATATCGGTAAAGATCTACAGTTTATTCGTATCAATGGGACGGTGGTAGGCGGGTTAATTGGCTTAGTACTTTTTGCTTTATCGCAGTTACCTTGGTTAATTCAACAACTTTAGCGGCTTATCCCCTAATGTAAAAAGCCCCGTTATCACGGGGCTTTTTTTCTATTTCCGTTTAATCAGTAACACTAGACTTAAGGCGAGAAACACGGCACTCGGTACAATCGCGCCAAGCACCGGCGGTAAGCCTTTCACTAAGCTTAACTGGCCAAAGATTTTATCCAATACATAGAAGACGAAACCAAAGCTTATGCCGGTCACCACTCGCTGGCCCATCGAGACACTGCGCAACGGCCCGAAGATAAAGGACAGCGCCATCAGCATCATCACGGCAACCGATAGGGGTTGGACAATTTTACTCCACATATTCAGACGATAGATATCTGACTTCTGTCCGGTCTGGTCGAGATATTGAATGTAGTCGTGTAATCCACGAATGGAGAGCGAGTCTGGATCGAGCGCGACCACCTGCAACTTATCTGGGGTAAGCGCCGTTTTCCAAATGCTACTGACTTGCTGGCTCCCCGTGATTTGCTCGGGATTTGAGAGGTTCGACTCATCGATTTGCGACAAATTCCACTCTTTACGATGCTTATCCCACTGAGCACTGGCCGCATAGCGTACGCTCTCAAGTCGACGTTGATCGTTAAAATGGTAGACTGTCACGCCGTTTAAATGGCGCTCATCTTGTAATTTTTGAATAAAGATAAAGTCATTACCATCCTTCGCCCATAGACCACCTTGGGCCGCGAGTAGCGAGCTACCATCGATCTGTTCTGAACGGTAATTGTGCGCCAGTTGGTCGCCTGCCGGGGCTAAGAACTCACCAACGGCCATTGATAAAAAGACTAAGGGGATAGCGGTTTTCATCACCGATGCCGCAACTTGTAAACGCGTAAATCCTGCCGCTTGCATCACAACGAGCTCACTGCGCTGGGCTAAGTTACCAAGGCCTAACAACGCCCCGAGCAATGCTGCCATCGGGAAAAATAGCTCTAAGTCAGTCGGTACGCTGAGAATCGTAAAGTAACCCGCATCCCAGACGCTGTAAGCCCCCTTCCCCGTTTTTCTTAACTGCTCTACGAATTTAATAATGCCAGATAACGACACCAGTAAAAACAGTGTCGTCATGATGGTATTAAAGATGGTTTTACCAATATAGCGGTCTAATACGCCAAACATTACGCGACTCCTTTGCGGCTAATCTTCGCGCGTAGCCGACGGACAGGTAAGGTATCCCATGCGTTTAAGACTACCGCTAGGCCCAGATAGAGAATATTCACACTCCACATCCATACCGCGGGATCTAGCCTTCCTTTACTCGCATTGGTTCTAAACGAGCTCTGAATCAGGAAGAAAATCAGGTAGAGGAAAATCGCCGGTAACATGGAGAGAACTCGGCCTTGGCGAGGATTCACTTCGCTAAGCGGTACAACCATTAATGCCATGGCTAATACCGAGAAGATTAATGTCAAACGCCAATGTAATTCAGCTCTGAACTGCGGCGTATTACTGTGCCACAGGGTGGTAAAGGTGGCTTCATCGGCATCATTAGGATCGAGTACCGACTCTTTGTAACCCACGTAAGCACGATATTGCGTAAAGTCCGTAATTCTAAAATCGCGCAGCATGGCGGTACCTTCGAAACGCGTACCGTGATCAAGTGTGATAACTTGGCTACCGTCTTTTTGCTGAGACATATGACCACGGTCGGCCACCACGACGGAAGGGCGAGTGTTATTACGCGGATGCAGTTGCGCCAAGAAGACATCGCTAAAATGGTTACCCCGTGCGTTATCGATAAATAGCACGAAACTTCCATCACTGGAGGGACGGAATTGCCCTGCCGCTAACGCCGCGCTTCCTGGATTAGCTTGCGCATTCTGCATAATTTGATCTTGATAACGCGCCGACCAAGGGCCAGCCCAAATTACATTCACTGCGGCAACCGCCGACGTAATCAGCATCAAGACCAGTGCCGCTTTCACCAATACGCTCTTTCCTAACCCACAAGCGTGCATCACGGCGATTTCACTGTCCGTGTACAATTTGCCTAAGGTCATTAAGATGGCAAGGAAAAGGCTTAACGGTAGAATGAGCTGCGCCATTTCTGGTACACCCAAACCTAAAAGCGTTAGAATCAAGTTTGCAGGGGTATCACCGTCGACGGCAGCCCCTAAAATACGTACTAACTTCTGACAAAAGAAGATTAGTAACAGGATAAAGAGAATCGCTAGTTGACTCTTAAGCGTCTCACGAACCAAATATCTGATTATTATCACGCTAAATACGCCTGTGAAAACTTGTCTTTTTGCAGGAAAGTCGATAATTTCAACGCTTAATTGCTGGTTTTCTTCATCAACACATTTTTGCTGTTACAGTGTATCATATACCCTATGCATGAGTGGTGAGGGCTTTTGCTCGATCACCCTTCAATATAAACGACAATAGCATAAAGTTGAGTATTGACGGTCATTATACACTTAAGCCGTTATGTATGTTAATTAAGTGTCAAGGTCGTTGTCTTTAAGATTCAGGAGAATACATGGAGTTCAGTGTAAAAAGCGGTAGCCCAGAGAAACAACGTAGTGCCTGCATCGTCGTAGGGGTGTTCGAACCTCGTCGATTATCCCCGATCGCGGAACAACTGGATAAAATCAGCGACGGATACATCAGCGCTCTACTGCGTCGTGGCGAGCTAGAAGGCAAAGTCGGTCAAACGCTGCTACTTCATCACGTTCCAAATGTACTTTCCGAACGTATTTTATTGATCGGTTGCGGTAAAGAACGTGAACTTGACGAGCGTCAATATAAGCAAATTATTCAAAAAACCATTAGCACCTTGAATGAAACCGGCTCAATGGAAGCCGTGTGCTTCTTAACCGAACTGCATGTTAAAGGCCGGAATAATTACTGGAAAGTCCGCCAAGCAGTCGAGACGGCTAAAGAATCACTTTATTCGTTCGACCAGCTAAAAAGTAACCGTATCGAGCCACGTCGCCCACTGCGTAAACTGGTATTTAACGTGCCGACTCGCCGTGAATTAACCAGTGGCGAGCGTGCCATCCAGCATGGACTAGCCATTGCCGCCGGTGTACAAGCCGCGAAAGATCTCGGCAATATGCCACCCAATATCTGTAACCCGGCCTATCTTGCTTCGCAAGCCCGTCAATTGGCGGACGCAAATAGCACCCACATTACTACTCGGGTGATTGGCGAACAGCAGATGAAAGAGCTAGGCATGAATGCCTACTTAGCTGTGGGTGCGGGGTCGCATTTTGAATCCTTAATGTCGGTCATTGAGTATAAAGGCCACCCAGACGCAGATAGCCGCCCTATTGTATTAGTCGGCAAAGGATTAACCTTTGACTCCGGCGGTATCTCTATCAAGCCTGGCGAAGCCATGGACGAAATGAAATATGACATGTGTGGCGCAGCCACGGTGTACGGCGTTATGCGTATGGTTGCTGAGCTTAAGCTTCCTCTAAACGTAGTGGGAATTCTGGCAGGGTGTGAAAACATGCCTGACGGACGTTCACTGCGCCCAGGAGATATCCTCACCACCATGTCCGGCCAAACCGTGGAGGTGTTAAACACCGATGCTGAAGGCCGTTTAGTACTCTGTGATGCCCTCACCTACGTCGAACGTTTTGATCCTGAACTGGTTATCGATGTTGCGACCTTAACCGGCGCGTGCGTCGTCGCTCTGGGCCATCATATTAGTGGTTTACTCTCTAACCATAACCCACTGGCACATGAGTTGGTCAGCGCCTCGGAACAAGCGGGCGACCGCGCGTGGCGTTTACCCTTGGCCGATGAGTACCAAGAACAGCTTGAATCTAATTTCGCCGATATCGCGAATATTGGTGGACGAGCTGGCGGCGCGATTACCGCGGGCTGTTATCTGTCGCGCTTCACCCGTAAATATAATTGGGCGCACCTGGACATTGCGGGTACGGCATGGCGTTCAGGTAAAGCGAAAGGGGCAACTGGTCGACCGGTTCCGCTTCTTTCTCAGTTCTTGCTGAATCGCGCAGGGTTGACCCCAGAAGAGTAATCGCCCCCACAACACTAAGGAGCCCTTCATTGGGTTCCTTTTCTTATTCTTAGGGTTTACAGGCTAACATGAAAAATGCGACGTTTTACCTGCTTCCTGCAGACGCTGCTGATCAGCCGCTTAGCGCAGCTGAAATCGCGGCCTGCGACCTCGCCGCGCACTTTTGGCGTGAAGGTAAACGTATCCTTATTGCCTGTCATGATGAAGCACAAGCATTACGACTGGATGAAGCACTCTGGCAACGTCCCGCCGACGCTTTTGTTCCGCATAATTTAGCAGGTGAAGGACCTCGACAAGGTGCGCCGGTTGAACTTGCCTGGCCACAGAAGCGTGGAAGCAGCGCACGTGACCTACTGATTAGTTTACTTCCCCATTTCGCAGACTTTGCTACGGGATTCTATGAAGTGGTAGACTTCGTCCCTGAAGATAACAACTTAAAACAACTGGCCCGTGATCGTTATAAAGCGTATCGCAGTGCTGGATTTCAATTGAATACTGTAACGGCAGCATCGGCATAATTCCTATGGAAAAAACATATAACCCGCAAGAGATCGAACAGCCGCTTTATGAGCACTGGGAAAAGCAAGGCTACTTCAAACCACATGGCGATCTAAGTAAAGAGAGCTACTGTATCATGATCCCACCGCCGAATGTTACCGGCAGCTTACATATGGGACATGCTTTCCAACAGACCATCATGGATACCTTGGTGCGTTATCAACGCATGCAAGGCAAAAATACCCTGTGGCAAGCAGGTACTGACCATGCTGGTATCGCCACTCAGATGGTTGTTGAGCGCAAGATCGCTGCGGAAGAGGGTAAAACCCGCCAAGATTATGGACGTGATGCATTCATTGATAAAATTTGGCAATGGAAAGCGGAATCAGGAGGCAACATTACCAATCAGATGCGCCGTCTCGGTAACTCTGTTGATTGGGAACGTGAACGCTTCACCATGGATGATGGGCTTTCCAATGCAGTAAAAGAAGTCTTTGTCCGCTTATACAACGAGAACCTGATCTACCGCGGTAAGCGCCTCGTTAACTGGGATCCTAAACTGCGTACCGCGATTTCCGATCTGGAAGTCGAAAACCGTGAGTCGAAAGGATCGATGTGGCACATCCGCTATCCGCTTGCTGATGGCGTAAAGACGGCTGACGGTAAAGATTACATCGTCGTCGCCACGACCCGCCCTGAAACCCTGCTAGGGGATACTGGTGTTGCGGTTAACCCTGAAGATCCTCGTTATGCTAACTTAATTGGCAAAGAACTGATCCTGCCTCTGATCAACCGTCGCATCCCTATTCTTGGGGATGAGCACGCAGACATGACCAAAGGCACCGGTTGCGTAAAAATCACGCCAGCGCATGACTTCAATGACTATGAAGTTGGACGCCGCCATAAACTGCCAATGATCAATATCTTGACCTTCGATGGCGATATTCGTCAACAGGCACAAGTGTTCGATACTAACGGTGAAGAGTCTGATGCCTACTCAAGTGAAATGCCTGCCGCCTTTGCGGGACTAGAACGTTTCGCTGCGCGTAAAGCCATCGTTGCGGCGGTGGAAGAGTTAGGGTTATTAGAAGAAATTAAGCCACACGACTTAACCGTTCCTTACGGTGACCGTGGTGGCGTCGTCATTGAACCGATGCTGACTGACCAATGGTATGTCCGTACAGCACCGCTGGCTAAAGTTGCGGTAGAAGCGGTTGAAAATGGCGATATCCAGTTCGTCCCTAAACAGTACGAAAATATGTACTACTCATGGATGCGCGATATTCAAGACTGGTGTATTTCTCGTCAACTATGGTGGGGACACCGTATCCCTGCATGGTACGACAAAAATGGCCAAGTCTATGTCGGACGCACTGAAGAAGAAGTTCGCCGCGAGCATAACCTTGCCGACACTGTTGTCCTAAACCAAGACGAAGACGTTCTCGATACCTGGTTCTCTTCTGGGCTGTGGACCTTCTCAACATTAGGCTGGCCAGAAAATACTGACGCACTGCGTACGTTCCACCCGACCAACGTCATCGTCAGTGGTTTTGATATTATCTTCTTCTGGATTGCTCGCATGATCATGCTGACGATGCATTTCATGAAAGATGAGCAAGGTAAGCCACAAGTTCCCTTCAAAACTGTCTACATGACCGGCCTCATCCGTGATGAAGAAGGACAGAAAATGTCGAAGTCTAAAGGAAATGTTATCGATCCTTTAGATATGGTAGACGGGATTTCCTTAGAAGCACTGCTTGAGAAGCGTACCGGCAATATGATGCAGCCACAGCTGGCTGAGAAAATCCGTAAACGTACTGAAAAGCAATTCCCGAATGGTATTGAACCTTCAGGAACGGATGCTCTGCGCTTTACCTTAGCGGCGCTCGCTTCGACCGGTCGCGACATCAACTGGGATATGAAACGACTCGAAGGCTACCGTAACTTCTGTAATAAGTTATGGAATGCCAGCCGCTTTGTACTGATGAACACCGAAGAGCAAGATTGTGGTTTCCAAGGCGGCGAGCAAGTGCTCTCTCTTGCCGATCGCTGGATCCGCAGTGAGTTTAACCGTACGGTGAAAGCTTACCGCGAAGCCTTAGATACTTACCGTTTCGATATCGCCGCTAACTTGCTGTACGATTTCACTTGGAACCAATTCTGTGACTGGTATTTAGAATTAACCAAACCTGTCATGAACAATGGCAGTGAAGCGGAACTGCGCGGTACTCGTAACACCCTAGTGACCGTACTGGAAGCATTATTACGCTTGGCACACCCGATTATTCCATTTATCACAGAGACCATCTGGCAGCGCGTCAAAGTGTTGAAAGGGATTACCGACGATACGCTGATGCTGCAAGCCTTCCCTGAATGGGCGGCAGAGAAAGAAGATGCGCAGGCGCAGAGTGATATTGAGTGGATCAAGCAAGCGATCATTGCGGTACGTAATATCCGTGCTGAAATGAATATCTCACCGAGCAAGCCTCTGGAGTTATCACTGCGTGGTGCGACCTCAGAAGTCGAGCGTCGGGTCTCGGCAAACTTGACCTTCCTGAAGCGTCTCGCGAAGCTGGAAACTATCACCCTACTTACTGCGGAAGAGAAAGCCCCCGTCTCGGTCACTAAACTGGTCGAAGGTGCTGAGCTCCTTATCCCAATGGCGGGCTTGATCAACAAAGATGTTGAGTTAGAGCGTCTGGCAAAAGAGTTAGGTAAGGTCGATATCGAGATTGAAAAAATCGTGACTAAGCTGGGTAACGAAGGGTTTGTCGCGCGAGCGCCAGAAGCCGTTGTGGCCAAAGAGCGCGAACGTCTTGCCGACTTAGAACACTCTAAAGCAAAAATTATTGAGCAACAGGGCGTCATTGCCGCACTCTAATCAATAATTTATAAATAAATAGCCGGGCATCGTCCCGGCTTTTCTTTGCTCGACCGCGATTCTACCGAGGCTTATCTATGGACCTTCGCAAACTCATCATTGATCACTATCCTACCCTAACACCTGAACTGCAACGTGCGGCGGCTTTTGTTTTGGAAAATATCAATGATGTCGCGTTGATCTCGATGCGGACCATTGCGCACAATGCCGATCTTAAACCTGCTACACTTTCGCGATTAGCTAAAAAACTCGGTTATGAGGGATGGGAAGCCTTAAAAGCAGAATTTATCTATTCGTTGAAATTAACGCGTAGCAGCTACGCAAGCCGAGCGGTACGCTTACAGCAAAACTTGCAACAAGAGTCAGCGTATGACGCCGTATTCTCGACCCTAAGCCACTCGCTAGAAGATACGCAATCGTTGAACCAAGACTCCTTACAGCGTGCGGTCACGTTGTTGGACGATGCCCAACAAGTTTATGTCTGCGGTTTTCGTGCAAGCTTTTCGATTGCCTGGTCAATTTATTACGTTTATCGCCTCTTTCAACAACGGGTAACCTTGATCGATAACCTCGCAAATAGCCAGCAAATCTTTACGCGTGAATTAACCGATCAGGATAGTGTGTTACTGGTGAGTTTCTCTCCCTATTCACGAGAAACCCTACAGATCCTAGAGACCGCTCAGCAGGTTGGGGCAAAAATTGTCGCCATCACAGACTCCCCCTCCTCGCCGTTGGCGCAAGTGGCTGACTGTACGCTCCTCTTTTCGATCGACAGCGCGTCGTTTTTCCCCTCTGTTGTTTCAGGTATGGCCATTGCCGAGGCGTTGCTCGCAAGTTTAGTCGCCAAACATGGAGAACCTGCCGTACAAAGCATTGAGAAGTCTGAAAAGTATCTGTTTGAGTCAGGCAGCTATATTGCCAATCGCTAACTTGGCGTTTACCGCATAACATATCTGTAGCAGGTAACGTTCCGCTTAACTCTCCCCTGCGTTAACCATCACTTGCCCTACAATCATGAAACGGTATTCAGGGTCTGCACCATTATGGCGTGACCCTCGATTAGCGGTGTTCCCCTGGATGAAAAAAACACCACTTAGCGACTTTCCTCCCCCTATTTAGGGCGCTAAGCGGTGAGTAAATAGTGCTAAATACCGATCCTCTCGCTAAATCTAGCTGTAAAGGGTATTTCTTTATATTTCCCATGACTTCCCACACTATTTTCTTACTTTGGCATAGCTTTTGCTTTGAGAAAGTTAGCTCTCGTTAACACCTTAAAGGAAATAAACATGTTCACGACCATCAAGAAAATAACTGTAGGCTTCACATTACTTTCAACATTATTCAGTGCCAGTGTGTTAGCAAAGGAGACCCTCAATGTCGGCGTCGATACCGCATTTGTCCCTTTCGAATTTAAACAAGCTGATAAATATGTAGGCTTTGATGTCGACCTTTGGGACGCCATTGCTAAAAAAATGGGCGTCGATTACCGATTACAACCGATGGACTTTTCAGGGCTAATTCCCGGCCTTCAGTCGCGTAATTTAGATGTCGCCATGGCAGGGATCACTATCACCCCTGTGCGCGCTCAAGCCGTTGACTTTAGTGCACCTTATTACGATGCAGATTTACTGATGGCGGTTAAAAGCAGTGCAACCGGCATTACCAAATTCAGCGATTTAGCAGGGAAAAAAGTGGGACTGAAACAGGGTACCTCCGGGGCAACCTACATGAAAGCTCACGTGAAAGCGGATTACGTTGAATTCCCAAATATCGATAACGCCTATTTAGATCTCCAAGCGGGAAATATCGATGCCGTGGTTCATGACTCCCCTAACGTCATGTATTACATCAAGGTTTCGGGTAATGGAAAAATTAAAGCTACCGGTCAAAATGATAGCGTCCTACCTCAACAATATGGTTTCGCCTTACAGAAAAATAGCCCTTATACCGCGCAGGTTAATAAAGCGCTCGCAGCGCTGAAAGCGGATGGGACTTACGCAAAAATTTATAAAAAATGGTTCGATAAAGCGCCTAAGTAGTCTTGTTGGCCAGCCTAGCTGGCCAACCTTTTTTGTATTGTTGACGGACACCGCTTATGAATTTCGATTTTACCTACGTGTGGCAAGCTTTCCCTATACTGTTACAGGGGCTTAAACTCACGCTTTTTATCTCTTTGCTGGGCTTGTGTGGTGGCTTTATTATCGGTTTGATTGCCGGAGTGGCACGTGCATTAGGTGGCCGTATCAGTAAAACGCTTTCACTCATTTTTGTCGAGGTGATCCGCGGCACCCCAATCATGGTGCAAGTCATGTTTATCTATTTCGCCCTGCCGCTGTTGCTGCCCATTCGAATTGAACCGATTACCGCCGCGGTCGTGACCATTATGATTAACTCGGGAGCCTATATTGCCGAAATAACCCGTGGCGCTATCCTTTCGATTAATAAAGGCTTTAAAGAAGCAGGCTTAGCCATGGGACTTTCCTCCCGCGCGACACTCTGGCATATCATCATGCCGCTGGCGCTTCGGAGAATGATTCCGGCGTTAGGTAACCAATGGATTATTAGTATCAAAGATACATCACTCTTTATTGTGATTGGCGTGGCAGAACTGACCCGAGAAGGTCAAGAGATTATCGCTGGTAACTTTAGGGCCTTAGAAGTGTGGACAGCCGTCGCCACGCTCTATTTAGTTGTTACACTCTGCTTAAGCTTCTTACTGAAAAAATTAGAGAAAAGGATGCATATCTTATGAATATGGTGGAATTTCAAAACGTCTCTAAAAATTTCGGTAAAACAGAAGTGTTGCACGATATCTCGCTACAGATTGAAAGCGGTGAGGTTGTCGTCATCATTGGCCCTTCTGGCTCCGGTAAGTCGACGCTGCTACGCTGTATCAATAAACTGGAAGAGATCAGTTCAGGAACGCTTATCGTCGCCGGGATGCATATGACCGACCCACACCTCAACGAGTGCGATATTCGCCGTGAGGCAGGGATGGTCTTTCAGCAATTTCATTTATTCCCACATCTGACCGCGCTCGAAAATGTCATGTTTGGCCCGTTACGCGTCCGCCATAGCAGTAAAAGTGAAGCCAAGCACTTAGCATTAGAATTACTTGACCGCGTGGGGTTAAGTAGCCGCGCGGACCATTACCCTTCCGAACTATCAGGCGGACAACAGCAACGTGTCGCTATTGCGCGAGCCTTAGCGATAAAACCTAAAATGATGTTATTTGATGAGCCAACCTCTGCGCTCGATCCAGAATTACGGCATGAAGTGTTGCAAGTCATGCAGTCTCTTGCCGAAGAAGGGATGACCATGGTCATCGTGACCCATGAGATTGGCTTTGCGCGCGATGTAGCTTCCCGCTTAATTTTTATTGACGGCGGAACCATTGCCGAAGATGGCTCCCCTCAGCAGTTATTAAGTGAAGGCCAAGGTTGTGAACGGCTACAGACGTTTTTGAAACATGTCTCTTAATCTTGATCGCCACGATGCCGATATATCGTGGCGATCTCTTCACTACAAATGGATAGGGCATCCACTGTGAAAACGTAATTCCGGATCTGGAGACCTAATTAATATCGCCTCGGCTCGACCTATCGCTTGCACCCGTGCGGAGATATCGAAATCAGCGATCTGCTGAGCTAAGTTAAGGTAGTCTTGATAATGACGCGCCTCAGACCGGAGTAGCGAAACATAGAATTTTTCTAGCTCAGGGTCTAAATAAGGCGCCAACGCTGCAAACCGTTCGCATGATCGCGCCTCAATGTATGCACCACAAATAAGTTTGTCCACCAGCGTCATCGGCTCGTGAGTCGTCACCTCGCGCATAAGCGATTTGGCATAGCGACTGGCGGTCATTTTTTTGTAGGCGATTCCTCGCTGCTGCATAATTTCCCATACTTGATAAAAATGATGTAGCTCTTCTTTAATCAATAACATCATCTTTTCCACCAGCTCGCCTGCCCACGCATAGTCACTGACGGTAGTGACTGGGCGACTCAATCCCTTATGGGCACGGATAAAATCGGGATCAGGCATCTCACGATAAACAAAGGCTTCATAAGGTTTGAGCCATTCGAGGATAGCTTCACCACTGGGTTTATCTGCCACATATTTACGAATAAGCCATGTCGCCGTGAGTGCCGCCTTGAGTTCACAGACTAAATGATCCGTTAAGAGAAGTGGGAGATTTTCCGGTTTACGCGCTTCGATAATCCAAGCATCTGGGGTCTGGCAGTGGAGGAAGTGTTGAATGGGTTGCAGTAAGGTTTGGGTGTTCATAGCATCTTGTTGGCTGAGAAAAACACAGCAGACTTTGCTGCTGTGTGCGAGAGATTAATGGCGAACGCCGTTATCGTCTTCGTCGATAGCGTCGTCTTCGTCGTCTTGCGCGTCTGGGTCTTCAAAGTAAGTCCCCCAGCCGTCGTAATCCACATTGTGTTTACCGGCGATAGAGACAAGTTGTACAACTTGCGCATCGATCAGTTCAGGGTTTAGGGCAGATTCACTAATGATGTCGACGCACATCACGGTGGTCCCATCTTCAAGTTCTAACTCTTCTGGCTCCGTGACTTCGTAACCCGCTTTAAAGGCATCGACTGCAGCTTTTTCGAGTGCATCGAAGCTGTCACAAGAAAAATGGTGTTCAATGGTGTAAAGCGCATCTGGATCGCTGCCGTCTTCCAGTAACTCTTCGATAATCGCTAACGTTTCTTCACGTTGCTCGGCTAATAATTCTTCACTGGACATACAAAACCTCTTTCGCTTCACGCTGGAATAATAGCGCTATTTTCCCACACACCGGGCTTTGGCACTACTCCCTAAATCGATAATCATCGAAATAAGTTGAAAGTGAATTCTTAGTCATATAAATTGAATATCAATTCAATATTAGGGAGTTCGTCATGTCTTCACTGTACCAGCGGTCGATTCTACGATTACTCGATTGTTCCCAGCAAGAGTTATCCCATCTTCTGACCCTTGCCGCCGACTTAAAACGCGCAAAAAAACAGGGAACCGAGCAGCGTTATCTCGAAGGTAAAAATATCGCGCTGATATTCGAAAAAGACTCGACGCGTACCCGCTGTTCTTTTGAGGTCGCGGCCTATGATCAAGGTGCTGGCGTTACCTATCTTGGAGCGAGCGGTAGCCAAATTGGGCATAAAGAATCAATCAAAGATTCGGCGCGGGTGCTGGGCAGAATGTATGACGGTATTCAGTATCGAGGATATGGCCAAGCGATTGTCGACACCTTGGCAAAGTATGCGCAAGTTCCGGTATGGAATGGGTTAACCACCGAATTTCACCCGACTCAATTGCTGGCCGATTTATTAACTATGCAAGAACACCTGCCTAATACGCCATGGAATAGCATTAAACTGGCCTATTTGGGCGATGCCCAAAATAATATGGGTAATACCTTATTAGAAGCCGCAGCACTGACTGGATTACAGCTAGTGATGGTTGCCCCACAGGCCTGCTGGCCGGCAGCCGAGTTAGTCGCGGAGTGTCAAACACTGGCTGCACAACACGGCGGTACTATTACCTTAACCGAAAATGTTGAGGAAGGCGTTAAGGGGGCTGATTTCCTCTATACCGATGTATGGGTGTCGATGGGTGAGCCGAAAGAAGTGTGGGAAGAGCGTATCGCATTACTACGCGGTTATCAGGTCAATCAACAGGTGATCACGGCAACAGGTAATCCGCAGGTGAAGTTCCTACACTGTTTACCCGCCTTCCATGATACCGAAACTGTTGTCGGTAAGCAGATCGCGGAACAATATAATTTACCGCAAGGCATCGAAGTCACGGATGAGGTTTTCGAATCGTCACACAGTATTGTCTTTGACCAAGCGGAAAATCGGATGCACAGTATTAAGGCCTTAATGGTGGCAACCTTAAGCGACCAAGTCTAATAGTTATACTGAGTAAGAATGGCCTCGTTAATGGGGCGGTTCTTACTCCTGTAAAATAGTCTATTCCTTTCTTCAAATCGCGATAATATCAAATCAGCCATCGCCCTTAGTAAGTCGTTTCGCCAACATATTATTTGTCGCTAGGCTAAGTTGCCGTGATTAAAGAAGTTACCCATTTTTCGCGTGACGATTCGATTAGCTCTAAGACGAAAGAAAAATTAAAGATTAGCTATTTTCCAATCTCGCCTCTCTGCGTATAATGCCGAGCATTACGCTTAGAGAACTTTGTTATGCCTACCGCGATCCGAACACAGCCTATGCTAAACCTGCCAGTCAGCGGAAATACGTGCCGTGGTTTTCTAAGCCCCATTTTTCAGAAGAAAAGCTCCTATAGTAGGGGCTTTTTTTTTGCCATCATCACCCCCTGTTGAGGAGATCTCCCGTGGCAAACCCCCTATATGGAAAACATATCATTTCAATCAATGATTTCAGTCGTAGCGAGTTGGAGCTAGTTGTAGAAACGGCAGCCTATCTAAAAGCCAATCCACAGCCAGAGCAATTGAAGCATAAAGTGATTGGAAGCTGTTTTTTTGAGGCCTCAACCCGTACTCGTCTCTCCTTCGAGACGGCAATTCAGCGGTTAGGCGCTTCAGCCGTAGGCTTTGCAGATGGTGGCAATACTTCATTAGGTAAGAAAGGCGAGACTCTCGCAGATACCATCTCGGTGATCAGTCACTATGTTGATGCTATCGTAATGCGTCACCCGCAGGAAGGTGCCGCACGGTTAGCGACCGAGTTTTCAAACAACGTTCCCATCTTAAATGCCGGTGACGGTGCTAACCAACACCCGACACAAACCTTACTGGATCTCTTTACCATTCAAGAGACCCAACAGAGCCTTGATAACCTGCATATTGCGATGGTAGGTGATTTAAAATATGGCCGAACCGTTCACTCTTTAGCGCAAGCCTTATCTAAATTCACAGGCAACCATTTCTATTTTATCTCCCCAAATGCCCTCGCTATGCCGACGTACATTACGGATATGTTAGACGAAAGTGGTTGTCCTTGGTCCCAGCATAACAGCATTGAAGACATTATCCCGCAGGTTGATATCCTCTATATGACCCGGGTTCAGAAAGAGCGCTTAGACCCCTCCGAATACGCGAACATGAAGGCTCAATTTATTTTACAGGCCTCACACTTAGCCGCCGCGAAAACGAATATGAAAGTCCTCCATCCTCTACCTAGAGTCGATGAAATCGCGACAGATGTCGATGAGACTTCCCACGCGTGGTACTTCCAACAAGCGGGGAACGGGATCTATGCCCGACAAGCCCTATTGTCTTTAGTGTTAAATAAAACGTTAGTAGGAGAGGCGTCATGAATCAGGATAAATTACAGGTTGAAGCAATCAATAACGGGAGTGTGATCGACCATATTCCTGCCCGGCTCGGCTTTCGATTACTCACTCTATTTCGCCTCACCGAAACCGACCAACGCGTCACCATCGGTTTAAATCTCCCTTCCGGCGAAGGCCGTACCAAAGATCTGATCAAGATTGAGAATACGTTCCTAACGGCAGACCAGATTAACCAACTCGCGATCTATGCCCCTAATGCGACGATCAATAATATTGAGAATTTTAAAGTCGTGGCTAAGCTGCGCCCAACGCTACCGGATGAGATTCGTACCGTATTGGTCTGCCCAAATGCTAACTGTATTAGCCATAATGAACCGGTAAATTCACGCTTTGCAGTGAAAACTCGACGAAATGATCTGTATTTACGTTGCCATTATTGCGAGAAAGAGTTTTCCCGCCAGGCGGTGATTGGGCACTGGTAATCAACAGCCCACTCCCTATAATGAAATTTACGCTATTCGTTACCGTCATGAGGAAGAAGTATGTCACGTGAAATTAATACCCACCATGCACCTGCCGCAATTGGCCCTTACGTTCAAGCGGTAGACCTCGGTCAGCTTGTTCTGACGTCAGGCCAAATCCCTGTCGATCCTAAAACGGGCGAAGTTCCTGCTGATATTGCGGCTCAGACTCGCCAATCGTTGAACAACGTTAAAGCCATTATCGAACAAGCGGGTCTAAGCGTGAAAAATATCGTCAAAACCACGGTCTTCGTGAAAGACCTCAATGACTTTGCGACCGTTAACGCCACTTACGAGCAGTTTTTTACTGAGCATGAAGCGCCTTTCCCTGCTCGCTCCTGTGTAGAAGTGGCCCGTTTACCCAAAGATGTCGGCATCGAAATCGAAGCCATTGCATTGCGCGGTTAATAAAGGCTAGGCGGAGGCGCTGTTATGGCCTCTGCCACAGTAGTTTCGTGCCAAACCCCAATTGGTTGTCGGTCATTTTTAACCGATTTATCTTTAGCTGCCATAACGGTGCGGATTTTTGTTTGGCGATGGGGAAACGTTGTTGATAGGCCTCAAGGCCTCGTTGACCTATATCTCCCTGGGCAAGGGAGATGACTCCCTCAAACTGAACACCCTGTAACTGAGAAACCGATTCGGTTTGCGCACTGACTGTACCGACCACCGACGGGGAAGCGACCATCAACCGCCCATGCTGGGTACTCGGTTCTGTCATGAGCCAAAAGCTGATATTCTCGTTATCTACTGCATAGAAACAGTTAGCCGCCCAAAACTCATCACCGTGTCGGGTACAAAGCGTCAGCACATGTTGGCCAGCTAAGTAGTGTAGGCAGTGTGCTAATTCGTCCACAAGGATCTCCTGACCATGCATCAAGACAGGGCCATAAAACAGGCCGACTGCCAATGGTATTTATATCTGATTCAAACCGCGAGCGGGACACTTTACACCGGTATCACCACCGATGTCGCTCGCCGTTTAGCCGAACATTGCTGTGGCCGCGGTGCGAAGGCACTACGGGGGCGAGGCCCACTCACCCTTGTCTTTCAGAGTCCCGCAGGTGATCGTGCTAATGCACTCCGTCTGGAATACCGGGTTAAGCAGCTCAGTCGCTTAAAAAAATGGGCTATCGTCAATCAACAGCCATCCAGTATCAGTGATTGGTTAATTCAGTCAGTTCAACGTTAGGTAAGGTCAACACGGCTTGGTGTTGTGCAGCGCCTTGCTCTTCGAGGGGATAGACAACGATCTCTTGCTCACCCAACGTCTCAAGCGTCAATCCTGGTGCGGAGGTGAAACCCTGCTCCTGTAGCCAAGCTAGGGCTTGATAGCCAACCACCGCGCGATAGCTAAATTCATTTAAACTGTCTAATCCTTCGAACAGTAAATCCTTCGCGAGCGACGTTGAGCGGTACTGCGGATCAATTACCGCGGCACTAATAACCACCCAATTGAGGTCTTCACCATTCAGTTGAATCGGGCTAAAGGCCTGATAGCCCAGTACTTTTCCTTCATCATCTGTCGCCACAACGCCAAGCGTGATTAACCCCGCTTCACGGAGTGCCTGAATACGCTCCGCCAATTGCGGATCTTGAGCACCCTGTCGAATAAGCGTATCAATCCCTGCTGCGTCGAGACCAATTTCAGTACGAAGAAGCATAGTTTTTCCTCTGCAAAGCGTGAAAATGTAGGCAAGGGGTAAAAGCAAAGGCTCGAACAGACCTCGATTTACCTTAACGAAAGTCAGCATAGCATACTCCCTCCCATCTCGGTAACTGGCACAACATCGCTATACTACCTAATGAAACCTGCGCCATATCAAAACGACAGAACCTCAGTTCGCACAAACTGCGTGTCACATTTTACTGGCAATGCGTAGAGTGTAGTCATGTCAGCCCCCTTTATACGAAGGTATCCTATGTCTGAAAATCGCCCATTTAAACTATCGGTGTTAGATCTCGCTCCTATTCCGCAATCCTGTGTCGCGAGAGATGCTTTCAAACGTTCCTTAGCCTTAGCGCGCTTCGCTGAGCAAGCGGGATATCATCGTTATTGGTTAGCCGAACACCACAATATGCCGGGGATTGCTAGCGCAGCAACCAGTGTACTTATCGGTTATTTGGCCGCTCATACCCAGCATTTACGATTGGGTTCAGGGGGAGTCATGCTCCCCAATCACTCCCCCTTAGTCATTGCGGAACAATTTGGGACCTTAGAATCGCTCTATCCGGGACGAATCGATTTAGGTATTGGTCGTGCACCAGGTAGCGATCCCACTACGATGCAGGCCTTACGCCGCCATAGTACGCCGCAGAGCGAAGAGCGTTTCTCAGAAGACGTCAAACAGCTGATTACATGGTTTGATACGCAAGATGACAACGCTTTCACAGTCCGTCCAGTACCAGGGGTTGGGTTAAATGTGCCCATCTGGCTGCTGGGTTCAAGCATGTACAGTGCCCAGCTTGCGGCGAAGTTGGGGCTCCCCTTCGCTTTCGCCTCGCACTTTGCCCCAGATGTGATTAGCCAGGCAATAGACCTTTATCGTCGAGAGTTCGTTCCGTCTGCTCGGTTATCGCATCCCTATGTGATGATAGGGGTAAATATTATCGCGGCAGAAAGTCGGGCACGGGCACGATTCCTCTTTACCTCGCAACAACAGCAATTTATTCATCTACGTCGCGGTGTACCGGGAAAACTTCCCGAACCGGTGGAAACTATGGATAAAATTTGGACCCCTGCCGAAAGATTCGGCGTGGAGCGAGCATTAAGTCTCTCTTTAGTCGGCGATCTTGCGGCAGTGACGCATGGACTGCGTGCGATTCAGCAGCAGTATCAAGTCGATGAAGTGATGGTCAACGGTCAGATTTATAATAATGATGCCCGGATCTATTCTTACCAACTGGCAATGGAAGCGCATCAGGCCATTCATTCACTTTCAGCATAAAAAAAGGGAGCCAAAAGGCTCCCTTAATCATTATCATAGCGTTAATTAACGGCGTGATTCTTCACGGCGTCCACGATGACCTTCACCGCGGTTACCTTCGTTACGGTTTCCGCCGCCAAAACGACGTCCACCTTCACGACCACCACGGCCAGCACCAGCACCGTCACGGCCACCGCCATCACGACCGCCACGTCCACGGCGTGGTTCACCTGGCTGTGCATCACCCATTAACTGCATGTTCATCGGTTTGTTCAGGATGCGAGTTTTAGTGAAGTGTTGTAATACTTCACCTGGCATACCTTTTGGTAACTCAATTGTTGAGTGACCATCAAACAATTTGATGTTACCGATGTAACGGCTGCTGATATCACCTTCGTTAGCGATAGCACCAACGATATGACGAACTTCAACGCCATCATTGCGGCCAACTTCGATACGGTAAAGCTGCATATCACCCACATCACGACGCTCACGGCGTGGACGCTCTTCCCGGTTACCACCACGGCGATCATCACCGCGACGCTCGTCACGACGATCATCGCGCTCGCGGAATTCACGACGTGGAGGACGTGGTGCTTCAGCAGGAACGATTAATGAACGCTCACCTTGAGCCATCTTCAGCAGAGCTGCGGCCAGTGTTTCCATATCAAGATCTTCTTGAGGAGACAGCTTGGTCAACAGACCACGGTAGAGGTCAAGATCACTGCTTTCCAGTTGTTGTTGGACACGCGCAGCAAATTTCTCTTGGCGACGAGTGCTTAACAGTTCTGCATTGGGAAGCTCAACTTCTGGAATCGTCAGCTTCATAGTGCGTTCGATGTTACGCAGTAAACGACGCTCACGGTTTTCAACAAACAGTAAAGCACGGCCCGCACGTCCTGCACGGCCAGTACGACCGATACGGTGAACGTAAGACTCTGCGTCCAATGGAATATCGTAGTTAACAACTAAGCTAATACGCTCAACGTCTAATCCACGCGCCGCAACATCAGTCGCGATCAGGATATCAAGACGGCCATCTTTTAAACGCTCGAGGGTTTGCTCACGTAACGCTTGGTTCATGTCGCCGTTTAAGGCTGCGCTGTTGTACCCATTACGTTCTAAGGTTTCAGCCACTTCTAAGGTTGCATTTTTGGTACGTACGAAAATAATCGCCGCGTCAAAATCTTCCGCTTCTAAGAAACGAACTAATGCATCACTTTTACGGCCGTAAGCAGTCCAATAAGATTGGCTGATGTCTGGACGCGTAGTTAAGCTCGATTGAATACGAACTTCTTGTGGGTTGTTCATAAAACGACGAGTAATACGACGAATCGCTTCTGGCATCGTTGCCGAGAACAGCGCGGTCTGATGACCTTCTGGGATTTGCGCCATAATGGTTTCAACGTCTTCGATGAAGCCCATGCGAAGCATTTCGTCTGCTTCGTCCAGCACTAAGCCACGCAGATTTGACAGGTCAAGGGTGCCGCGTTTTAAGTGATCAAGTAAACGTCCAGGGGTTCCCACAACAATTTGTGGACCTTGACGTAATGCGCGCAGTTGCACGTCATAACGTTGGCCACCGTAAAGTGCCAGAACGTTAACGCCACGCATATGTTTAGAGAATTCGTTACATGCTTCACCTACCTGAACCGCCAACTCACGCGTTGGAGCAAGCACCAGAATTTGAGGCGCTTTTAAAGTAGGGTCGATGTTATTTAATAATGGCAGTGAGAAGGCTGCCGTTTTACCACTTCCGGTTTGGGCCATACCCAGTACATCACGGCCAGCTAGCAGATGTGGAATACACTCCGCTTGAATAGGTGATGGTTTTACGTAACCCAGATCGTTCAGTGCAGAAAGAATGGATTCGTTAAGGCCTAGATCGGAAAAAGTGGTTTGAATATCAGTCATGTAGTACAAGTGCCTCGTAGATTGCGGCGGCCAGTCTACATAACTCGTCATGAAAACTTTCAGGTCTTTTCATTGATAAGTGTGAACCGGCTCAAATTAGAAGTTTTTGACAAAAAAGACACCCTCATCCCAGAAGGATGATGGAAAGTTAATTCCTAGATGAAAAGTTTTTGTCAGCTATTGCTGGTCAGATTCTGATAAGTCGTCTTGTGCTTGGCCGAGTAGCGCCAGCTCCAACAATGCATATCGGTGCTCAACAAAGTTATTCACGTTGTTAGCGACCGTCAGTTTGAATAACGCTTCTGCGTTATCCTTCTCCCCCAGACTTAGGTAATGTTTACCTAAATAGAAGTTGGTTTCACTGAGATGTTCAGCGAGCGAGGTGTTATCCGTAGCATCTTCCTGGAGACTCTGCATCAGCTGCTTTTCGCTGATTTTTCCCAGGTAGAATTCGACTATTTTCCATCCCCATTGATCTCTTTTCGCTGCATTATAGCGATGCTGCAATGCAGAAGTTGCTTTGTCGGCATCGATTTTCTCTTCCGCCAAGTAAAGCCATAAACTCCGAAAAGGGTCATTAGGATCGTCGTGATAAAACGCCAGCAGATCATCTTGCGCTAGCTTATACCGGCCACCATAGTAAAACGCGATGCCACGGTTAAGATGCGCATAATTGTAAGTTGGATCAAGTTCCAGTACAGAATCAAACGCTTCATAGGCAGCATCATAGTTGCCTGCCTGCGTAAGATAAATACCTAAATAATTGAAGACTTCAGGCATATCTGGTCTTATGGACAATGCTTGGGAAAAATCGTTCCGCGCTAATGCCCGCAAACCTAGACTATCATACAACACTCCGCGCTCATATAACAACTGCGCGCGTTCATCTTCTGTCAGTGAACGACTGGCAAGTATTTGTTCCATACGTGCAAGCATCACTTCTTGTTGCAAAGTTGGCTGTAAAGGCACGGCTAATACCTCGTCCTTACGCCAATTTGCGCTGCTACATCCAGCCAGCAACAAAGCTGTCGCAATAAAACCCCAGCGTAAATAAGGCTTCATTCTTCCACTCCCAGGTACCAGCATGCGGATGCAGTCAACAATGAGGTGTCTCATTACTTTGACACCTCAATAAATAAATCCTGCTTCAGTATTGAAGCAGGAAAGGGTCATGACGATTACTCAGTGTCAGTCGCTGGTGCGTCGGTCGCTTCAGAAGCTTCAGCTTGCGGTTTTTCCACAGCTTCCTTCATACTTAAGCGTACACGGCCTTGGCGGTCGATCTCTAGTACCTTAACTGGCACTTCTTGCGCCATTTGCAGGTAATCGGAGACTTTCTCTACGCGCTTGTCGGCGATTTGAGAAATATGCACCAGACCTTCTTTACCGCCACCGATTGAGACGAATGCACCGAAGTCAACGATACGGGTCACTTTACCATTGTAGATACGACCCACTTCGATGTCCGCGGTAATCTCTTCGATACGACGAATTGCTTCTTTCGCTTTATCGCCATCTGTAGCCGCAATTTTAACCGTACCGTCATCTTCGATTTCGATAGTGGTGCCCGTTTCTTCGGTTAACGCACGGATAACTGAACCACCTTTACCGATAACGTCCTTGATTTTATCAGGACTGATACGGATGGTATGGATGCGTGGAGCGAATTCAGAGATATCACCACGGTGAGTACCGATCGCTTCTTCCATCACACTCAGAATATGTAAACGAGCGCCTTTCGCTTGGCTAAGTGCCGCTTGCATAATTTCGCGAGTGATACCTTCAATTTTGATATCCATTTGCAGTGCAGTGATACCTTCACGGCTTCCTGCAACTTTAAAGTCCATGTCACCAAGATGGTCTTCATCACCTAAAATGTCAGACAGCACGACAAAACGTTCGTCTTCTTTTACCAGGCCCATAGCAATACCGGCTACCGCTGCTTTGATCGGTACACCTGCATCCATCAGCGCCAGTGAAGCACCACATACAGAAGCCATTGATGAAGAACCGTTTGATTCAGTAATCTCTGACACCACACGAACGGTGTACGGGAATTCATCTTGCTTCGGCATAACGGCTAATACGCCACGTTTCGCTAAACGACCGTGACCAATTTCACGACGCTTAGGTGAACCGACCATACCCGTCTCACCAACAGAATACGGAGGAAAGTTGTAGTGGAACAAGAATGAATCTGATTTTTCGCCCATCAGCTCATCCAGGCTCTGCGCATCACGTGCTGTACCTAAGGTCGCAGTCACTAACGCCTGAGTTTCACCACGAGTAAACAGCGATGAACCATGGGTACGCGGCAGAACACCGGTGCGGACATCGAGTCCACGAACCATGTCTTTCTCACGACCATCAATACGTGGTTCACCGTTTAAGACACGGCTACGTACCACATTTTTCTCGATCGCGTGCAGAATATCGCTGATTTCACCTTCGTCTAGGCTTTCATCTTCTGCTAGTAACGTCGCGGTTGTTTCGCTTTTGATTACATCAACTTGAGCATAACGCTCTTGTTTTTCAGTAATACGGTAAGCTTCGCTTAAACGGCTTTCTGCCAGCGCCGCGATACGGCTGTTAAGGCTTTCGTTAACGGCTTCTGGCTGCCAATTCCAACGAGGTTTGCCCGCTTTCTCAACCAGTTGTTTGATGTTCTCAATAACAACTTGTTGTTGATCGTGACCGAAGACAACCGCACCAAGCATTTGGTCTTCTGACAGAATCTCAGCTTCAGATTCAACCATCAATACTGCGTTTTCAGTACCCGCTACCACTAAATCTAAGCGGCTGGTCGCCAGCTCTTCAGCCGTTGGGTTTAAAACATATTGATCGTTGATGTAACCTACGCGCGCCGCACCAATTGGACCGTTGAACGGGATACCTGACAGCGATAACGCGGCAGAGGCACCGATCATCGCAACGATGTCAGGGTGGACTTGTGGGTTTACCGAAACGACGGTCGCAATAACCTGCACTTCGTTAACGAAACCTTCTGGGAATAATGGGCGTACTGGACGGTCGATAAGACGAGCGATTAACGTTTCGCCTTCGCTTGGACGACCTTCACGACGGAAGAAGCTTCCTGGAATACGGCCCGCTGCGTAAGTACGCTCTTGATAGTTAACGGTAAGCGGGAAGAAGTCTTGACCCGCTTTCGCTTTTTTCTGGCCTACAACAGTAACGAATACACAAGTATCGTCCATGCTCACCATAACCGCTGCGGTCGCTTGACGCGCCATCATACCGGTTTCGATGGTAACGGTGTGTTGACCGTATTGGAATTTTTGAATTGTCGGATTAAGCAAAATCGTTTCCTTTATCGAGGAGTGTAACGCAATAAGTCATCATTAATGTGAATAGTTTGCATCCTCGCGACTAATGGTAAGACTCAATAAACAGCTTAAGCCCTGTCATTAGCCGCGCGAATCGTGCAACTTTCTTTCACTGAACAACAGTATAACACTGTAGTGCCTGTTACAAAATGGACAACTAATATTCAAAAAAAGGGGCCTTGTAGGCCCCTTACACACATAGTGTGTTGTAATCTTAACATTGATTCTGCAATTTGTATAAATACAAGGCAGTTTCGCGTAAAGATTTTTTAACTTAGCGACGCAGACCTAGGCTTGCGATCAGGTCAGTGTAACGCTTAACATCTTTACGCTTCAGGTAATCCAGTAGCTTACGACGTTGTGAAACCATACGCAGCAGACCACGACGGCTGTGGTGATCTTTCTTGTGCTCAGAGAAGTGACCTTGCAGGTGAGTGATTTGAGCAGTTAACAGTGCAACTTGAACTTCAGTTGAACCACTGTCGTTAGCATCACGACCATATTTAGCAACGATCTCAGCTTTAGCTTCTACGCTTAGAGACATAATATACTCCAATAAATTTAAATGAATTCGAGCCGCCGATCTCTAATTCAGCGACTCACTTTTAGCGCAGACATTCTACTCTGCGCAACGCCAGAGTGCAAACGCCTCAGAGAGGAAATTCCACCACTAAACGTTTCGGGGCAACACGACCTTGGTCGTCGATTTGCGCCATACCGAGAAACTTATCCGTTTCCATTTCAAATACCCGTACCAGCCCGTCACTCGGGGCGCCAGAGGCCTGCACGGCTTGCCCTAATTTAAACCAGTGGCTGCTGGCTAGCGGTAGACTAACCATTGGGTACGCCGCAGCGGGCGTATCCATAGGTAAAAGTAATGGATCAAGTTGCTCAGCAGCAGAAGTCCCTGCAGCATCAGCATCCGCTACCCACTGTTGCAGTTGAGCTAGCGTAACCATTTTCTCCGCAGGATAACGATCAACTTGAAGGCGACGTAACATACTGACATGCGCCCCACAGCCTAACCGTTCACCTAAATCATCAATGATGGTACGAATATAGGTGCCTTTTGAGCAGTGAATTTCGAGCTCTACCTCTTCTCCCTCCCAGCGAATGAACAAGAGTTCATAAACCGTGATAGGACGCGCTTCGCGAGGTACGGTGATCCCTTGACGAGCATACTCGTAGAGGGGGCGACCTTGATATTTTAGCGCAGAAAACATCGTCGGCACTTGCTGAGTATCACCTCGGAAATGTTCCAAGGCTTGCTCGAGCTGCTGCGGCGTAAACTGGATAGGCCGCTCTTCGACAATGTTCCCATCGGCATCGGAGGTATCGGTGCGCTGCCCTAAGCGCGCGATGACCCGATAACGCTTATCCGCATCGAGCAGATATTGCGAGAATTTTGTCGCTTCACCCAAGCAAATGGGTAACATGCCTGTTGCCAAAGGATCTAAGGCGCCGGTATGACCCGCTTTGTTTGCGTTGTAGAGTCTTTTCACTTTTTGAAGGACATCATTCGATGACATGCCTTGCGGTTTATCCAGCAACAGCACGCCATGAATATCGCGTCCGCGACGACGTGGACGACCCATTAGTCTTCCTTATCCTCGCTCTTCTCATCCACGTGACGTTCGTTGTCTTTGTTTACAACGCTGGTCACCAGATTCGACATACGCATCCCCTCAACCAAAGAGTTGTCGTAGAAGAATGTCAGTTCAGGAACGATACGCAGACGCATCGCTTTACCCAGTAAAGTACGGATAAAACCTGAAGCGTCTTGTAGCGCTTTGACGCCTTGCTTCACGGCATCTTCATCTTTGTCGTTTAAGAATGTTACGAATACTTTTGCATAGGCGAGATCACGAGAAACCTCGACACCTGATACAGTCACCATCATGCCCACGCGCGGGTCTTTAATTTCACGTTGGATGATAACTGCCAGCTCTTTTTGTAATTCTTGAGCGACGCGCTGGGAGCGTCCGAATTCTTTAGCCATTTTTTCTTCCTTTCAAACAATTCGGGAGGCCAAAGGCCTCCCAAATACTGCTAGCTTCGCTAACAATTAATCGATAGTACGTTTGATTTCAATGATTTCAAACACTTCGATTTGGTCGCCTGCACGGACGTCGTTGTAGTTCTTCACGCCAACACCACACTCCATGCCGTTACGCACTTCATTGACGTCATCTTTAAAGCGACGTAATGATTCGAGCTCGCCTTCATAGATAACGATGTTATCACGAAGAACACGGATAGGGTTGTGACGCTTGATGATCCCTTCGGTCACCATACAACCGGCAATCGCACCGAATTTCGGTGATTTGAAGACATCACGAACTTGCGCCAGACCGATGATCTGTTGCTTGTACTCAGGCGCCAACATACCGCTCATTGCCGCTTTCACTTCGTCGATCAGGTTATAGATGACCGAGTAGTAACGGAGGTCTAAGCTTTCAGTATCGATCACGCGACGCGCTGAGGCATCCGCACGAACGTTAAATCCGACCAGAATCGCGTTAGAAGCTGCCGCTAAGGTAGCATCTGTTTCGGTAATTCCACCGACACCTGAACCAACGATTTTCACTTTAACTTCGTCAGTAGACAGCTTCAGTAGTGAATCGCTGATCGCTTCAACAGAACCTTGAACGTCTGCTTTCAGAACGATATTAAGTTCAGAGACATCGCCTTCAGTCATGTTAGCAAACATATTTTCCAGCTTAGATTTCTGCTGGCGAGCTAACTTAACTTCACGGAATTTACCTTGGCGATATAGCGCAACTTCACGTGCTTTTTTCTCATCACGTACAACAGTCGCTTCGTCACCTGCAGCCGGAACCCCTGACATACCAAGGATTTCCACAGGAATCGAAGGTCCTGCAGTCATCACTTCGCGGCCAAGTTCATCACGCATTGCACGAACGCGTCCGTATTCGAAGCCACACAGTACGATATCCCCTTTGTTCAAGGTTCCCGCACGCACCAGTACAGTTGCAACGGGGCCACGACCTTTGTCTAGGAAAGATTCGATTACCACACCGCTCGCCATACCGTTACGGTTAGCCGTCAGCTCAAGAACTTCGGCTTGTAACAGGATTGCTTGCAGTAAATCGTCGATCCCGGTACCCGCTTTCGCCGAAACGTTAACGAACATGTTTTCGCCGCCCCACTCTTCCGGCACAATACCGAATTGAGTCAGTTCGTTCTTAACACGGTCCGGATCAGCTTCTGGCTTATCACATTTGTTGACGGCAACGATAACCGGAACATTCGCCGCTTTCGCGTGCTGTACCGCTTCAATCGTTTGAGGCATCACGCCATCGTCAGCCGCAACAACAAGAATAACAATATCAGTCGCTTGAGCACCCCGTGCACGCATTGCGGTAAACGCGGCGTGTCCCGGAGTATCTAAGAAGGTGACCATACCGTTATCGGTTTCAACGTGGTAAGCACCGATGTGCTGGGTGATCCCGCCCGCTTCACCAGAGGCAACACGCGTTGAACGAATGTAATCCAGTAACGAGGTTTTACCGTGGTCAACGTGACCCATGATGGTGACAACAGGTGCACGCGGCTCTAATTCCGCCGTTGTGCCAGTATCACGGTCACTCATTACCGCTTCTTCTAACTCATTCTCACGACGTAAGATAACTTTGTGGCCCATCTCTTCGGCGACAAGTTGTGCTGTCTCTTGATCGATAACTTGGTTAATGGTCGCCATTGCGCCCAATTTCATCATCGCTTTAATAACTTGCGAGCCTTTAACGGCCATTTTGTTCGCCAGTTCAGCAACGGTGATGGTTTCACCAATTTGGACATCGCGGTTAACGACTTGCGCAGGCTTGTTAAAGCCCTGCTGCAGCGAGCTCTTACCGCGCTGCTTACCTTTACCGCCACGTCCAGCCGCACGCGCTTCTTCACGATCAGTCTTCGCTTCAGAGTGCTTATTACCTTTCTTAGCGCGAGGCGCTTTAGCCGTACGGCTGCGTCCACGACCACCTTCAACTTCACGGTCATTTTCGTCTTCGGCTTGACGAGCGTGTTGTGAGGTAGTCACGTGATAGTCACTGTCCTCTTCGGTTTTCTGGCTCGCTTTTTCCCACTCTTCGCCTTTCTCTTCAGCAAGACGACGCGCTTCTTCTGCTACACGTTGCGCTTCCGCTTCAATTTTACGGCGCGCTTCTTCTTCAGCTTTACGCTTCAGCTCAGCATTTTCAGCTTCGCGGCGTGCTTTTTCTGACTGTGCGTCTTTATTCATAGTTTGATTCTGTTGGGTCACTTTATTTGATTCCACCGCCTGACGCTTAGCGGCTTCTTCCGCCTCACGTTTAGCTTTTTCTTCCGCTTTACGCTTCGCTTCTTCAGCCGCCTGCTTCGCTTCTTCTGCTGCCTGCTTAGCTTTTTCTTCCGCTTCACGCTGTGCTTGCACTTCAGCTTCGGCCTGAGCTTTACGCTCCGCTTCAGCATCTTCTTTCACATAGGTACGTTTTTTGCGGACTTCAATCTGCACCGACTTACTTTTCCCGCCGGTGCTTGGAACGTTAAGCGTACTACGAGTTTTACGTTGAAGCGTCAATTTACTCGACGCTGTATTTTTCTGATGAGCACGCAAGGTTTCTTGCTCTTCTTGCGTCACAGAATCGTTATCGGATTTACGAATACCCGCATCAGCCAATTGCTGAACTAAGCGATCGACCGGAGTATTCAGTTGTGTTGCCAGCGCTTTTACTGTTACATCAGTCATGCTTTTCCTTCCTGTGTGTTATGCGTCGTCGCCAAACCAGCAGATATTACGAGCCGCCATAATCAGCGTACCGGCTTTTTCTTCGTCCAGTTGTTCGATATCTGCTAGATCGTCAACACCTTGCTCCGCAAGATCTTCCAGGGTGGAAACACCAATAGCCGCTAAACGATTTGCTAACTCCGGAGTCATGCCTTCTACGCCCAGCAGGTCTTCTGCAGGGGGTTTAATGGCTCCGCCAGTAGCAGAATTTTGGGCTAAGGTGGTCAACGCAGTCTTAGCGCGTTCACGCAAAGCTTCTACCATCTCTTCGTCAAGGCCATCAATTTCCAGTAATTCATCCACTGGAACATAAGCCAACTCCTCGAGAGAAGAGAACCCTTCTTCAACTAGCACAGTGGCGAACTCTTCATCAATATCAAGATATTGGGTAAAGATCGCAATCGCGGCATGTGCCTCCGCTTGGTGCTTAGCTTGTAAATCTTCGACCGTCATCACGTTCAGATCCCAACCACTTAGTTGAGAGGCTAAACGAACGTTTTGACCATTACGGCCAATAGCTTGCGCTAAAGTACTCGCTTCTACAGCGATGTCCATGGTGTGGTTATCTTCATCAACAACAATGGAAGAGACGTCCGCTGGGGCCATGGCATTGATGACGAACTGCGCAGGGTTATCATCCCACAGTACGATATCAATACGTTCACCGCCTAATTCACTCGAAACGGCTTGTACACGTGCACCACGCATCCCTACACAAGCGCCAACCGGGTCGATACGCTTATCGTTGGTTTTCACCGCAATCTTAGCGCGAGAACCCGGATCACGAGCCGCGCCTTTGATTTCGATTACTTCTTCACCAATTTCTGGTACTTCGATGCGGAACAGCTCGATCAGCATTTCTGCTTTAGAACGGGTCACGAACAGTTGAGCACCACGCGCTTCCGGACGCACTGCATACAGTACACCGCGAATTCTATCGCCAGCGCGGAAGTTTTCACGTGGCAGCATGTCTTCGCGCAAGATTACCGCTTCCGCATTATTCCCAAGGTCGAGAATAATATTATCGCGATTCACTTTCTTGACGATAGCGGTGATAATTTCGCCCTGCTGCTCGCGGAATTGGTCAACCACCAACGCGCGTTCTGCTTCGCGAACTTTTTGAACGATAACTTGTTTAGCTGTTTGCGTGGTGATGCGGTCAAAGGTCACTGATTCGATTTGATCTTCGACGTATTCACCCAGTTGCAGGCTTTCATCTTCGTAACGTGCTGCATCCAGCGTAATTTCACGCGTTGGCATAGTTACTTCATCGACGATCACCCAACGACGGAACGTATCGAAGTCGCCGCTTCTACGATCGATCTCTACGCGAACTTCGATTTCTTGTTCGTACTTTTTCTTAGTCGCAGTTGCCAGTGCGCTCTCTAACGCTTCAAAAATTTTCTCACGCGGCAGGGCTTTTTCATTCGAAACGGCTTCAACAACCGCTAAAATTTCTTTATTCATCCTGGTTAGCCTCAATCAGAACGTTTAAAAACGAGGGATAATGTTTGCTTTCTGAATATTGCTCAGAGCAAACACTTCGTCTTTGCCATCAACCGACAATGTGACCATCTCACCTTCAACGGATTTGATAGTCCCCTGCCATTTGCGACGATTTTGTACAGCGATACGTAATACCACACTGACATCTTGGCCAGCGAAACGTTCATAGTGCGCTGCGGTAAATAATGGTCGATCAAGCCCTGGGGAAGACACTTCAAGGTGATACGCCACAGTAATAGGATCTTCTACATCCATGACAGCACTGACTTGATGGCTGACATCCGCACAGTCATCAACATTGATACCATTTTCGCTATCAATATAGATACGAAGCGTAGAGGTGCGAGCCCGCACAAACTCTATCCCCACTAATTCATAACCCAGTGCTTCAACTGGCGCTGTAATCAACTCTGTTAACTTCTGTTCTAACGTGGACAAAGCCACCCCCAAGACATAAAAAAAGGGCTAACGCCCAGTATGACAACGCTTTTCTGATAATAAAAAACCCCGAAAAATCGGGGTTTTAATCAGAATCCTGTATGGGCCTGTCGAAGGACAGGAGCCATTTTCAATAGACATTTTTCTAAAACCCGTCGTCTTAACGACGTCGATTTGGAAAAAGAACTAGGAAAATGGTTGCGGGGGCCGGATTTGAACCGACGACCTTCGGGTTATGAGCCCGACGAGCTACCAGGCTGCTCCACCCCGCGTCCGAAAAACAGCTCAATATTACGCCTAGCTGAGCATAAAAGCAAATTTAACTGTGAGCTTTGCGACAGATAGGCACTGAGAATACCCGCCCTCTCCCCCTCAAACGGCCCTTTATAATTTATAATTACTTAACATAAGGTTACAGGAGGAAAGCTCGATAAAAGCGACACGTTATGCAAATTGGCCGGTAGGACACCCTGTGCGTAAAACCTATCGCTTATCATCAAATCCCACTGTTTTTATCCAGTAACACAGGCGTGAGAAGTAAAGCATATTTTGGCCAAAAGGCTTTGGGGCCTACTATCACTTGTAACAGTAAACATTCTGCTCTTTAAGCTGCTTGATCGAGTAACCGCTCTGCGACTTAGGCTGAAAGTAGTAGGCTTTAGTTACTTTTTGTAGGTTAGCCAGAGTAGCGACGCAGCCGATAGCATCCAGCGACCGTGAGACGTTCAATAAACGGATGACCGCTATCACCCATAAAAGCCGCAGGCTTTCCATCGGTACCCGTTGCGAACATCATAGCCTTTGTTGCGTATTACAAATGAAGCGCTAGTCCCCTTTGAGAAAGCCAGCGTATTTTTACGGTTCATAAATTGTGTTTAGTTGAACGCCCTTATTTAAGGAGTCAGTACGCTACCGATTTCGGTATTTACGATGAGAACTTGCTAATGGGTTTTGACGCACTTTATAAGCCATAACCAGTTAACCGGTCTTTTAAAAAGTATTTGTGCCAAGTATTATCCTTAGCGATACAAGCGCCAGCATAAGCGAGCTTAAAAAGCTCACGGCAACGGCAAGTGCCTGTGACGGCCCTTCTTTTTTCGATCTCTGCGGAGATGTACACTAAACGGCTAGACGTAATAGACGATCAAGCGCTTGGAGAGCGCTGCACTAAAAAAATGGCAAAAACTAGATAAGACGATTCAGCAAAAATTTGACGAAAAACCAAAAAAATCTTGTGAACACCCGTGGTTCTATCGTCGGGATCATGTGGGATGAAGGATTGCTACAAAATTAAACTTCATGCTTCCGTTTAGTTTAGGAGCTAGTTATTGCGGTCGTAGGGGTTGGTAAGCGCAAACGCAGCAATGTGTGCAACCTCCCGAGTGAGAGAATACGTTAAACAATCCCAAAAAGGCCGCATAGGCTCTTAACGGTGCCGGGTTCTCATAGATGAAATGTCATCGTAGGGAAACGACCTTACATTGTTCAAGCAATATTTTTCCAATATCTCAGGTATTAAGTCACCAATCATCGTGGTAGTAAAATGCATATCAAGACCATAAAGTTCTTGGCCGCTAAATATGATTGAGCCGCTGGCCCCCATCTAGCGTTACCGGCAGAACCACGATACGCCGCCTGTATAGAATCTATAACTAATCATACGGTATTACCGCCTTTTTAAGGGCCGCCGTACCAGTTACCATCGTCTGAATCCCAATGCTGACCACTTCTGTACGCTGTAATAGATCACTATTACGGGTGTTGATTTCGTCATTATAGTGGAAACAGATATTTCACCGTTCAAGAATTTTTATTCCGCCCCATCTATAACGCAGTTACTCTACCCCTCGCGTTGTATCCCCTCGCGTTAAAATAACTGGGGCTAATGTAAGCACC
>Ga0308168_1000720_pt1 | contig 36308 bp, 33 predicted proteins | sample PhyCR2_FD_202133 | JGI IMG/M metagenome (GOLD analysis project Ga0308168, IMG submission 202133) | Phyllosphere microbial communities from UC Gill Tract Community Farm, Albany, California, United States - DLSLRC.R2 | ecosystem: Host-associated > Plants > Phyllosphere > Unclassified | place: USA...
TAATAGGCATAATAGCCGGCGAGGACAAGACCCGGTCGACAAAGATCAGCCGTCAGAATCGGACGATGCAGTCCTTCTTCTCCGGTGACGATTTTTAAATTGAATTGCTTTACGATTTCAGCTGTTCGCACTTTTGGTTGCACGCTCAATCAGCCCCTTTCACTTGAAGTATTGTACCATATTTTTCTCAAAATCAAGGATTTCGATTAGAAGTGGGCAATCTTGGGAATGGAGTACAGATAGGAAAAAAAGGAGGTTTTATTATGATGGAATCAACAGGTAGCGGAATCGGCATTATTATCATCATGATTTTATTCGCAATTCTCGCCATCGTCGGCTTTGTTTACCTTATCATCGCCTTGATCGATATGTGGAAAGCCTATTCGCGCAACCAGGACCAAACGGCATTATTATTCTTCATTATCTCGATTATCGGAATCTTCATCAGCGGTTCGTTTATCTCGTACATTTTAGCTATCATTTTCTATTGGAACCGCTCACGCCGTAAGAGTTGGATGGGAATCGGCTTAATCATTCTCTCAATCGTTCTCGCCATTGTCGGTGTCATCACGCTTTTATCGTTTGGATATGACATGAATAACTTCGAAGACATGAATTTTGACGATCCGATGATGGATCAAGATTACAATTATTAATTCGTGCCGGCATTTCATTCGGCGACTCCCTATCTTCTGATAGCGGGTCGTCTTTTTTTGGGCAAAAAAAATCCTGCCCCTTATGAATCAAGGGACAGGACTCGGATTATAAAGCTTGCGGACTTAAGTGAACACCGTGCGTGACGGAAATCGTGCCTGTCTTCGTATCAGCGGCGACTTCAATCTTCGGAGTCCGACCACGACCTGACAGGAAGTGGAGTTTCCGATTGACGACTTCTTTTTGATCGCGGATCAATTCCATTTCGTCGAGGTTACAGTTCAGCCCGCCGAAGTTCGTTTCCAGTTCACCGTAGACTTCCGCACCGTGCGGCAACATCAAGGCGATGCTTCCGGCAAGCGACGACGCTTGGATCTTCGCATCCTGGACTGTCTTCAGTTCACAACGGACGTTACCGTTCGCCGTCTTCAGATCAGACCGCTCAAACACGCCGGTCGCAATGACTTGACCGTTGGCCGTTTTCGCTCTTAACGACTTGATTTCCGATTCCTCGATTTCGATCGAACCGTTGGCGGTTGACGTCTTCACTTCTTCACTGAACAGGTCACGGACATGAATTCGTCCATTCGCTGTCATCAGCTGCACTGACGTCGCATCGAGCGAAGATAACGTGACTTCACCGTTTAACGTCTGCAAGACCAGTGATTCATAGTGACGGCGCGGAATCTTCAAGTGAACCGTCGCGCGAACGCGTTTATCCTTCAGACGAATCGATAACGTGTTCGCAGAAACAGAGTGCTGAAGTGCTGCCTGCAGTTGCTCCAGCGCTTGTTCTTCGTTCACTTGGCGGAGCGGGCGACCGGTAACAGTCAACTCACACTCTTCCAAGTCACCCGGTTCGACGATGGCATTGGCATTAAATAAATCCAAATGAATCGTCTCACCGCTGAACGGGAATTGTTTGACGTACGTGACGTTCGGTCCGGACGTTTGATTGAGTGACAAGTCACTTTCTTTAATCCGGTTGACGAGGCCGTCAAAAGCTGACATGACTTTTGATGTCAAGGAGTCGACCGTATAATGGTCGACCCGGTCGTATTGTTCCGGTTCGTCCACGTATTTATGCTCACTTGCCGGCGACTGCTTCTGATCGATCGCTTCGAGGCGTTCGAGTTTATCGAGCGCTTCGTCAATCGTCAGCTTTCCTTCTTTCACTTGTTCAAGTATCAGTTGGCGCATATCCTGCTTCATCAATAGTTCCCTCCTCTGATCTGGTACACGTTAATCGATGGGACTTGCTTATTTACTTCGTTCTACTTTCCTTACTTCCCTTTTTACGATTCCTGAATCAAAAAAGTTTCATGATTTGATTCGGGCCGTGTCTCGTTCGAGAACAGGAGCCAGGTAATGACCGGTATAGGATTCCTTGACGGCTGCGATGTCTTCCGGTGTTCCGGTCGCGACAATCTTCCCGCCGCCGTCTCCGCCCTCCGGTCCGAGATCAATCAAATAGTCAGCTGTTTTGATGACATCAAGATTGTGTTCGATGACGAGCACCGTGTCTCCGTTGTCGACGAGTCGTTGCAAGACTTTCAGCAATCGGGCGATATCGTGGACGTGTAACCCGGTCGTCGGCTCATCGAGGATATAAATCGTTTTCCCGGTCGACCGCTTATGCAACTCGGATGCCAGCTTGACCCGTTGTGCTTCTCCGCCGGACAGTTCCGTCGCCGGTTGTCCGAGACGCATGTAGGTCAGACCAACGTCGGCAATCGTCTGCAGTTTCCGACTGATTTTTGGAATCTTATCGAAGAAGTCCAGTGCATCTTCAACCGTCATCTCGAGCACATCGGCAATCGTCTTGCCTTTATATTTTACTTCCAGCGTTTCGCGGTTGTAGCGTTTGCCATGACAGATTTCACACGGGACGTAGACGTCCGGCAGGAAGTGCATCTCGATCTTGATGATTCCGTCCCCGCGGCAGGCTTCGCAACGTCCGCCTTTAATGTTGAAGCTGAAGCGGCCTTTTTTGTAGCCACGGAGCTTCGCTTCGTTCGTCGAGGCAAAGACGTCGCGGATATCGTCAAAGACGCCGGTATACGTCGCCGGGTTCGAACGTGGTGTCCGACCGATCGGCGACTGGTCGATATCGATGACTTTATCGATTTGATCGAGTCCGGAAATTCCTTTGTGCGCCCCTGGTTTTTCTTTCGCCCGGTTCATCTCATGGGCAATCGTCTTGTAGAGAATCTCATTGATCAATGTCGATTTCCCGGAACCGGATACCCCGGTCACGGCGACGAACAATCCAAGCGGAATGTCGACATCGACGTTTTTCAAATTATTTTCCGACGCTTTGTGAATCCGTAACGCCCGACCATCCGGTTGTTTCCGTTCAGACGGAACCGGAATGAATTTCTTGCCGGACAAGTATTGTCCCGTCAACGAGTTCGGATCCTGCATCAGTTCTTCCGGACGTCCCGCTGCCGTGACGAATCCGCCGTGGTCACCGGCTCCCGGTCCGATATCAATCAGGTAGTCGGCTGCCATCATCGTATCCTCATCATGTTCGACGACAATCAACGTGTTTCCGAGATCGCGCATCGTCTTGAGGGTATTGATCAGCCGGTCGTTATCACGCTGATGGAGTCCGATTGACGGTTCATCAAGGACGTATAGCACACCGGTCAGCCGTGACCCGATTTGCGTCGCGAGACGAATCCGTTGTGCTTCTCCGCCGGACAATGTACCGGCAGCCCGCGAGATCGTCAGATAATCGAGTCCGACGTTCTCGAGGAACGACGACCGTTCATGAATTTCGCGGACAATCATCCGGGAAATCGTCTGATCCTTCTCGGATAATTTGCCTGGCAACTCTTCAAAAAAGACGACAGCTTGTTTGACGGACATCTTCGTCACTTCACCGATATGGATTCCTGACACTTTGACGGCGAGGGATTCGCGTTTTAAGCGGTGTCCTTTACAGGTCGGACAGGCCTTTTTCGCCATGTACCCTTCCATCTGTTCACGGATGTAGTCGGAAGATGTCTCTTTGAAGCGTCGTTGTAAATTGTTCAGGACACCTTCAAAGAACAGTGACGTATTGCGGACCATCCCAAAGTCATTTTCATAACGGAACTGGATTTCTTCCTTCGTGCTGCCGTTCAACAGAATGTCGCGGTGTTCATCCGACAGCTGTTCAAACGGTGTATCCATGTCGATGTTGAAGTGGCTGCAGACAGCCGCAAGCAACTGCGGATAGTATTGTGAACTGGTTGGTTCCCAGGCGATGATCGCCCCTTCGTTCAACGATTTATCCGGATGCGGTACGACGAGATCAACGTCGACTTCGAGTTTCGTCCCAAGTCCGTCACACGATGTACAAGCTCCGAACGGTGAGTTAAACGAAAACATCCGCGGTTCGAGTTCTCCGATTGAAAAACCGCAGATCGGGCAGGCATGATGTTCGCTGAACAACAATTCGTTTCCATCCATTGTATCAACGATGACACGACCGTCCGCAAGACGAAGCGCCGTCTCAAGTGAATCTGCGAGGCGGGCTTCCACGTCCGGACGAACAACGACCCGGTCGACAACAACTTCGATCGAGTGTTTTTTATTTTTTTCGAGCTCGATGTCATCTGTCAAATCGATCGTTTCGCCATCAACGCGGACGCGGACGAACCCTTCTTTTTTCAGATCTTCGAAGACTTTGACATGGGCACCTTTGCGGCCGGAAATGATCGGTGCGAGAATCTGAAGACGGCTGCGCTCCGGCAGTTCCATCACCTGGTCGACCATCTGACTGATTGTCTGGCTCGAAATTTCAATCCCATGGTTCGGACAGATCGGTTTCCCGATTCGGGCATACAACAGACGGAGATAGTCATAAATTTCCGTGACGGTCCCGACCGTCGAACGCGGATTTTTACTGGTCGTCTTTTGGTCGATCGAAATGGCCGGACTGAGTCCTTCGATTGCATCGACGTCCGGTTTGTCCATCTGTCCTAAAAACTGACGGGCATAGGCGGACAGACTTTCGACATACCGCCGTTGTCCTTCCGCATAAATCGTATCAAATGCAAGAGACGATTTCCCGGACCCGGATAAGCCTGTCAGGACGACAAGCTGATCGCGCGGGATTTCGACATCGATGTTTTGTAAGTTATTGACGCGAGCGCCCTTGATGATGATCTTGTTCTTTTTTTCTGCCAACTTAGGCACCTGCTTTCAATTCTAAGATAAGGTCACGCAATTCTGCTGCCCGTTCAAACTGCATATCTTTCGCTGCTTGACGCATCTCTTGATCGAGTTGTTCGAGCAGTGTTTCGCGTTCCGGTTTTTTCAGTTTGTTGAACTTTTCGAGTTTTTCGACTGTATCGTCGCTCTCGATCGTCGTACTGATGACACCACGGACATCCTTTTGAATCGTTTTCGGCGTGATGCCGTGTTCTTTATTAAAGGCGAGCTGAATGTTGCGCCGCCGTTCCGTTTCATCAATGGCCCGCTGCATCGAGTCGGTCATCTTATCGGCAAACAGAATGACGTGCCCTTCCGAGTTCCGGGCTGCCCGACCGATTGTCTGAATCAGTGACCGCTCCGAACGCAGGAACCCTTCCTTGTCGGCATCGAGTATTGTCACGAGCGAGACTTCCGGAATATCCAGTCCTTCCCGCAACAGGTTGATCCCGACGAGGACATCGTATTTGCCGAGCCGCAGGTCGCGGATGATTTCAATCCGTTCGAGGGTCTTGATTTCCGAGTGCATGTAGTTGACCTTAACGCCATGCTCCTTCAGATAATCCGTCAAATCCTCCGACATTTTTTTCGTCAGCGTCGTCACGAGCACTCGTTCATTTTTCGCGACCCGTTCGCGGATGTTATCCATCAAGTAGTCGATTTGACCGGTAATCGGATGAATCTCGATCGTCGGATCAACGAGTCCGGTCGGACGGATGATTTGTTCGACCATCTCTTTTGTATGTTCGATTTCGTAAGGACCGGGTGTCGCCGAGATATAAATCGCTTGGCTGACCTTTTCCTCAAATTCTTCGAACCGGAGCGGCCGGTTGTCCTTCGCTGAAGGCAGACGGAAGCCGTGGTCGACGAGGACTTGTTTCCGGGCCTGGTCCCCGTTGTACATCCCGCGGATTTGCGGCAACGTCACGTGCGACTCATCGGCGACCAGTAAAAAGTCTTTCGGGAAGTAATCGATCAACGTGTACGGTGTCGAGCCCGGCGGCATTAAGTTCAAGTGACGGGAATAGTTTTCGATCCCCGAGCAGTAACCCATCTCGCGCATCATCTCAAGGTCATAATTCGTCCGCTGTTCGAGCCGCTGGGCTTCGAGCAGCATACCGTCTTCCCGCATCTTCGCGAGTTGTGTCTCAAGTTCTGCCTCGATGTTCGTAATCGCTTTTTGCAGCCGGGTATCCCCGGTCACGAAGTGGGATGCCGGGAAAATCGAAATGTGTTCCCGGTCGGCGATGATTTCACCGGTCAACGGGTCCATGTCGCGGATCCGTTCAATCTCATCTCCGAAAAATTCAACCCGGACACACTGTTCGTCACGCGATGCCGGGAAAATTTCGACGACGTCTCCCCGCACGCGGAACCGTCCGCGCTGGAAATCGATATCGTTCCGTTCATATTGAATGTCGATCAGACGACGCAGCATCTCATTGCGTGCCATCTCGTTTCCGACACGGAGCGACAGCACATGGTTGTTGTACTCTTCCGGATTACCGAGACCATAAATACACGAAACCGAGGCGACAATTAAGACGTCCTCGCGTTCAAACAGCGCTGACGTCGCCGAGTGACGCAACTTATCGATCTCATCATTGATGGACGAGTCTTTTTCGATGAACGTATCCGTCGACGGTACGTACGCTTCCGGTTGGTAATAATCATAAAAGCTGACGAAATATTCGACCGCGTTGTTTGGGAAGAACTCTTTGAACTCCGAATACAGCTGACCGGCAAGTGTCTTATTGTGCGCGAGGACAAGTGTCGGCTTCTTAATCTCTTTGATGACGTTCGAGACGGTGAAGGTTTTCCCCGTTCCCGTCGCTCCGAGCAACGTCTGATGGCGCTCGCCGTTCTTGACGCCTGCAATCAATTTTTCAATCGCTACCGGTTGATCGCCACCCGGTTCAAATGGTGATACTAACTCAAAATCCATCGTATTCTTCCCCCTCATCCAGTTCACAAAATCTATTTTTATTGTACCACTTTACGAACAAACATTCGATTTTGAAGTGCTCCATTTAAAAGTTACCCGTTTTTCACGAAAAGAAAAAGTCCAGCCCGCAGGCTGAACTGTTTTTTACGCTGAATTTTAAATTAAAGTCACTGCAGGGTCCGGATTTTCGTCCGTTTGTTGCCAGGTTCACTGACGAACAAAATCCCGAGATCATGATGATCTTGTTCATAAAAAGCCCGCTGCGCGAACCGGACATCTCCGTTGTGATTCATGACCTCGAGACGGAGGTACGGTTTGTGTTTTTGAATCGCTTCGTAAAACGACTTCTCCGACTCGACGAACTCTCCGTTGACTTTATAAATCGCTTCGCCCGGGACGAGTCCCATCTCAGAAGCCGGCTTCTCCGGTAACGTTCCGAGAATGACGACCCCGCGTTTTCCATTGAGGAACAGCGGTGTCTGCGAGCGGTTGAGTCGTTTAATCCGCTGATGCAAAATCAGGTGTACGATCAGCAGGACGGGTAATCCGTATAACCAGACAGCCTGTCCGGTCAGGAAGGCGCCTGCCGCAAGCACGACGGACAAGACGAACGTCAGCAGTCGTCCCTGGATCAGCGGACGGATTAACTGGTCCGGCAACTGTCCGGTAAAGAGGAAACTGAATCCGATCGGCAAAAACAGGACAATCGGAACGAACTCCGGAAACGACCATTGTGGAATGAGCGTTTCCAGGCTGCTGCCCGGTACAAAGACGACGAGCGGAATCAGCCACAGCTTATTCGACGAAAGTCCACCGATGTAACGTCCCCGCTTCGATAAGACCAAGGAAGGTGATAAATTCTTTTTCCCCCGCCAGATCAACAGTACCAGTTCAGCTCCCAAGGACAAGGCCGCAAGCAACAGCCAGTCGCTGACCGTGACATCCCGGAGACTGTCAACCCGGTCACCCGTCATGAACCAGGTGACGCCGGCAAGCAGGACGAGCGGTCCGAGCGGTAAATTGAAGCGGATGACACCGGTCAACAAAATCAGGAACGTCAACACCATGAAGGCGATCAGAAACTCTGTTGAGACCGTCAACGTCAGACTCACACTGATGACGGATAAGACAAGACCAACCACGAAGCCCGGAACAAGCGTTTCGAAGAGATCGGTCCGTTTGCTACGCGTGCGTGACCGGAACAGATTCCGTTCACGTTTGACACGTCGCATACTGAGTAAAAAACTGACTAGAACTGCTAACCACAAGATTGGACTAGCGAAGAGACTAATCACTGTCCAACCGATTCCATCGAGTAATTCCACGCCCATTCAGACCTCTTTCTGTAAGTTATTGTGCAGCGACTTCCAACGCCTTGATGCGCTGGACATCATTTTTTTCGTCTTCCAGTTTCTTCAGGAGACGCGTTTCCATCTCGGACGCCGTCACCTGATCGATTTTTCCGGTCACCTCGAGCTTCGCGTCTTTCTGGAGACGCTCGACCGCCTGCTTCATCGTATCGCCGAAGTAACCGTCCTGTCCTTTCGGATCAAAACCGATCGCTTCAAGAACCAGGTGCGCGTTTTCGACAGGTTTGCCGTAATCGCCGCTCGCAAGCGTCTTGTTGTCCGTCAGAATCTTCGTGACGTTAAAGTAATCCGGCTGTTTGACTTCGACCGTCGGCTTGACACCTTTTTTATGAATCCAGTTGCCGTCCGGTGTCAGCCATTTATTTGTCGTCAGCTTCAAATCACTGCCGTCTTTTAAATCATAGGCGCTTTGGACAATTCCTTTTCCGAACGATTTCGTTCCGACCACTTCGGCACCGGCACCTTCTTTTAATCCGGCGGCCAGAATTTCCGAAGCCGAGGCCGATCCGCTGTCTTCGAGGACAACGAGCTTATAAGGTTTCTTCTCTTCCGCTTTCCCGAATTCCTGCGTCCGCTCCCCTTTGTTGTCTTCCACCTGGAAAATCGGTGTGTCTTTCGGGATGAACGGCGCAATCATTTGTGAAACGGCCGTCAGCAAGCCGCCCGGATTTCCCCGGACATCGATGACAAGACCATCAATGTTTTTCTCTTCGAGGGCTGCAAGCTGTTTCTCGAACTCTTTTGCCGTCGGGTCCGAGAATTGTGTCACCTGCAGGACGCCAATCGTCTTCCCGTTGACTTTTTCTGTTTTCGAATAGACCGTCTCGATCGGGATCGTATCGCGGACGATTGTAATCTTCATCGGATCCTGTCCGCCGCGTTGAATCGTCAAGACGACTTTCGTACCTTTTTCACCGCGGATTTTTTTGACCGCCTGATCCGTTTTCTGCCCCTTCGTCGATTTACCATCGATTTCTAAGATGACATCTCCCGGTTTGATGCCGGCTTTTTCAGCAGGCGATCCCTTGATTGGCGAGACGATGACGATCGATTCGCCTTTTTGTTCAAGCGTCGCGCCGATTCCTTCAAACGAAGACGATAAGTTCGTATTAAATGATGCCGTTTCCGATTCGTCCATGTAGACCGAGTACGGATCGTCGAGGACTTCCGTCATGCCGGTTAATGCCCCTTCCAGCAATTCCTGATCCGTCACGTCCTCCAAATAATTTTGTGAAATCATCTGCCGGACCTGATCGATCTTTTTCCAATCCCCCGTTGCATTGGATGAAGAACTTGTTGTCACTGAATCCGTTCCACCTGTCGCTAACATCCCGACAGCACCTGCTCCAAGACCCAGGCCAAACGTGCTGACCGCTATGACGGCCGTTGTCGATTTTTTCACGCGTAATTCCTCGTTTCTGGTCTAAACCTGCTATTTTTTTCAGTATAGCAAAAAAAGATAGGTTACCCTATCTTTTCGTCAGTCGCATATTGAAGTTATAAGATGTAAGGCGCCGGATCGACCGCATTCGGTTGTCCGACGGCCCATTCGCCGCGATGAATCTCAAAATGAAGATGTGGACCCGTCGACCAGCCCGTCGAACCGAGTTTACCGACGATGTCGCCCGGCATGACGGTTTGCCCTGCTTTGACCGAGACCGAATCGAGATGGCCGTAAACGGTCGTCCAGACTTTGCCGTCAATCAGGTGCGTAATCATGACGACATTTCCGTAGCCGGTCGCACTGCCGGCCCGGAGGACAATTCCGCCGGCCGCCGCTTTGATCGGCGTCCCTTTTGCATTAACGAGATCAAGTCCGGTATGCCGTTCCGACTTCCCGGTTAATGGATTGGTGCGGGGACCGAAGGGTGACGAGACGTAGCCGGTCACAGGTAACAGGAACGGTTTGACCGACGTGCTTGGACCCGGTGTCGCCGGTTGGGACGGGGCTTCCGTCACTGGTTCTGAAGCAGCCGGCGGACGGGTCGTCGTGTCGTTCCGTTCTTTCTGCGCTTGTGCTTTCTGTTCCGCCTGACGCTGTGCTTCTGCCTCTGCTTCCCGGGCAGCAGCTTCTGCCGCTCTCTGTGCCGCTTCTGCCCGTTCTTTCGCTTCCTGTCGGGCCTTGAGTTCGGCTGCCCGCAACTCTTCCAATTGACGGCTGATCAGGCGTTGTTGGTCTTCAAGGATCGCCGCTTCTTCCGCTTTCGTAAACTGTTCCTGTTGCAACTGTTTGACCTGGCTGTTCAACCGGACGACCAACGTCCGTTTGATTTCCGATTCCGCGATGATCCGGGTCTGCAGAATCAGCAGTTTCCGTTGCTCTTTCTTTAATTGTCCGAGAACCAGTTCCTGTTCGGACCGTTGTTCGGTTAATTGTTTGACGTTTGCCTGATACGTCTGCAGGACGCCGTCATCCTGCTTGATGATTTCACTGACAGTGCTGAAACGCGAAATCAGATCTCCAAAATCCTTTGCGTCGAGCAGTACTTCGATGTATTTGACGTCGCCGTCCCGTTGAACGGACCGCAGACGGTCTCCGATCAACTTTTCCTGCGCCCGGAGTTTTGATTCGGTTTGACCGACGGCACGGGTGACGATCGCCAGTTCTTCTTTGGCAACAGAAACAGCCGCCTGTTGATCCGCAATCTTACTCGCTAAATCTTCCAGACGGCTGTTGACTTCATCAAGGCGCGCTTTTGCTTCCTTGCGCTCCTGTTTCGTCAAGACTAACTTCTCCGATGTCTGATTCTGCGATTGTTCCGTCTCTTGCAGACGGGACTCGACCTCCTGTTGTTCCTTCAACAAATCTTCCTTGGACGTTGCCTGAACGGACACACTTGAACCAATTAATGCCAAGCTTAGGACGGTGGAACAGAATCGGACCTTCATGAGAAGCATCTCTCCTCTATCTTTTATTTGATTTTTAGAATTTAGATCTTCAAGAAGCGGCCAAGCGACGTCGTTGATCCCCAGACACCGATGAAAGCACCGAGTGCGAGCAGGATGACAGACACTTGAACCGACAGTTCACCGGGTGGAATCAAGGTGAATATCGACGCATTCAAGGATACGAGTTGCGGTTGCAACGCATTGTACGTCACTTCATAACCGAAGTAGACGACAGCAATCGGGATTAACGCCCCGAGGACACCCATCAACAGTCCTTCGATGAAGAACGGAGCACGGATGAAGCCGTTTTTTGCACCGACGAGGCGCATGATTTCAATCTCACGGCGACGTGAGAAAATCGTAACCTTGATCGTATTCGAAATGAGGAACATCGCCATGAATGTCAAACCGACAATCAGGATGATACCGCCGATCCGAACCCCTTCAAGGAAGTTGAACATCTTCTCAACATAATCTTCGCCATATTCGACACTATCTATATTTTCCATTTTTTTGACTGTATTTGCAATAGTTTCTGTCTCATTTGGTGAAGTTGCCTTGACGATATACCGGTCGTGGAGCGGATTATCCTTCTCAACTGACTGGTAGGCTTGCGATCCTTCGCCAAGCTGTTCCTTGAAGCGGTCCAGTTCTTCTTCTTTTGAGCTGTAACGAACAGATTCAACACCAGGCATCTGTTCTAGTTTTTTTCCAACTGCATCGATTTTTGCCTGATCGGACTCTCGTTCGACGAACACCTGGATTTCGACGTCTTTTTCGACGTTATCGGAAATCTTGTTGACGTTGAACATGACCATGGCAAAAATGCCAACGAGTAATAAGGTCACGGTAACGGCACTGACGGAAGCGAATGTCATCCAGCCGTTTCGGACGAGACCTTTTGCCCCTTCCCGTAAATGACGGAATCCATTAAACTTCATAGCCGTACATTCCTTTCTCTTCGTCTCGGACGATTTTTCCACCGTCAATCGCAAGGACGCGATGACGCATCTTATTGACGATATCTCGGTTGTGTGTCGCCATTACGACCGTTGTCCCACGGCGATAAATCTCTTCAAACACTTCCATGATCTCCCATGCTGTATCCGGGTCGAGGTTTCCGGTCGGCTCATCGGCGATGACGAGTGACGGACGATTGACAATGGCTCTCGCAATCGAGATCCGTTGCTGTTCTCCACCGGATAATTCATCAGGATAGTTCCGTTCCTTGTGCTTCAGTTTTACGAGTTCGAGTACTTCAAGTACTTTCTTGCGGATCTGAGATTTGTCTTCACCGACAACTTCAAGGGCGAACGCGACGTTTTCATAAACCGTCAAGGACGGGAGTAGTTTAAAGTCTTGGAAGATGACGCCGATTTGGCGACGAAGTTCGGGGATTTGGCGGTTTTTTAACTTACCTACTTCAATTCCTTTAAATAAAAACGAACCGCTGGTCGGTCGTTCTTCGCGATACATCATTTTCATGAATGTCGATTTTCCGGCTCCGGATGGACCAACGATATAGACGAATTCGCCTTGGTTGATCGTCAAATTGACTTCACGAAGTGCCGTGACACCGTTCGGATAAATCTTGCTGACTTGTTGCATCTTGATCACTTGCTTCACATCCTTACTTGATTACTGATGGTGATCAGATAGGTCTTAGCGCCTACCGAACCCCATTATAACAGGCAATAATTTTTAAGCACATTACAATCAAATGTCATTTCCGGCGGATTTACATAAAAAAAGGGAGCCGGACAACAAACATTTGTCATGTTCGTCATCTCTAGCCCCATACTATCACATATTTATTTTTTGTCAGCTAACCAGTCTGCCACCGCGACGATTTCTTTATCGTCTTTTAAGACGCCGGCCGGCATTTGACCTTTACCGTTTTTGATGATTTTTTGAATTTCTTCTGATGAGTACTTCGAGCCGACTTTCGTTAAGTTCGGTCCGACGTTCCCTTCAAGGTTTTTCCCGTGGCATGTCGCACAGTTGTTGGCAAAGATTTTTTCAGCGTCGACGGCTGTATTTGTTTTTGACGAATCATCGCTCATCGTCGATTCATCCTTTGATGTATCCGATGAACTGGAATCATCACTGCCACATGCACCGAGTACAAGTGTCGCACCGAGTCCGGCTGCGAGTAAAAGGTTTTTCAGTTTCATTCTTATTCCCCCTTAGTTAAGTACAAAACGACATCGTTATCTACTAGAGTATAACCGTTATCCGTACTTTCTAAGCGTGATTTCACAAAAACTTCACTCTTTTCGAACGGTTACGGCACATTCCGGTAACGCTTGTCGTCCGAGAAACCGAGCCCGAGCACTTCATGGGCCTCGCTGACGACCAGAAAAGCGTTCGGGTCGATATGTTTGACGATTTCCTTCAACGTCGTGATTTCCCCCTGGCGGACGACGACCATCAGCATCGGTTTCCGTGTCCGGGTAAAGGCACCGGCAGCTTCGATTTCCGTCGCTCCCCGGTCGAGCGTCTGGAAAATCTCTTTGACGAGCGCTTCCCGTTGATCGGAGATGATATACGCCAGCTTATCGTTCGTGATGCCGAGTTGGACGACATCAATCATCTTGATCGTAATGAACAAGGCAACGAGGGCATACAAACCGATTTCAAGCGAGAAGATGATTGCGGCACTGATGACGATCGTCCCGTCGAGCAACGCGATACAGAAATGGAGCGGAATTTTCGTGAAGCGGTGCAGAATCTGGGCAATCAGATCCATCCCGCCGGTCGAGGCCCGGGCTTTAAAAATCAGACCGAGACCGATGCCGACACCGGCTCCGCCGAAGATCGCGGCCAGCATCGGATTCATCGTCGCTGCCGGCACCTCGAACCGTTCATAGACTAAGATGACGACCGGTAAAAAGATCGAGCCGACGAGCGATTTGACGCCGAAGCCCATCCCGAGAATCATCCAACCGATGGCCAGCAAAACGATATTGGCAATCAGCTGAAACAAGCCCGGTGAAATTCCGAACAGATCGTTCAAGACGATCGACAGACCGCTGACGCCTCCGGAGGCCAACTGGTTCGGTGCCAAAAATAAACTGAACGCACTGGCGACGAACACAGAACCGAGCAATAAATAAATATAGTCGCGAACGACTTCCTGACGTGTTGATGTCATAACGTTACATGTCCCCTTATATAAGTTCTACAACCCGTTTTTCATTTTAGCGGAAAAACAGTGGAGCGACTAGAAGGGCTGAGCAACTCGCAGTGGTTCTCTTATACCGCACTAAAGGGTTTCGAGTACCGGACGACACCACGAATCCCTTTTAACGCCTGTCGTTCAAGCGGCATGACGAGAAAGACGTCCGTCGGGACCGGGAATGGCGCTTCGATGCCATAATCGACAGCCCGTTCGAAGCCGAACTGCGGATAATAACTGTCATGACCGAGGACAACGATATGCGATTCACCGGCTTCCCGGGCATCTTCAATCACTTGACGGATCAGTTCCGACCCGATGCCTTTGCGTTGCCAGTGCGGTTTGACACCGACCGGCGCGAGTGCGAGCGACGGGATGTCCTCGATGTAAATCCGGCTCAGTAGGACATGTCCGACAATCTCTCCCTTGTCCGTGACAGCAACGCGGCTGTAGTGCGGGAGTGACGCCTCGTCTTCCCGTAATGCTTCGACAAGATCGGCTTCCGTCCGCTGACCAAACGCGGCTTGATGGACAAGCCGGATTCCGGCCGCATCTTTGAATATTTCTGTACGAATCTGCATCTGTTCCGCCTCCTGAATCGATTGGTAGAAAAAAACCGCCGACACAAAGGCCGGCGGGATATGGACTTACATATTCATTAAGCGCAGGTACGCATCGATGAAGCCCATGATGTCACCATCCATTGCCCCTTGCGTATTCCCGACTTCATAGTTCGTCCGGTGATCCTTGACCATGCTGTATGGGTGGAAGACGTACGAACGAATCTGACTGCCCCAGGCGATATCTGATTTTTCGCCGCGGATTTCGTCGAGTTTCTTTTGTTTTTCTTCGATTTCACGTTGATAGAGTTTCGCTTTCAACATCTTCATTGCCGCTTCACGGTTCTTGATTTGTGACCGTTCCTGCTGACATGACACGACGACGCCTGTCGGAACGTGCGTAATCCGAACGGCAGAGTCCGTCGTATTGATGTGCTGTCCACCGGCACCGGATGCCCGGTACGTATCGACACGCAAGTCTTCCGTGCGGATCTCGATATCGATATCATCATTGAATTCCGGCATGACGTCACATGACACGAACGACGTATGGCGACGGCCTGACGAGTCGAACGGAGAAATCCGAACGAGACGGTGAATCCCTTTTTCCGCTTTCAAATACCCATAGGCATTGTGCCCCTGGATCCGGAGCGTGACCGATTTAACACCGGCTTCGTCACCCGGCTGATAGTCCATTGTTTCGACTTTCCAGCCCTGCTTGTCACAGAAACGTTGGTACATCCGCAACAACATTGATGCCCAGTCCTGTGACTCGGTTCCGCCGGCGCCCGGGTGCAATTCGAGAATCGCGTTGTTCGCATCGTATTCGCCGTTCAACAGGATTTGCAGTTCGAACTCATCAAATTTCTTTTTGATGTCGCCGAGTTCCGACTCCAGTTCTTCCTGGAGTTCAACGTCCGGCTCTTCTTTAATCAATTCGTACGTCAAGACGATGTTTTCGTGCCCGTCCGCGAGGTGCTGGTATTTATCGACCATCGCTTTCAGACCGTTTGATTCGTCGATGACTTTTTGAGCCGACTCCTGATTGTTCCAGAAGTCCGGGTACGTCATCTCATTTTCAAGCTCCTCGATGCGTGAGATCTTCGTCTCGAGATCGAGTGATGCTTTGTATTCATCGAGTTTCTTTTCCATCCACTCGGCGGTATTGCGTATTTCTGCTAATTCCATTGTGTTCCACCTTCTCTTTCCGTCAAAAGAGGCAGGAATCTCCCGCCTCTTTCAGCCGCTTCGTCACTTATGCCTGACGGCCGTGACAGTTCTTATATTTTTTACCGGATCCGCACCAACATGGGTCGTTACGTCCGATTTGTTCATTTGGATTTTTCCGGACCGGTGCTTTCTTGACGACCTTGTCCTCTTTTCCGGAAACGGCGACTTCGTCTTTAACGACTTTTTCGCGTTTCAGGTTCGGATCAAGATCTGCCCGGAGAACGAACTGCGTCACTTCTTCCGCAATCGCTGCGTTCATCGTATCAAACATCATCGAACCTTCCGATTGATACTCACGAAGTGGATCGTTCTGACCGTAAGCGCGTAAATGAATTCCTTCACGGAGTTGGTCCATCTGATCGATATGGTTCATCCAGTGCTGGTCGACGGCGCGGAGGACGATGACTTTCTCGAACTCGTCAAACGCTTCAGCCGGCACTTCCGAGCGTTTGTGCTCGTAATGGGCGAAAGTCCGTTCTTTTAACAGTTCGATGATTTCTTCGCGTTCCTTACCGAACAGATCCTGCTCGGAGACTTTTTCTTCGAGTGCAAGCGTTTGGTTTGCCCACTCTGCTAACGCAGCGATGCTCCACTCTTCCGGAACGAACTCGATTGGCGTGTACTGATGGACACCCGCTTCAATCGTCTGTTCGACCATCGGACGGACGATGTCAGAGACCGACTGGGCATCAAGAATCGCCGCCCGGTCCGCATACATGACTTTCCGTTGATCGGCCATGACGTTATCGTATCCGAGAACCTGTTTCCGCGCATCGAAGTTATTTCCTTCGACGCGTTTTTGAGCCGATTCAACAGCCCGTGAAACCATCCGGCTTTCGATCGGTTGCGAATCATCCATTCCGAGACGGTCCATCATCGATTGCAGGGAATCCGATCCGAAACGACGCATCAATTCATCTTCGAGTGACAAGTAGAACTGGGATGCCCCCGGATCTCCCTGACGTCCGGCACGACCACGGAGCTGGTTATCGATCCGGCGGGATTCGTGACGCTCCGTCCCGAGGATGTAAAGACCGCCTTTTTCAATGACGCCTTGTCCGAGCTTGATGTCGGTACCACGACCGGCCATGTTCGTTGCGATCGTGACCGCGTTCGGTTGTCCGGCATTCTCGATGATTTCCGCTTCCCGCGCATGGTTTTTTGCGTTCAAGACTTCATGGCGGATGCCACGTTTCTTGAGGATGCTGCTGAGCAACTCTGACGTCTCGACGGCAACCGTACCGACGAGGACCGGTTGTCCTTCGCGGTGGGCACGTTCGATTTCGTCCGCGACTGCGGCAAACTTCCCGTTCATCGTCTTGAAGATCAAGTCAGCGCGGTCATCCCGGACGATCGGTTTGTTCGTCGGAACCGGTACGACGTGCATGTTGTAGATGTTACGGAATTCTTCTTCCTCGGTTTTCGCTGTCCCGGTCATCCCGGCAAGCTTCGTGTACATCCGGAAGAAGTTTTGGTACGTGATCGTCGCAAGTGTCATTGATTCGCGTTGAATCTCAACACCTTCTTTCGCTTCAATCGCCTGGTGCAGCCCTTCCGAGTAACGGCGGCCTTCCATGACACGACCCGTGAACTGGTCAATGATCATGACTTCATCTTCACGAACCATGTAATCGACATCCCGGTGCATGACCGAGTTGGCACGGAGCGCCAGGCTCAAGTGATGGTTAAGAGCGATGTGATCGAGCGCAAACAAGTTATCGATGCCGAAGTATTTTTCAGCACGGTCGATTCCCTGTTCCGTCAGCAATACACTTTTCGTCTTGATGTCGACCGTATAGTCTTCATCCGCTTTCATCATTTTCGCGAACATGTCCGCTTGTGAATAAAGCGCTGTTGATTTTTCGGCAGAACCGGAGATGATCAACGGTGTCCGTGCTTCATCGACGAGAATCGAGTCGACTTCATCGACGACAGCGAAGTAAAGCGGACGCTGGACGCGGTCTTCTTTATAGAGGACCATGTTGTCACGCAAGTAATCGAAGCCGAACTCATTGTTCGTTCCGTATGTGATGTCACAGCTGTACGCCGCTTGTTTTTCCTGGCGCGACATGCTCGACAAGTTCAGACCAACCGATAAACCGAGTGCTGCGTAAAGGGGTTCCATGATGTCCCGGTCACGTTTCGCCAAGTATTCGTTGACGGTGATGACGTGAACGCCGTTGCCGGCGAGGGCATTCAAATAGACGGGAAGTGTCGCGACAAGCGTTTTCCCTTCCCCGGTTTTCATTTCGGCGATATCGCCGTTGTGCAGAACGTATCCGCCAATCAGCTGGACACGGTAATGACGCATCCCGAGGACACGTGTTGAAACTTCGCGACAGACCGCAAAAGCTTCCGGTAAAATATCATCGAGGTCTTCCCCGTTCTCAAGACGAGTCCGGAATTCGACCGCTTTTCCTTCTAATTCCTGATCCGATAAGGCAGCGACTTGTGCCTCAAATGATTCCACGGCATCCGCCGCTTTTTCTGCTTTTTTCAGAACACGTTTCGTCGGTGCGAATAACTCTTTTAGAAAATTAGCCATGCCTTACAGTCCCCTTACTTCGAACGATTCTTTAAACGAACAGAATTCCGAGATTTTTCCTTTATTCAGTGTACCGAATACGCGGTCAAATTTCAACAAGCGGAGCGACTGCGTCTTATGAAATACAACTTTAGTCTGAGACATGTTCTATTCACAAATAGTTTTTTATCATACCAAAAGAGGACTTACTCCGGAGAGTAAGTCCTCTGTAGATTCATTATTCTGGTTCAATCAAGCCGTAACGGCCATCTTTTCGACGGTAGACAACGTTCGTGTTACCCGTTTCAGCGTCCGAGAAGACGAAGAACGTGTGACCGAGCATATCCATTTGAAGAATTGCTTCTTCCGTATCCATCGGTTTGAGTGTGAAACGTTTTGTCCGAACAAGTTCGAGTTCCGCTTCATCCTCTTCGTAGACAGGTGCTTCTGCCTCCGGTCCTTCGAGCGTTTTGAAGTACTCCCCAATACCGCCTTCTTTGGCACGGCCTCTCCGGTTGATCTTCGTTTTATGTTTCCGGATCTGACGTTCGAGCTTATCGACGACAAGGTCGATGGCTGCGTACATGTCGCCATTGACATCCTCTGCCCGTAACAAGAGGTTTGGCATTGGAATCGTCACTTCGACTTTTTGTTTCTCATTGTTAACTTTGAGATTAACATAAGCCGTCTGCGCTTCCGTAGGAGTTGTGAAGTAACGAGTTAACTTTTCAAGCTTTTTCTCGACGTAATCCTTGAGAGCATCTGTGACGTCCAAGTTTTCACCGCGAATGTTGTAGATCATGTAAACTCCTCCTTAAGTAACCGGTTGAACCTATGAATTCGTCATCGTTTCAGACGTTTCCTTCTGAAGATTCAAAATTCTTTTGGTTCGTAATTATTATACCACGATAAGCCATGCAAGGAAATGAAAACGATGACATTCTGTTGAACATCCACCTTGAACCTTAGCGTACTATAATAGTTTTGCATGTTGATATTAGCGTATATACCCTTAACAAATTGAGATGAAACAAAAAAACCGCTTTTAGGAGATTCCTAAAAACGGTGGCGGCTGCTAACGGGATTACAGTTTCGAGACGTTTGCTGCTTGCGGACCACGATCGCCATCGACGATTTCGAATTCTACTTCTTCGCCTTCTTCAAGTGATTTGTAGCCCTCTGCTTGAATTGCCGAGAAGTGGACGAAGACGTCTTTTGCATCCGATGTCTCGATGAAGCCGTAACCTTTTTCAGCATTAAACCATTTTACTTTACCTTGTTCCATTCGAATTCACATTCCCTTCGCAAACTGGATAGCGAGAGCAAGCTCTCTACCATCTATACTAGCAAAAGAAACAATTATTGACAATTAAAAATTCTGATTAATTTGAATTCAATATCATATAAAACCTATTAAAGGCACTTATTACTCTTTTTTTCAAAAAATTACATTGTCATTACAGGTGTAGTATTGTATTATATCGTTAGTAATTACCTATTTTATCCATTGTCCTATCTAAGGAGGATGCAGTCGAATGCGACCATTCCATAATGACGAAAAGTATCGAATCACGAAGCGGACCGTTGCGATTTTACCGTGCTATGACATGATGAAACAATCCATCATCGTCTTAGAGGACGGGTCAACAATCATGACGCCGCTTCGTCCGTATCAACTCCTGCAGTTATCCTGCAGACAGTACAACAGTTCCATTGAGGAACGGATCGTCACAGCCAAACGTGTCGCTTCCGTGAAAGGAAAAGTCCCTGTCGTCATCGAACCGACACTCGGTCTCGTCTTTTTCCCTACCAAATCACCGAAACGTGATGATTGCGAGTGGTACGCCTGGAGCCACATGTCCGAAGTCATCGAGGAAGACGGACAGACTAAACTCAAAACTCGTAATGGCATGATCCTTCCCGTAAACGCCTCTCCTTACATCGTCCGCAACCAAATGAAAGCAACCGGCGAGCTGATGGCTCGTTACCAACAATTAAACGCGATGACATTAGAGGACCGCTTTAATGCAATTAAATCTTAAAAAAAATGGGTTGGGCGATGATTTCGCTCAATCCTTTTTTGTTTGTGCCGATATATAATAAGATGAAGAATTTTTCAAGAAAGGAGGTTCATCGATGAATATCCAGATGAATCCAACAAGTCCGACCCGTTCCGCCCCTGCGGCTACCTTATCGGAGACTAAAACATACAGCGGAACCGTCCTTGAAAAGACAGGACCGAATACAGCCCTCGTCCAAGTCGGTCGCGAAAAGGTCGAGATGACCTTCACGGGAGATGTCCCGGAAGGCACGTTCCAATTCCAGGTCAAAGGCCAAACGACGGAAGGTTACCTGATCGAACAGGTGACGGAGCAGGCCGATGTCCCGGTGACCGGACCTGCCAAACCCGATTCGTCTGGTGTCGATGCCACCTTACTCGACGATCTCCCACCGGAATTAAAACAAGCCATTGCCCGACTGCTTGCGACCGGTCAACTGCCGCAGACGCCGGAAACGGTTGCCCGCCTCGTCGCTGCCCTGCAGGGGACCCACAAGGACTTGGTTCTCCAGCTCGTGACACGCCCGTCCGACAGTGCGTTGCCGCCCGATGCCGATGTCTTGATTGCCCAGTTGCTCGGCTCAACCGATGCATTGGTCGACGTTTTACCAGAACGACAGGCCGTCATCGAGAAACCGACACTCAGCAACGTCATCGCGCTCGACGTCGCCCGTACGACGCTTCCGACGCATCACGATATCGATCAAGCAACACCGGTTGCCCTCCGGCAGATCGCAACACATGTCCCGCACGACGCTCAACCGGACATCCTCGCCCGGATCGACCGTGGTGAGTTGACAGAGGTCCGGGAGCAGCTGCGGTCCTATTTTCCGAGTGAACGCCCCACACTAACGGAACGGCCGGTAGCAAGCAAGCTCGAACAACTGACGGCCGTCATCGCCCAGGCGCAAGTAGCGCCGGCAGAAAAAATTAGTCCGCCCGCCGCACCCGTCCGGTCGAATCTGACGATCATTGCCGAAGTGACACCCCGACTCGCCGAAGTGACAAATGACTTCCGGCGTGAGCAACGGACGATCGTCTCGCAACTGCGGCAAATTGAACCGCTTGTCGAGGAGCGTCCGCTCCAGATGGCCCAAGTCATCGAAAGTACGGCAAATCGCCTGCGGCAAACGTTCCAGCAGACGGACGCAATGTTACATACGAGCATGCGTGATGAAAAACAATTGATCCAACTGTTATCAAAACTCGAACGGGGAACGGAACTCGCCCTGCTCGGACGCGGCGCGGAAGCCAAAGCCGTCGTCCAGGATGTCCGCCAAACACTGGAAGCGTTCCGCTACTCCCCGGCGAATGTCCGGACAGCTTACTTACCGGAACTGAATCCAAGCTTACGGCCGGCTGTTGCAAACACGCAACAAACGCCGGTACCGCAACAAAGCCAGCCGGCTTCGACCGCGCAACGACCGTTTCCCTACGAACCGGGACAAAACAGTCCACGGGTTTTACAGGAGACAGTCCAGAAAACGCTCCAGTTGCAGACGGCAGAATTGAAACTCGCGACACCGGCAGCGAATCCGGAAGCGGCGAAACTGCAAACGTTCCTGAACACACAGCAGCAGGTCAATAAACCGGACAGCAACCAGCAGTTGCAGCAACTGTTGCTCGCCCTGCCCGTCCAGCTCGTCGAAGGCACCGCCGGACTCCACGTCCACTTACAAAACAAACGACCGGATGAAGTGATCGACTGGGAAAACAACACGTTGTATGTCCAGCTCGAGACACCACGTCTCGGTGACATCGGCGTCCGTGTCGAGACCGTCAGCCGGAAGATGCAGATTACGATCGAAAATGATTTCCCGCTCCTCGAGCGTCTAGCAACACCGTTCCTCGAACGGACGACGGAAGCGTTACAAGCAACCGGTTACCAGGACGTCCGGATCCGCTTCGATGCCTTTACGAAAGATCAGACAATACCGGAAACCGTCAAACCGGACGAGACACCGACCGGTTACGACTACCGGATTTAAGGAGGCCCTATGTACCAGAAAATTGATTTAAAACACCGGAAATCAGCGGCCGTCCTCCGGTACGATGAAGCGTCCGGTAATGCCCCGATCGTCGTCGCCCGGGCAACGGGTGCCGCAGCCGACCGGATTTTACAGGAAGCCCGTGCCAGCGGCGTCGCGATCGAACAGGATACGTCGTTGCTCGGTCATCTGCTCGACCTGGATCTCGGAACGGCGATCCCGCCGCAACTGTATGATGTAATGGCCGAATTGTTATTATTGATTGAAGAACTTGATCACGCGAAAGGACGGAACTCATGACCGAACAGGAACTGTATCAAATGACTCCCCAACAATTGACGGAGACGATGTTAAAAGGTCTCGTCTTTCAATATGAGCAGGCGATTCTCAATCGCGACGAGCACCGGTTCGATACCGTCAACGTCCGTCTGCAAAAAGCCTACCAATTGCTTGAAAAACTGCAGGCCGGTCTGAACGACGAAGGTGGCATCATCACGGCCCAGCTCGATCAACTTTATTACTACTTAGCGGAACAGACATTACAGGCTTACCTCGAGCCAATGCGTTTAAACGAAGTGTTACAACTGACGGAAGAATTGTTGGTCACCTGGCAAGCGGCCAGTCTGAAGAAAGACCGTCCCCTCGTCCGGGCGGCACACCATGAGCGTTACGAAGGGATGGACTATTAATGCGGATTTCAAACAATGTACAGGCTTTGAAAGCCTACCGAAACTTAAGTGCCAATCAGATGAACGTCAAGACGACGATGGATAAACTGTCGAGCGGTCAAAAGATCAACCGCGGTGCTGATGACGCGGCCGGTCTCGCAATTTCTGAAAAGATGCGGAACCGTCTTAAAGCGCTTGATAAAGCGGAACAAAACGTCCTCGACGGCATTTCGATGGTCCAGACGGTCGAAGGCGGACTCAGTGAAACACACAACCTGTTGCAACGGATGCGTGAACTCGCCGTCCAAGCCGGGAATGATACACTCGCGACAGGGGACCGGACGGCGATTCAGGAAGAAATCAATCAGTTGACGAATGAAGTCTCACGGATTGCCGAGACAACCCAGTTCAACGGTAAAAAACTATTGACAGGCGGCTTCAGCACAGAAGACAATGCTGTCTTCATTCAGACGAATGCCGGCGCGAACGAAGGCATTGCTTTGACGATTGATGATATGCGCGCACTCAACATCGGAATCAGTACGACCGTTAAACCGAATGCCGACGCCCGGGCACTTGATTATCCAAGCGTCAACACAACACCGGAATACGCGCTCAGCGTCATGACGAGCAGCGACGCCGATGAAGCTATCAGCCGTTATACACAGGCCATCGATACGATTTCCCAGCAACGGGCAAAACTCGGAGCAATCCAAAACCGGTTCGAAGCAACATCGTCCGTCCTCAGTGTCAGTAAAGAAAACCTGACGGCGTCTGAGTCACGCATTCGTGATACCGATATGGCGCGTGAGATGATGGAGTACGCGAAGTATAATATCCTCAATCAGTCGGGTATGGCGATGATCGCCCAGGCAAACGCCTTACCGCAAGGCGTCTTACAACTACTCAACTAATCAAAGGAGGAATCCCCGATGGACATCCGGCGCATCCAAGAAACAAGCCGCCTGCAGACACCGAAGACCGGACCACGTGAGGTCGAAGCATCGACGACGTTTTCTGCCTTGATGCAGGATAAGCGTGAACATAAAGGCTACGAACGTCTCCAACAAAAACTGATGCTCGTCGAAGAGCACGGTCAGTTGCTGGCGGAAAGCCAGACAATCGAACACCTCGAAGCTTATAAAGAAAAAATTAAGGACTTCTTAAAAGATGCCCTCGATCAGTCACAACAACTCGAAGAAAAGCGTGGCTTCAATCGCCGTGGCCGAACGAAAATCTACAAGGTTGTCGAACAGGTCGATGCGAAGTTGCTGCAACTGACCGACAACGTCATTTCAGGCGAATCCCGTCGACTCGAGATTCTCGACCAGGTAGGTGAAATCAAAGGAATGCTCGTCAACGTTTTTGTCTAAATTCATCTTGAGGAGCACGTATCATGCCTGATCTTTATCTTAAAAAATGCCGTTGCCCCTACTGTCTCAAAGAAACGGAGACGAAACGTGTTCTGAGCCGCCATATTCGTGTCGAACACACCGATATCGATGGCTTCGTTCATTATCAGGGACCTAACGTCTATTTTTACGAACCCATCCAATGTAGCCACTGTCGTTTCATTTTCCATGAAGCGTTTGAAAAACTACGGCCTGATGTCCGAACGCTACTAGAAACGGACATCTTATCAATGCTTCCGGTCTTACCTTTCTCTGCAACAGAACGTTCTGTGAAACAGGTACTGTATCTATACAAACTATGTTTGTATATGGCACAAGTCACGTTACAAAAAGACAGCATCCAAGCGATGCTTGGTATTCGAATTTCATGGATGTATCGGTTGCTGGAAGATTTGGAACAGGAACTTTCTTGGACGATGCGATCTGTCCAAAAATACGAAACCATCTATTTAGAGTATTCGGATGCGGTCCGAACGGGTATTCCTCACGATGTCTTACTTTTACGGATCAGTGATTTGTATGCGACGTTAGGCGATACAGATAACGCCAAACAATGGTACGGTCTCATTTTCCAAAGTAAAACGGTTTCCGATCGAATTAAAAAAGAAGCCCGCGAGCACTGGGAACTGTACCGCGAACAACATCCCATTTAATTTTCTCCCCTGTTTGTCTGCGATGTGTTGGACGAAACAGGGGTTTTCTTTTTGGTTGACGAAATCCATACATATAAAACATCGAGGAAGGAGGCGAACACATGACGAGACCTTACGCAACCAGTCTTTATTTACTTGTGACCTATCTGATTCTAGCATTGACGTTTGACCAGACGTGGACCCCTGCCATCGCCGGCAGCATTACCTTAATCGGCTTAAGTTTCTGTTCCTGGTCAGCGTTTGTTCATTTTTTAAGACGACCGAATCATCCGTACCGTAGAATCGGTCAGGCGATTGTGTTATTTTGGCTCGGAATTGTCATCAACTCTGTTTTAGCATCGTTACCCGACCGGTTCCACCCTGTTTGGTCTGACGCCTTGGCAAATGTGACACTGACACTTTTCTTATTCTTGACCGCGATGACCTTGGCCCAACTAATCGATTGGTCCTCGTTCCGTCAAAATCGGTTGCTTTATCTTGATGGCTTTATTTTATTCGGCATGTCGTTCGTCTTCGGTTACGTGATGATTTTACAGAATGTGCCTGATTTTTCCCGAAATACCGTCGAACTGATTGCGATGACCATCTATTCGCTCTGTTTCATGGCACTGATTTTGTTTTCTCTGATCCTCTACACGACGGGGCTAAGCGATACAGTACGTCACCGGACGCTCATCCAGGCCATTGCCCTGTTTTGTGTGGCGAACTTCGGTTACTACACGTTTTTGATTCGTGGCCAGTTTGATCTTGCCGTTTTTTTCTTACCGCTTTATCCACTCAGCTTGTTTGAACTCATCCGTTACTTCCGCCGCGTCCCGGCATCGACGACACGAAAATATACGTTGTCGCGTCCGTATTTACCGTACATTAGCCTGGTGCTGTTGCTCGTCTGGATTTCCTTTTTCCAAGTTCCGCTTCTCGTTTACGTCTTGTCAATCGCCTTATTGTTTTCGTTGTTTTTAATTCGTCAGTACTTTTCAGAACGGCTAAACCGGCGTTTATTAGAAGAATACGAAGTCATCCAGCTTGATCTCGCGCAGCAGGTCAAGGAACAGACATCCCTCCTCGAACTGCGGAAAGAAGAGTACCGGCGATTGTTTCTCGATCATCCGGAACCGATTCTTCAAGTCAACCGGATGGGGACCCTCCAAACGATGAATCCGCCGGCCTTGCAGCATTTCGGTCAGCAACTCCCGGAATACCTGTCGTCACAACTCCGTCGAGAAGTCGTGCGCCTGGAGACAAGCAGGAAGCTGTTGTTGCATGAAGGAACCAGAACATACGATACGACGCTGATTCCCGTTCCGGATCACGAATATGTCTACGTCCTGCTGTCGGATATTACTGAAACGCTCGAACAGCAACAGTGGCTCGAAGAACTTGGCTATCACGACGCCTTAACCCGGTTACCGAACCGTCGGTATTTTGAAAACTTTCTGCAGGACCGATTGGTGCAGATTGAATCCGGTTCGTTGCTGTTCATTGACCTCGACGGGTTCAAACAAGTCAACGACAGGTACGGACATGACGCCGGCGATTATGTCCTGCAGGAGACGGCGAACCGGCTCAGGCTTCATCTCAGGGAAGATGAAGTTGCTGCCCGGCTCGGCGGAGACGAGTTCATCGTTTTCTTACCCCGTTCGAAATCTGAGACAGTTCACTATACTGAAGACTTGATCAATCAGCTCAATCAGCCGTTTTTGTTCCACGGGACAGCAATATCGGTCACGCCGTCGATCGGGATTGCCCGTTACCCGGAAGACGGCGTAACGACAATTTTGTTACTGATTCAAGCGGACGAAGCGATGTACAGCGTCAAACAACATGAAAAAAATGCATACCGTTTTACATGAAAGAGGACCTCCCACGGTGGAAGGTCCTCTTTCGTTACAACGACTCGCGTCGATATTTTTCTTCTTCATACGCATCCGGTAAATCGGAAATCGGACGTTCGGCTTCTTCCCAGGATTCCGACTCGACATCCGGTTCGATGAACTGATCGTACGATCCATCGGAACGGTAAAATGGTTTGACGACCTTTCGTTTCTTGTCTTCACGTTTTGGCACGCGAGATCCCTCCCTACGTCTAGAAAGTTACTGACGAGAATCAAAATACGGTGAAAAACTACCTTCGACTTCTTCGTACGGATCGATATACGATTTCCGACTTGTTTTCGTCTGACGCAATTGATTGATTTGTACCCCTAATTTAGCGGTTTCTGACGATAATTTCAAGTCGATTTTTTGACTTTCTGCAACCAGCTCTTGAATGACGGCTTGATTGGCGCCGGCCAGTAAGTTCGAATGAGCGGCGATGAAGGCTTCCCGTTCGTTCAACAAGTTCTGGATTTTCAGTAACCATTCGTCATAAACGTCTTCGTCCGGCGTCTGCTCAAGCAGTTCCATCAAGTGTTTCGTTTTCAGCCGAAGCGGATCGAGCGGACTCATCGTTGACGCGCGAGCTTCATCGCTTCTTTCCATGTCTCGCGGAACTCTTCCGCAAAGCCAATCACTTCGTCGATTGCAACAACATCATTTTTGACATTGGCGTCAATCAGACGCCCCTGCATGTAGTCGTATAAATTATTTAAATCTTTTGATAAGGCAATTGACTGGTTGAGTGTCAGCTGAAGTTCGAGGATAATTGCCTGCGCTTTTTGAATGTTCGTGTTTTTTTGTTCAATCAGACCCTGTTCAATCGACCGTTTCGAAAGCATCGCAAACTTGATCAGTCCTTCATACAGCATCAATGTCAAGTCTTGTGGTAGTGCTGTTGTAACAGAGTTCGTTTGGTACGTTGCGTAGGGGTTCGCCATCTGAAGTCCTCCTTATTGTCCTAAGTATGAAGCGAGTGTCGCCGATTGGCTGTTCGCCTGGTTCATTGCCTGTTCCATCGCTGCAAAACGACGGTAATAAGCATTTTCTTTTTTCGTTAACTTATCTTCCCACGTCAGCATACTTTTATCCAGATCGGCTAATGATTTTCCGAGACGGTACGTCGTCGCTACGGCCCCATCAAGTCCTGCGACCTTCGAAATTTTGTCGCGCATCGTCGTCGCGAAACCTTGGATTTGACGAACAAATCCGTCCAGTCCAGCTGTACTTGGGATTGGACTTCCTTGAGCATCTTTTACCGGTTCCGGTGCATCTGCCGTAAACAGTTTATAGACGCCTTCCGGCTGTTCCTCAAGCATCTTTTTGAGTTTCGTTTCGTCAATTTTCAGCTTTCCACCATCCCGGAAGTCACTTGTTGAAGTGATGCCGATTTGTGACATATACTGCAATTGAATCGTATCCGCACCTGATGTATACGAATAGCCTGTATCAATCTTCGCAGAAATCGCACTTCGGAACGCGTTCATCCCGTCACGAAGGAAATTGTCATTTTTGAGTACACCACTCATCGCTTTTTCTTCCCACTTCTTGACTTCGTCTTCACTTAAATCTTTACGTTGCGCATCCGTCAATGGTTGAAAATCACGATATTTTTCTTCACGTACTTTCTTATTCATCTTGTCGATTAAATCATTATATTTATCAACAAACTTCTTAATCGAATCAAAATTTGCTTGCGTATCGAGTTTTGTATTGATTGTTGTGGCAGTTGTAGACGTTCCATTCAACGTAATCGTCAGACCATTTTGGGTGAACGTATTGGTCCGTTGTTCAAGCTCTTGTCCACCGATCGTGTACTTGGCATTTTTACCGTCTTGCCCCATCGCCGATGACTGTGAATTTACAATATCAACATTGGCATTCGCATCACGAATCGTTATATCTGCCCCACTTGAATTCAGTTTTCCAGTAATTGTTTTCGTGAAAACCAGCTTACCTGTAATGTCGTTATAGACTGTGCTCATTCCGAGGCTTGATTTAGCATTGATGGCTGATGTTAAATCCGATATTTTTTGTGTTGCATCTAGCGAAATGGTTTCACTGACTGCTGTTCCATCAGCAGAAAAGCTGTTGATTTGAATGTTTATTTTTCCATCCGTCACTGTAAACATACCACTGTCAGCAAGCGTTGTATTGGATAACTTCCCTGCTGTTGTCGTCATTGTTACAGAGGCAGCTGACGCCAATTGACCAATCTTATCAATCGTTACACTCCCTGCTGTTGCCACTGTACTTGCTGTAACGACGACTTTCGATGTATCCGAACTAGTGGCAGTCTTCGCAGTATAGTTTTTGGATAGCAACATATCACTTGCTGCCGTTCGTAAATCGAGTAAACCGCGGTTCATTTCGCGGTAAGCATCCCGTTGCCATGTCAACGTTTGTTTCTTTTGTGACAAACGGTCAACAGGTGCACGTTCTGCCTGCATCAATTGTTTAATCATCGTTTCTGTATCAATTCCACTTGCGAGACCACTAAGACGTATTCCTGCCATCCAACCAGTCCTTTCCCTTAAATTCGTTTATCGATCAGTTGATTAAATTCCATGAAAGCTGCAAAAAAATCGAGTTCCTTTTTGCTTGGAATTTCTTGAACGACATTATTATTTGTATCGACAACTTGAATATAAAACTCATTCAATTTCTCATGCTTAACAAACTTTAAACCAGTGCGTTGCGATTCGAGCTGAACGTTTGCCTTTTCGATAGCGGTTTCAAGCTTCGTAATATGTTGCGGCGTTGGTAAAATGACGATGCCATCCTTTGCCAAATCCTCTTGATTCGCTTCGACAAAGATATTTCGTGTCGCTTCGTAAGGCAAGACATTTTCAGGCAGATGAAGCCGGATTTCCGTATTGATGGAATTCATGGACAAACACTCCTTTTTGTTCTCTATGTAGTATATCGGCATATTCGAGTAACTTGTAATACCTGTTTTTAAAATTCAATAGAAAAAGGCCATGGAACAAGTCCATGACCTTTAAGTAAAAAATATGATTAACGAAGTAATTGAAGAACACCTTGTGGCTGTTGGTTCGCTTGTGCAAGCATAGCTTGTGCTGCTTGTGCAAGAATTGAACTCTTAGTTTGGTTCATCATTTCTTTTGCCATGTCGACATCACGTACACGCGATTCAGCTGCTGTTAGGTTTTCAGAAGAAGTTTTGAGGTTGTTGATTGTGTGCTCAAGACGGTTTTGATTCGCACCGAGTTTTGAACGTTCAGCAGAAACTGTATCGATTGCTGATTGAATTTTTGTAACTGCACTTGCAGCGTTAGCGTGTGTTGAGACATCTAATGCTTGCTCAGTAGTGGTGTTGTTTGTTCCATCAGTAACTGCTAATTTGTCGCTTGTTCCTGAAGTTGTGATTCCAAGAGCAGACGCACGCATATCAGCGATATCAAGAGTAAGGCTTTGATTTTCGTTAGCACCGATTTGGAATTTCAAGCTTTTTGAAGAATCTGCAATTACTTCTGCCTTAGCTGCAACTCCGGCGTTATCGATAGCCATCGTTCCACCAGCAACAGTAGGGTTTGTTGCAGACTCAGCTCCAGTAGCTTGTGTAAGTTCAACTTTCCCACCAACGTTTGCTGCTGTGTATTTAGCAGTGAATGCTGCGTCAGCTGTCATTGCAGTTACAACTGCATCAACGTCTGCACCTGTGAAATTAGTACCATCAACTGTAACACCAGCAGTAACTGTATCTGTAACACCAACAGTAAACTTACCAGCTACAGCAGTAACTGCCGCGCTTCCAGCACCATTTTTTCCACCATCAAGAAGTTTTTGTGTGTTGAACTCAGTTGTGTTTCCGATACGGTTGATTTCAGAAGTTAAAGAGTTGATTTCTTTCTGAATTTCCCCACGGTCAGAAGATGTATTTGTATCATTGGCAGCTTGGTTACCAAGCTCGCGCATACGTTGTAAGATATCATGTGTTTCGTTTAATGCGCCTTCAGCTGTTTGAATCAATGAAATACCGTCTTGCGAGTTACGTGACGCTTGATCAAGTCCGCGAACTTGTCCACGCATTTTTTCAGAGATTGCAAGACCAGCTGCATCGTCGCCCGCTTTGTTAATGCGAAGACCTGAAGCCAGTTTCTCCATTGATTTCCCTTGAGCTGCAGTTGCGCTCGAAAGTTTGTTGTGTGTGTTAAGTGCTGTAATGTTGTGATTGATAATCATTGTAAGTTTCCCTCCATAGGAATAATTTTTTTGTCTCTTTGAAGATCCTTCTTCTCCGAGATGCGCCCCCTGGCCGGCCCAAGAGTAGCGCGGTGGTTGTAGTCGATGACTGCTTCCACTCTATATATCGTCGCCGTACCGAAATGTTTAACAGTTTCTCTCAAAAAAAATAAAAAAATTTAAACAAAAATCGCAGACGCTACTTCCGTCTACGATTTCTGATTTACAGACGCGTCGCGCCTGTCTCTTCCTGTAGTTGTTCTGCGACTGCAACCAACTCTTCCATCGCGCCGTTGACCTCACCAAGTGAAGCTGCTTGATGGCTTGACGCCTGCAAGACCTGTTCCGCGTGTTTCGATGCTTCTTCGACCATCGCGAGGATATTCGCCGTCGTTAAACCAACCTGATCGATTTCCTTGTCTGACTTAATGACAAGTTGATCAACCGACTGGACACGTGAATAAACACTTTCTGTCGACTGATGGATCTCTTCAAACGACGAACCGGCTTGTTCGACGAGTCCGACACCAGTTGCAACTTCTTTTTGGACGTCCGTCATCGCATTAGCTGTATCGTTAACAAGACGTTTAACACCGGAAATTAAATCCGTGATTTCTTTTGCCGACGTTGCGGTCTGTTCGGCGAGTTTTTTAACTTCCGCTGCGACGACAGCAAATCCACGTCCAGCATCACCGGCACGAGCCGCTTCAATCGAGGCATTAAGACTGAGTAAGTTCGTTTGGGCCGAGATGTCACTGATGACATCGGTAATCCGTGAGATTTCACCTGTCATACCGGTCAGTCGACTGTTCAATGTCGCTGATTGTTCCATCTTACTTGAAATCATGTGCATCGCTTCGACCGAGTCTGTCGCCAGCGTCTTCCCGTTCTCAGCTTCCGTCTGCATGACGGTCGCCGATTTCAACGCTTCATTCATTTCTTTTGCGACTTCATCCATCGTCCGTTTAACGGCACCGAGGGCGTCCATCGACAGATAAGCTTGATCGACGTTTTCATTCATCTTCGTCGATAGCTCTGCCATCGCAGAGCGGATGCTTTCGCCTGATGCATTACCTTCCTGAACAGCAGCCGCGATTTCCTGCGCTGACGCCGTCAATTTATCACTTGAATTGCCCATCTGTGTTGCCTGTTTGCGGATATGTAAGACCATGACTTCGAGTTCATGCATCAACTGATCAACTTCGTCGCCGCGTTTTGCTTCTTCGAAATCGACGTTGAAATTACCGTTTGCGACTTCACGTGCTGTTTCCGTCGCTTTTTCAATCGCTTTGATTGGTTGACGGAGAATCAATTGGATCAATGCTGAACCAATGATAGATAAAACTAAGCCAATCCCGGCACCTAACCAAATCGACGGTCCGTCCGCGACATCAAGTCCTCGGTTTAAGAACAACGTCAACTGTGCTGAAATCCCACCGGTAATGACTGAAATCGCCAAGACCCAGACAAACAACCGCATCTTTAAATTTTTGCGTAATCTACTCATCTTCGAAACTCCCTTTCCTGTTTCAAATCTCATCACCCTACTTATCGGCAGGTTCTGAGAACGCTTTAAGTGAATTGACCTGATTTTGCAGTTCACACCTTCATACTTTCGTCACATCGATAATAGACATAACAAAAAAACATCCAGTCAATACCTTCTATAGAAGAAGGAAGTTGACTAGATATCTGTTGGTGTTACTTTATTTGCGGTCAATCTCAACGTATTTATAGGAAATATCTGTTCCGACATTGTGACGGGCCAGGTTTTTCACTTCCGTGTTTTGAAGGAAAGCATTTTTCCGTTGGTAGACCGGTGAAATCGCTTGATCGTCGAGTAACATCGTTTCGGCTTCGCTTAAGAATTCCAAACGTTTGTCCTGATCGAGTTCGTTTTCTGCCTGTTTCAAGAGTTTGTCATACTGTTTGTTCGAGTAGTCCATCATGTTGAACGGATTTCCTGTCATGAAGAGGTTCAAGTATGTTGTCGCATCTTGATAATCCGGAGCCCAGCTTGCGAGTGACAAGTCATAATCCCCTCGTCCTTCACGCGCCAACCGTTCTTTTTTCGGCAGTGACAACAGCTTAACATCGACATTTTGTTGTTTCAGTGAACCTTGGATGTATTCGCCGATTTTCTTTGAGACATCGTCGTCTTCAATGATCATCGTCAACTCGAGGTTTTGATCCGCGAGTACTTGTTTCGCTTGTGCTGCGTCAAACGATGATTCAATTTGACGGGTCTTGTCGTATTTTGGATCGAGTTCCTGCGGGACGATGTAATCGGCCGGCAGTGAGCCGTTTCCGAGTAACGTTTCTGTCAGTGCTTTTTTATCGTACGCCGCATCAATCGCCTGACGTGTCTTCTGATTTTGTAATGCTTCTGTTTTTTGATTCATCCGGATGAAGAACATCCGTGAGTCGCTGAACGTGTTGTACTCTTTTTTATTTTTGTACGTGACGACATTTTCTGAGTTGAGTGGTGCAACATCGAGTTCTCCTGTTTCAAACAGATTGATCGCAAGCATCGGATCTTTGATGATTTTGACATCCACTTCGTCAATCTTGACGTTTTTGCGGTCCGCGTAGTCTGCGTTTTTCGCGAGCGTGTAGCCTTGCTCCGCCTGATATTTCTTGAACGTGAACGGTCCGTTGTAGACGTTCGTTTTTGGATCCGTTCCGAATTTTTCACCTTTTGCTTTGACGATGTCTTCCCGGACCGGCATGTACGTACCGAACGTCGTCATGCTGAGGAAGTATGGCGTCGGGCGTTTGAGTTCAATCTGTAACGTTTCGTCGTCGATGACCTTTGTTTCTTTAACCGGCTCGAGCAGATAAGCAAACGGTGAATTTGTCTCGATGACCCGCTCATAAGCATAGCGGAAGTTTTCCGCCGTGACCGGCTTGCCGTCTGACCATTTCGCGCTTGGGTCAAGTTTAAACGTGTAGACTTTTCCGTCTTCCGATACAGTGTGTGACTTCGCTGCTGCCGGAACGAGTTCGTTATTTGCATCAAAGCGGTAGAGTCCTTCGTAAATCTGGTTAAAGATATTTGACGTAATGGCATCTGCCGGATCAACCGACAGGAGATCATAACTTTCCATCGTGTGCAGGACTTTCTTTTCGTTTTCATTTGGTGCTGCTTTTTCTGTTTCCGTCGTCGAGCATCCTGCGAGTAGGAACGCCGTGCTTGCCGCCGCGATCAATGTCTTTTTCATCAAAAATTCCTCCTAAAGATAATGTGCGTTGGATGATTCGGCGTTCCTTAACGTAAAACAAAAGACGCCCTCTATGCATAGCAAAAGCTGATGCATAGAGGACGCCTGTATCCGCGCGGTGCCACCTCTAGTTGAGATTAAAAATCTCCTCTTGTCGCTGGTCCAACAACCAGCTAGCCCGGTAACGGGGGCAACCGTCCTGTCTACTGAATCGTTCAACAGGCTCTCAGCGGTCCATTCCCTAATCAGCTTACCGCGTCAGGCTCTCACCTTTCCTGACTCGCTTTGTCGGCAGTGTTGACGGTACTTACTCCGCGTCGTTGATTTGTTTGATATGGCTTAACTTGTTGTTTACTTTACACGGCTTGTTTTATCCTGTCAACGAAAAAAGCTTAGAACGGATGATCCTCTTTGCGTTCCTGTTCTTTCCGGACCGGACGGGGACGAATCGGTTCGACGCGTTCGACATGTGTCCGCGTAAGAATCCGACTGCCGACTGCCGCATCCAGTAAAATCGTGATTGCTGCCGCCATATGCAACAGCATCCCGACGACCGGAATGACACCGACTGTCGACGCGACAATTCCGACGATGTTCCCTTTTGACACTCGACCCGCTCGTGCCGTCAAGACGACGACCACGATGTGAAACGCGAGCATTAACCAAAGGGCATTGTAACCTGAGAAAATGACAATCGAACCACCTAAAAACGGAATCCCGAGCACCGCTTCCATTCCACCTGATACCCACTTCAACGTCCGTAATGAATCCTGTCGACCGTTCATGACGTCGCCTCCTCTTTTTTTCCATATGTGTAGTATACGACAAAACCGAGAGAAGGTTTCAGATTTCCTTTAGATTATGAACTTGTTTTTTTATTTCATCTTTTCACTGTACCTGAACAAATTTTCCATGTAAAAATTTCCGTTGTCCGGGCGCGACTCCTACGGGAAAAGGAAGGGCTTGTCCCTTCCGTCAGGAACAGGCAAGACTCGGTCGTCCGAAGAGGACGATCGCGGCTTGCGTTCCGCCCGAGGAAAGCGCGCCAACGGACGAGCGGAAACTTTTAACATGAGAAGATCTGGGGTCTCATTTTTTAATACGATTCCTTGAACTACCCCCACCTGCGTTTCGCTAAGAGGTGGAGGATTCCTGAGTTATCCGACCTATCGGTCGAAAATTTATCAGGCTAACCCCGTCGTCCCGACGGTTGTAAGTCTATCTTGTCCGTTTCTTTTGCACGGATGCCTACTCTGCTTGGTTTTCGCTACTTCGGTCATCCGCAAGGTGAACGTTGAAGATTTTACGTGACAGACGAACTTCCTGTCACAACCCCATATCTTCAGTTTTCAAAGAACGCGACAGTTAATTTTTTCCTGTTTTTCATTGTTTTTAAACCAGTATTGTCGAACAATTGACGTGTCGCAAGACACGCCTTGTCCGAAGGCGATTCATCGCCCACTTTCACTTGGGCTTCGCCCTAGACGTTTAGAAGTGGGAGTATTATCGCCTGATTTTGATAAAAAAAAGCCCACTCGCGTGGACTTTCTGATATGCTCCCACAAAAGTAGACAGTTGAAATAACAAAACTGTCTACTTTTGAAGGGAGCTTTTTCTATGGCCACATCTAAATTTTTGCTTGATGAAAAAATACACATCATACAGATGTATGATAA
>Ga0308168_1000723_pt1 | contig 36281 bp, 26 predicted proteins | sample PhyCR2_FD_202133 | JGI IMG/M metagenome (GOLD analysis project Ga0308168, IMG submission 202133) | Phyllosphere microbial communities from UC Gill Tract Community Farm, Albany, California, United States - DLSLRC.R2 | ecosystem: Host-associated > Plants > Phyllosphere > Unclassified | place: USA...
CTCAAGCTGCGCCGCGTCGGCAACAAGCCTGTCCACTACGTCGGCCTGGCCGTCAGCGGCGACTGGGAACCGATCGTGCATGGCGGCGTGTACACCAAACTGCAGGCCGGCGTCCAGCTGGCCACCCGCACCACCGCGCTGAACGAACTCGAATACTCGGAAATGGTCACGCGCCTGCGCGCGGTGGCCGACGAGATTGGCGCCGAGCCCGACGTGCCGGACATGATCGAGGTGATGAGCGAAGCCAGGAACCTGCACCGCTTCGTCGCCGGCCACGATGCCCAGCTGGGCGTGAACCTGGCCTCGAAGGGCGCGCCGTGGGCGATGTCGACCCTGATCGGCGCCCTCGAGAACGCCGGCTTCGACGTGCGTCCGGACGGCCGCTTCGTCATGCCCGACGAGGGCAAGAACGTGCTGTTCACGCTGTCGACCAACGTCACGCTGGGCGCCGACACCACCTCGCGCCTGACCCTGCTGCTCGACGTGCCCTGCGTCGCCCCGGCCAAGGACGGTTTCGGCCGCATGGTGGCCTGCGCCAAGACGCTCGAGCTGCGCCTGGACGGGACCATCGTGGACGACTTTGACCAGCCGCTGCCCGACGCCACGCTGGAAGAGATCGCCGGCCAGGTGCGTGAGTTCTACCAGGAGATGGACGCGGCCGACATCCCGGCCGGTTCCACGCGCGCGCTGCGCCTGTTCAGCTGAGGTCGGTGCATGAGCGAGACCCAAGCTGACGACCTGTCGCGCATGCAGTGGTTGGTCGAGGAACTGAACCGCCATATCTATAATTACCACGTGCTCGACGCGCCGACGATCCCGGATGCCGAGTACGACAAGCTGTTCCGCGAACTGCAGGCGTTGGAAGCCGCGCATCCGGAGGCGGCATCCGTGGATTCGCCGACCACCCGCGTCGGCGCCGCGCCGATCCCCGAATTCCGCCAGGTGACGCACGCGCTGCCGATGCTGTCGCTCAACAACGGCTTTGCCGACGATGACATCGACAACTTCGACCGCAAGGTGCGCGAAGGCCTGGACCTGCATGCCGGGTCGCAGGTCGCGTATGCGGCCGAACTGAAATTCGACGGCCTCGCCATCAGCCTGCGCTACGAGAACGGCGTGTTCGTGCAGGCCGCCACCCGCGGCGACGGCTTTACCGGCGAGGACGTCACGGCCAACATCCGCACCGTGCGCGTGATCCCGCTGCGCCTGCACGGCGACCAGATCCCCTCGGTGCTGGAAGTGCGCGGCGAAGTCCTGATGTTCAAGGACGACTTCGAACGCCTGAATCAGCGCCAGCGCGACGCCGGCCAGAAGGAATTCGCCAATCCGCGCAACGCCGCCGCCGGCAGCCTGCGCCAGCTCGACGCCCGCATCACCTCGCAGCGCAAGCTGCGCTTCTTTGCCTACGGCATCGGCGTGCTGGAAGGCGCTCCCATGCCCGAATCGCATTCGAAGGTGCTGGACTGGTTCGACCGTCTCGGCCTGCCGGTGTCGAAGGAGCGGGCAGTGGTGAGCGGCTGCGAAGGCCTGCTCGGCTATTACCGCGCCATCGGCAGCAAGCGCAGCAAATTGCCCTACGAGATCGACGGCGTGGTCTACAAGGTCGACCGCCTCGACGACCAGCGCCAGCTCGGCTTCGTGTCGCGCGCGCCGCGCTTTGCGCTGGCCCACAAGTTCCCGGCCGAAGAGGCGCTGACGACGGTGCAGGCGATCGACGTCCAGGTCGGCCGCACCGGCGCCATCACGCCGGTGGCGCGCCTGACCCCGGTGTCGGTGGGCGGCGTGACCGTCACCAATGCCACGCTGCACAACGAGGACGAAGTACGGCGCAAGGATGTGCGCGTGGGCGACACGGTCACCGTGCGGCGTGCCGGCGACGTCATCCCGGAAGTGCTGTCGGTGCTGCTGGAACGGCGTCCAATCCCGGCGCCGCCGGTGTACACGCTGCCGGCCACCTGCCCGGTATGCGGCTCGCATGTGGTGCGCGAGGAAGGCGAGGCGGTGGCGCGCTGCTCCGGCGGCCTGACCTGCGCCGCCCAGCGCAAGGAAGCGATCCGCCACTTCGCCGGCCGGCGCATGATGGACATCGAAGGCCTGGGCGACCGCTACATCGACAGCCTGGTCGAATCGAACCTGATCCACGGCGTGGCCGACCTGTACAGGTTGACGCTGGACGACCTGCTCAAGATGAAGCGCCTGGCGGACGAACGCGACGGCACGACGCCCGAGACGGTCAAGGCCGGCAAGGTCGCCACCAAGTGGGCCGACAACCTGCTGGCCGCGATCGAGGCCAGCAAGCGTCCGCCGCTGGAGCGCCTGCTGTTCGCGCTCGGCATCCGCCACGTCGGCGAGAGCACCGGCAAGACCCTTGCCGACTGGCTCGGCAGCCTGGCGCTGGTGCGCCGTGCGCCGGCCGCGCTGCTGCGCGTGCTGCCCGACATCGGCGGCACCGTGGCCGAGGCGATCGCCGATTTCTTCGCCGAGCCGAAGAACCAGCAGGCGCTCGATGCGCTGCTGGCGGCCGGCGTGGCGCCGCAGGGCGAACACCCGCCGCGCGCCCAGCTGCGCGAAAAACTCGACGAGGTGCAGCTGCTGGCCGCGCTCGGCATTCCCAAGCTGACCGAGCCGCGCGCGCGCCAGCTGCTGGAGGGCCGCATGCTGGACGAGCTGGCGCACCTGCGCATCTTCAGCGTGTTCGGCCTGCCGGCGCCGCTGGTGGCCTCGCTCGAGGGGTGGATGGGGGAGGCGGCCAACCGCGACACCATCTCCGCGCTGGCCGCGCTGCGGCGCGAGCTGCTGGACCTGCTGCCGCAGGACACCGCACAGGAAGCCGCCGGTCCGCTGGCCGGCAAGACTTTTGTCCTGACCGGGACGCTGCCGACGATGTCGCGCGACGCCGCCGGTGCGCTGATCGAACAGGCCGGCGGCAAGGTGTCCGGCTCGGTGTCGAAGAAGACCTCGTACGTGGTCGCCGGCACGGAAGCGGGCAGCAAACTGGAAAAGGCGGAAAGCCTGGGTGTCACCGTGCTCGACGAAGCCGGGCTGCTCAAACTGCTTGCCACTACAAACTGACGCAAAAATTTCATTAACTAGGGATTTAGAATGACCGTAATCAAGAAAGCCGTATTTCCAGTCGCCGGTCTCGGCAGCCGTTTCCTGCCTGCCACCAAGGCGCAGCCGAAGGAGATGCTGCCGATCGTCGACAAGCCGCTGATCCAGTATGCGGTGGAAGAGGCGGTCGCCGCCGGCATCACTGAAATGGTGTTCATCACCGGCCGCAACAAGCGCGCCATCGAAGACCATTTCGACACCGCCTACGAACTCGAATCCGAGCTGGAAGCGGCCGGCAAGGCGGCGCTGCTGGAACTGGTGCGCGGTGTGATCCCGAAACACGTGAATTGCATCTACATCCGCCAATCGGCGCCGCTGGGCCTGGGCCATGCCGTGCTGTGCGCGCGCCCGGTGATCGGCAACGACCCGTTCGCGGTGCTGCTGGCCGACGACTTCATGGACAGCGCGCCCGGCCACAAGCCGGTGCTGGCCCAGATGACCGACCTGTACGCCTACGAGAAGTGCAGCGTGCTGGCGGTGCAGGACGTGCCGCGCGCCCAAACGCGCCAGTACGGCATCGTCAGCGCCAGCGCCTACCGTCCGGACCTGGAGCTGGTGTCGGGCATCGTCGAAAAGCCGCAGCCCGAGGACGCGCCGTCGACGCTGGCCGTGGTCGGCCGCTACGTGCTGGCGGGTTCGATCTTCGACCACCTGGCCACCATCGGCAAGGGCGCCGGCGGCGAGATCCAGCTGACTGACGGCATCGCCGCCCTGATGGCGCGCGAACGCGTGCTGGCCTACCGCTACGCCGGACAGCGGTATGATTGCGGTTCCAAGCTCGGTTACCTGAAAGCCACTGCCGCGATCGGCATGAAGCACCCCGAGACCGCCGAAGGCTATTCCGAGTTCCTGAAGCAGTTGTGCGCCGACAGCAACTAATTTAGCAACCAAGGGAGCAACCGAGATGGCCATCCGCGACATCCTGAAGATGGGCGACCCGCGCCTGCTGCGCGTGGCCGAACCCGTCACCGAGTTCGACACGCCGGCGCTGCACGCGCTGGTCGCCGACATGTTCGAGACCATGCACGCGGTCGACGGCGCCGGCCTGGCGGCGCCGCAGATCGGCGTCAACCTGCAGCTGGTGATCTTCGGCTTCGGCAAGAACCAGCGCTATCCCGACGCCCCCGCGGTGCCGGAAACGGTATTGATCAATCCCGTGTTGAAACCCTTGTCGGACGAGATGGAAGAGGGTTTCGAAGGCTGCCTGTCGGTGCCGGGCTTGCGCGGCAGCGTGCCCCGTCATACGCGTCTGCATTACGAAGGCGTCGACCAATACGGAAAACCGATCACCCGCGACGTCGAGGGTTTCCATGCGCGCGTGGTGCAGCACGAAGTCGACCACCTGCTGGGCATCCTGTACCCGATGCGCATCAGGGATTTCTCGCGCTTCGGCTTCACCGAAGTGATGTTCCCGCATCTTGACCCGAAGGCCGACGATTGAAACGTTTACCCCTGACCGCGGCGCTCGTGCTGGCCGCGCTTGCACCGCTGGCCCATGCCGACAAGCTCTTCACCTGGATCGAGGCCGAGCCGAAAAGCGAGCTGTGGATCGACAGCGGCTTCGCCACAGCACACTTCGACCGTGACAAGGACCTGAACGGCAACAACTACGGCCTGGGCGCGGAATACCGTTTTTCCGGCACGATGGCGGCCACGGCCGGCCGCTTCTACAACAGCGACCGCCAATGGTCCAACTACGCCGGCGTGATCTGGCAGCCCTGGGCCATCGGCCCGGTGCGCGTGGGCGCCGCGCTGGCCGCCTTCGACGGCTACCCTCACATGCGCGACGGCGGCTGGTTCCCGGCGGCGATTCCGACGCTGACCTACGACTACAAGCGGGTCGGCGTCAACGTCGGCATCATCCCGAGCTACAAGGACCGTTTGTATGGCGGGATTTCGGTGCAGCTGAAGATCAGATTGTTCTAATCCCGGCGCTTCACGTTTCCATACGCCTCGCCCGCCTTCCAGGTGGGCATGGCCGGTGCATTCGCCACCGCATACCCCAGGTTCAGCGTGAACTGCGCCTGCTGCACCATCCCCGCCAAGTCCCAGGACGGATCGTACTGGTCGCTCACCTGGTGATAATCCTTCGTGAACGCCCGCATCTTCTCGACTGCGCCTTGCGGGTGCTCGAATGCGAAGCTGCCGTCGCCGGAAAACACCGCCGAGCCCACGTTAAAGGCCGGCACGCCCGCCTTGGCGAAGCTGAAGTGGTCGGCGCGGAAGTAGGCGCCGCCCAGGTCCGGCGTCGGCGGCGCCAGTGCCAGGCCCATCGACTTGGCCACCTGCGCCGAGGCCGCGACCAGCGAGCTGCGCTCGGCGCCGGCGACGCCGATGTCGCGGGTGCGGCCGACGAAGTTCATGCTGTCCAGGTTCAGGTCCGCCGCCGTCTTCGCCAGCGGCCACAAGGGCGCACGTACCCAGGCCAGGCTGCCCAATAGGCCCTGTTCCTCGGCGCAGGGCCACAGGAAGATCTGGGTGCGCCTGGCCGGATGCGCCACCGCGGCCTGGGCCATGGCGAGCAGGGCGGCGGTGCCGGAACCGTTGTCGATGGCGCCGTTCCAGATGTGGTCGGGCTTGCCGTTCTGTGCGTCGATGCCCAGGTGGTCCCAATGGGCCGAATAGATCACGGCCTCGGAGGCCAGCTTCGGGTCGCTGCCCGGCACCATACCCACCACGTTGTACTCGGTGAGCTCGCGCACCGTGCTTTTCACCGTGGCGTGTGCCTGCAGGTCCAGTGCCACCGGCTTGAAGCCGCGTACCTCGGCCGCCGCGCGCAGGCGATCCAGGTCCTGGCCGGCGGCGGCGAACAGGGTGCGCGCGAAGTCTTCGCTGATCCAGCCCTGCAGCGCGTTGCCGGGGCCGGCCAGGTGGAACTGCTCGTGGCTGAAGCTGTTGGCCGGCACGCTCCACGGGTACGAGCTCGACGCCGCCGTGTGGATCAGCAGGATGCCGGCCGCGCCCTGGCGCAGGGCTTCCTCGAACTTGTAGGTCCAGCGTCCGTACCAGGTGAGGGACGGGCCGGCAAAGCGCGCCGGTTCGGCGGCGGTCGGCTGCGGGTCGTTGACCATCGCCACCAGCAGCTTGCCCTTCACGTCCGCGCCGGCGAAATCGTTCCAGTTCTGGTCGGGGGCGTCGATACCGTAGCCGACGAACAGCACCGGTGCGGCGATGGCGCTGTCGGTGCGGCCATTGGCGTTGGCGTACACGGCGTCCTGGCCGAAGGCGGCGGCCAGCTGCTTGCCACCGGCGTCGAAGCGCAGGGTACTCCCGGGCAGGGTTTTCTGGCCGACCAGCTCGACCTTCTGGCGGTAGCCCTGTGCCAGCGGCTTCAGGCCCAGCGCCGCGGCCTGGGTTTCGAGATAGCGGACGGTGAGCTCGCCGCCGCGCTGGCCGGTGCCGCGGCCTTCGAGCAGGTCGTCGGCCAGGAAGGAAAGGTGGGCGCGCAGCGGCGCTTCGGCGACGGTCTGGGCGGATGCGGCGCCGGACAGCAGGGCGGCGCCCAGCAGTGCACGGCGGGCGAGGGAGGAGGGAACAGGCATGGAGCGGGTGGATGAGTGAAGACGGTGGGATGTTAGCACCGGGCGCCGCGGCGCGTAGTACCACTTCGCGGTAGCATGAACTTATTGACACTAGTTTAAAAAAATCCACATTTCGGACTCAAGCTATAATGGCGCCACGGAAGCCGCCAACCCGGCGGCATTGCATGGCATAAGAACCCGATCCCGAAATTCCTGAATGGACAAACACGATTACCGCGCGCCGCCGCCCGACGCCGGCATGGCTTCGGACACGCCGCGCGCCGCGCACGCGTCGCCGCTCGTGCAGACCTGGTCGCGCTTGAGCCGGCAACTCGTACCGCTGATCGGCGACAACGGTTTCGGCGCCTTGTTCGGCCGTACGCTGAGCCTGGTGGCGCCGGCCTGGCCATGGCTGAGCGTGGACGCATCGCGCAAGACCGGCGCCGCGCTGCTGGCGGCACTGGAAAGCGACCTGGCGGGTGCCGATGCCGCCACGGCGAGCGCCGCGCACGATGCATTGATGGGCACCTTCACCCGCCAGCTCGGCGCCCTGATCGGGCCGGCGCTGACCGCGCGCCTGCTGGCGGACAGCACGGCTGGAGACGAGCAGCAACAGAATCAACAGGAGCACAAGTAATGAGCGAGAAAGTAACCTTGGGAAAACTCAGCACCGGCGTGCCCGGGCTCGACGTTCTCCTCGGGGGTGGACTAAGCGAATTTTCGTTCACGCTGATCGCCGGCGCGCCCGGCAGCGGCAAGACCACGCTGGCGCACCAGATCATGTTCGCGCTCGCCCACCCCGAGCGGCGCGCCCTGTTCTTCACCGTGCTGGGCGAACCGCCGCTCAAGATGCTGCGCTACCAGCAGCAGTTCTCGTTCTTCGACATGGACAAGGTCGGCACCAGCATCCGCTACGTCAACCTGGCCGACGATTTGCGCGCCGGCGATTTCAGCGGGGTGCTGGAGCGCATCATGCGCGAAGTCGAGGATTTCTCGCCGGGCCTGGTGTTCGTCGATTCCTTCCGCTCGGTGGTGCAGACCGCGCGCAGCGGCAACCAGGGCCTGTGGGACCTGCAGCACTTCATCCAGGAACTCGGCTCGCGCATGGCGATGTGGCAGGCCACCACCTTCCTGATCGGCGAGTACACGCAGACCGACGTCGAGGCCAACCCGATCATCACGGTGGCCGACGGCATGATCGCGCTGTCGCACAACCTGCACGAAGACGTGGTGGTGCGCAAGATCCGCGTCATCAAGATGCGCGGCCAGGCCCACATGGGCGGTTCGCACACCATGCGCATCACGGACGACGGCATCCGCATCTATCCGCGCCTGCTGGCGACGGTCCCGGGCGCCTACAGCGCGATCGAGCGCGACCCGCGCCGCATCCCGACCGGCGTGGCCGGCCTCGACGACCTGCTGCACGGCGGCCTGCCGCAGGGGCACACCATCCTGGCGACCGGACCGACCGGCATCGGCAAGACCATCCTCGGCACCCACTTCCTGAGCGCCGGCGCCGAATGCGGCGAGCATGGGATTGCCCTGTACTTCGAAAAGCACACGGCGCGCCTCCACAATGCCGCGTTGATCGAGATGGCGCGCGCCGGCAAGGTGACCGTGATCGAACCGCGTTCGCTGGCGCTGACCGTGGAAGAGATGCTCGACGAGCTGACCGAGACCATCGAGCGCACCGGCGCCACCCGGGTCGTGATCGATTCGCTGTCCGAAATCGGCCTGTACCTGGCGCCGGAATTCCGCCATGACCTGCGCCTGACCGTGTTCCGCACGCTGGCGCTGCTGGCCGGGCGCGGGGTCAGCGTGCTAGTGACCGCCGGCTTCGAGGATAACCAGCCCGACATGCGTTTCAGCATCGACAACCTGTGCTTCCTGGCCGACGCGGTGCTGACCATGCGCTTTGCCGAGATCGAAGGCCGGCTGTGCAAATTCATGACCGTGGTGAAGGTACGCGGCAGCGCCCACAGCAACGAACTGCGTGCCTACCGCATCACCGAAGCCGGGATCGAGGTCGAGGACCACGCCGCGCCCTACGACCGCATGCTGACCGGCTGGCCGACGCCGCGCCCGCCACGCAAATAAGGACGACGATGGGAACCTACCGGGAACAACAGGGCGCTTCCGAGCAGCGTTCCTTCGACGAGTCTGGACGCCAGTCCGCAGGCGCCCAGGATGCCTATCTGCTGCACCGCATCCGCGTCCTCGAGGACGAGCTGGCCGCGGCGCGCGAGCATGCCAGGGTGCAGGCGCGCGAACGCCAGGCGATGGAAGCCGGGGTGGCCCTGCTGCGGGAAGCCAACGAGCACCTGGTGCTGGCCACGTTCAACGCCGAACACCTGCGCGAGGATGCCGAAGCGGCCAACCGCCGCCAGAACGAATTCCTGGCGATGCTGGCGCACGAGCTGCGCAATCCGCTGTCGCCGATCAGCATGGCGGCCTCGCTGCTGGGTACCTTGCCGAATGCGACGCCCCAGCTGGCCAACTTGGCGCGCGTGATCGGGCGCCAGGTCGACCATATGGCGCGCCTGCTCGACGACCTGCTCGATGCAGCGCGCATCAGCAGCGGCAAGATCACGCTGTCGGTGCAGCCGCTGCCGCTGGCGGAACTGCTGCAGCACGCGGTCGAGACCATCCAGCCGCGCATCCAGGAACGGCGCCAGCAGCTGCAGCTGACCCTGGCGCCGGGCGCCGACGCCGCCGTGGTCGACGGCGACCAGGTGCGCCTGACCCAGGTGTTCACCAACCTGATCGGCAATGCCTCCAAGTACACCGGCGACGGCGGCACGCTGCGGGTGACGGCGTCGCTGGACGCCGGGCAGGCGCTGGTGGTGGTCGAAGACGACGGCATCGGCATGGCGCCCGAGGTGATTCCGCACATCTTCGACCTGTTCACCCAGGGGCCGCGCTCGCTGGCGCGCTCCGAGGGCGGCCTCGGCGTCGGCCTGAACGTGGTGCGCAACCTGCTCGCCATGCACGGCGCGACGGTCCACGCCGACAGCGCGGGCCTGGGGCAGGGCAGCCGCTTCACGGTGCGCCTGCCGCGTTCCAGCGGCACGGTCGGCACCCAGGCGCCGGCAAACGCGCCGGCGCGCCGCACTGCACTGAACATCCTGCTGATCGAGGATAACGTCGACGCCTGCGACATGCTGGCCGGCTTCCTGGCGTCCGAAGGCCACCAGGTGCGCTGCGCCTACGACGGCCACGCCGGCCTGGCGGCGGCGCTGGACGGCACCTGGGATGTGATCATCTGCGACGTCGGGCTGCCCGGCATGGACGGGCTGGACCTGATGCGCGCGGTGCGGGCGACGGAGGGCGGGACGCATCCGTTCACGGTGGCCCTGTCCGGGTATGGGCAGGACGACGACCGTACCCGCGGGCTGGCGGCGGGGTTCGACCGTTACCTGGTGAAGCCGGTGGCGGCGGCCATCCTGCGGGATGTGATTGCGGAGCTGGCGTAGGGAGCGCAGCAGGCAGGCTAGGGGTCAGAGCCCGGTTTTGTTTTTAAGGGGCTCTGACCCCGGTGTTCAGCCGCGCACTCTGCAGCCGGCGCGGACTTCGAACCGGGGTCAGAGCCCAACCGCGTGAACCGGGCTCTGACCCCTAGAGCAGCTTCGCCAGCCGCTCCACCGCCTGCTCGATCCGCTCATATTTGGCGGCATACGAAAACCGCACATGCCGCTTCGGCGCCGCGAAGCCGAAATCGTCGCCCGGCACGATCGCCACTTCGGCATCCTTCAGCACCGCCATCCCGAACGCCGTGCTGTCGCCGGCATCCGGGTGCGCCAGTCCACTGATGTCCGCGTAGACATAAAAGGCGCCATCCGGCAGCACCGGCACCTGGAAGCCGAGGCCGCGCAGTGCCGGCACCAGGAAGTCGCAGCGGCGCTGGAATTCCAGGCGGCGGCCTTCGAAGATGCCGATCGCTTCCGGCGTGAAGCAGGCCAGCGCCGCGTGCTGGGCGATGGTCGGGGCGCAGATGAACAGGTTCTGGGCCAGTTTCTCGACGGTCGGCACCAGCGCTTCCGGCACCACCAGCCAGCCGAGGCGCCAGCCGGTCATGCTGAAATACTTGGAGAAGCTGTTGACGGTGATGATGTCGTCGCCGAAGGCGAGGGCGCTGGTCGGGCGCTCGCCCTCATTTCGATCATAAGACAGGCCCTGGTAGATCTCGTCGACGATGGCGAAGCCGCCGCGGGCGCGCACGCCGGCCAGCAGCGCCTCGGATTGCGCCGCCGTCATCGCGGTGCCGGTCGGGTTCGAGGGCGAAGCGACGATCACGCCGCGCGTGCGCTCGTTCCAGTGGCGCTCGAGGTGGTCCGCGGTGAGCTGGTAGCGCGACTCGGGACCGGAGGGCACCAGCACCGGCTTGCCGCCGAAGCTGGTGACGAAATGGCGGTTGCAGGGGTAGCACGGGTCCGGCATCAGGACTTCGTCGCCCTCGTCGACCAGCGCGGCGCAGGCCAGCAGCAGGCCGGCCGAGGCGCCGGCAGTGATCACGATGCGGCGCGGATCGACGTCCAGGCCCCAATGGCCGGCATACCAGCCGGAGATCGCTTCGCGCAGCGCCGGCAGGCCGAGCGACTCGGTGTACTGGGTGCGACCGGCCTGGATCGCGGCCATCGCCGCGCTGGCGACCACGTCGGGCGCGGTGAAATCGGGCTCGCCGACGCTCATGCTGATGACGTCGCGGCCGGCGCGCGTCATCGCCGCGGCGGCCTTGACCATTTCCATCACGCGGAAGGGTTCGATGGCGTCGACGCGGCCGGCGACCTGCAGGGCGCGCGCAAGTTTGTTGGGTTCGTTGGAATGTGGCATGCCACATTTTAGCGGATAGCAGGCCGTCCGTCGTTCCCGGCATTGCCGGAAGCGACTCCCCGCCTGCGCGGGGACGACGGTGCGTTATACCGGCGCCAGCTGCTTGTCCACCAGCATGGCCGCCGCCCCCTGCGCCGGCAGCGGACGGCTGACGTAATAGCCCTGGATCTCGTCGCAATTGTATTTTTCCAGCTCGCGGATCTGCTCGACGTTTTCCACGCCCTCGGCCACCACCTTCAGGTTCAGGCTGTGCGCCAGCCGGATCACGGCCTTGGTGATGAGGGCGTCGTCGCTGTCGTGCGGCAGGTCGCGCACGAAGGTGCGGTCGATCTTCAGCGCATCCAGCGGGAAGCGCTTCAGGTAGGCCAGGCTCGAATAGCCGGTGCCGAAATCGTCGACCGAGAGGCGCATCCCGAGCGCCTTGATGCGCGACAGGGTCTCGACCGCCGCTTCCGGATTGGTCATCAGCATCGATTCGGTCAGCTCGAATTCGAGCAGCGTCGGCGTGACCCCGGCGCCGACCACGATGCGTTCGATGGCGCCGGCCAGGTCGTCCTGCTGCAGCTGGCGCGCCGACAGGTTGATCGCCACCGGTGCCAGCGGCAGGCCGTCGGCTTGCCAGGCCTTGAGCTGGCGGCAGACTTCGCCGATCACCCATTCGCCGACCGGCAGGATCAGGCCGGTGTCTTCCAGGATCGACACGAATTCCAGCGGCGGCACCAGCCCGCGCTGCGGGTGGTTCCAGCGCAGCAGCGCCTCGAAGCCGCTGACCGTCGCGTCGGCCAGGTCGAGCTTGGGCTGGTAGTGCAGCAGGAATTCGCCGCGCTCGAGCGCCTGGCGCAGCTGGGCCTCGGTCTGCAGGCGCAGCGCCGCGTTCTCGTGCATCGCCCGGGCGAAGAACTGGTAGGTGTTGCGGCCGTCGTTCTTGGCGCCGTACATCGCCGTGTCGGCGCTTTTCAGCAGGATCTCGGCGTTGTCGCCGTGTTCCGGGTAGCTGGCGATGCCGACGCTTGCCGAAACGAACAGCGCCTGGCCCTGCAGGTAGAAGGGCTGGGCCAGCGACTGGATGATCTCGGCGGCGAGCGCGGCCGTGTCGTCGTCGCCGGCGACATCCGGCAGCACCACCGCGAACTCGTCGCCGCCCAGGCGCGCCACCAGCTCGCCTTCGCGCGCGCAGGCCTGCAGGCGGGCGGCGGCCTGCACCAGCAACTGGTCGCCGACGCCGTGGCCGAGCATGTCGTTGACGTTCTTGAAGCGGTCGAGGTCGATGAACATGACCGCCGCCCGGCGCTCTTGCGCAGCGGCGCGCGCCAGCGCCTGTTCCAGGCCGAGCGCCAGGTGGCGCCGGTTCGGCAGGCTGGTGAGCGGATCGTACTGGGCCAGGTAGGTCAGGCGGTTGCGCGCATCGCGGCGTTCGATGGCGGTGGCCAGGATGTTGCCGATCCCGCGCAGGAAGTTGGCATCGTCGGGGCCGAAATTGCGCAGGCCGTCGTCGTACACGCCGATCAGGCCGAACGGGCTGTCGGCACTGCCGATGCAGGCGTCCAGGCCGCGTTCCAGGCCGTGCTGCTCGGCCAGCGGCGCCATCCAGGGGCGCAGGGGCAGGTCGGGCGGCTGCGGCAGCAGGCCGGCGGCGGCCAGGTGCTGGCCCTGGGCCCCGGCCAGGCGGCCGGCGGCGGCGCGCAGCAGCACGCTGCCGTCGGCGGCGGCCTCGAACAGCGCGGCGCCGGGCGTGCCGAGGCCGCGCGCGGCGGCTTCCGCGGCTTCGGCAAACAGCTCGTCGAGGTCGTTGTCGGCCAGCGCCTTGCGTCCGAGTTCCGCGATCAGGGTCTGGCGCTTGGCGTTTTCCACGATCGCGCGCTCGAATTCCTTGCGTTCGGTGATGTCGATGTCGATGCAGATATAGCGCTCGATGCGCTCGCCCTCGAACATCGGCACGATGGTGCGGCGCCACTGGCGCACGCCATTGCGGCCGGCCAGCGCGACCTCGCCGTTCCACACCTGCGGGCCGGGCTGCCAGCCATGGTCGGGATCGGCCGGCCGGCCGACCGCGCCCAGCGGCATCCCGACCAGCTCGGCGCGCGTGAAGCCGCTGTTGGCGATGAACAGTTCGTTGACCTCGGCGATGAGGCCGTCGGTGTCGACTTCGCACACGATCGCCGCCTGGTCCATCGCGCTCTTGTGCTGCATCAGGGAATTCATCAGCGCGTCGATGCGCTGGCCGAACTGGGCGCGCAGGCTGTCGGCGCTGCGGTTGACGGCCTGGATCGCTTCCTGGATCTCGCTCGGGGCGTCCGCATGCAGCGCCGCCGCGGCCGTGATGCGGCCGGCGGTGACGTCGTTTTCGAACAAGCGCAGGCGCCCGAGGTTGTCGAGCCAGCGCCGCAGCAGGGTCCGCATCAGTCCCAGGCTGATCGCGAACACGACCAGCGCCAGGACCGAGGTTTCCACCACCACCGACCACATCTGGGCGGCCAGCTTGCGCTCGTCGAAGGACAGGCGCACCACGCCGTAATCCTTGCCGCCGACGTTGGCGACGCGGTTGACGTCGTACAGCTTTTCGGCCACCAGGTCGCGCATCCAGTCCGGCGCCGCCTGGGACGGCGGCAGCGGCGGCGCTTCGAGGCGGATGCGGCCGCCGGTCACGTCGAGGAATGCGGCGCTCTTGAAAGGCGATTGCACCAGCATCTTGCTGAGCGTGCGCCTGACGGTGTCGTAGTCGCCGATCACCGCACTGTCCTCGATGGTCTGGGCCGCCACTTCGACCAGGGTCATGGCGCTGTCCTGGGTTTCTTCGATGTGCTGCAAGAACTGGTAGCGGTAGAACAGGGCCAGGCCGCCGGCCAGGAAGACCAGCATGGTCAGGCTGAAGACGGCGAAGATCCTCCCCATCAGGGAGCGTGGCAGCAGATGCAGCAGGCGCGTCATCGGTATCGGCTCAGCGCAGGTTGGCCGGGGCGTCCGCGTAGAACGCGCGGTAGCTGGCGTAGTCGGCGTCGCTGGCGGCGACGAAGGATATCGATTCCGGCGCATGCACCAGCTCGGAGCTGGCGGCCAGGATCTTGCGGCCTTCCGGGTCCTGGTGCATGGTCATGAAGGCACGGGCGACGGCGCGCACGTCTTCGGCTGGTACGCGTGGGGAGGCCATCAGCGCGAGCTCGTTGAACGGGGCCGAACTCCACAGCACGCGGAAGGCATTGCCTTCGCGCGCGCTCCAGTTGGCCACCAGCTGCGAGTTGGCGCCGACCGCCTTGACCTTGCCGGCCAGGAGCTGGGTGAAGGCGGCGTCGTGGTTGCCGGTAAAGACCGGCGTCACCGGGATGTGCTGGCGCAGCAGTTGGGCGTAGGTGGTCTTGTAGGCGACCAGGGCTTCGGGGCCGGGGAAGGCGACGGCACTGCCGGCCAGGTCGCGGATGTTGCGGATCGGCGAACCGGCCGGCACCACCAGCTGGCCCTGCACCGGTGGCGCGTTGCGGCGGCCGAACACGGTCCAGCCCATCTTCTGGCGATCGGGGCTGAACAGGTGGTTGGTAAAGGCGAAGTCGACTTCGCGCGCCAGCACGTAGCTGGTGGTGTCGGCCGAGGTGCGGCCCAGTTTCAGGTTCAGGTGCACACCGCTGCGCGCGGACACGTAGCGGATGATCGGGTTCCAGTAGCTGGCCGATACCTGCAGATTCCACTGGTTGACGGGCGAAAAATTGTAGGTGCGCGGGCTCGCTGCCTGGGGCGCGGCGGCGGCCGGCAGGGCGGCGAGCGTGCAGGCGATGCAGAGCAGGGCGCGGACCCGGCTGGCGTAATGGAAGATGGTCATGATCTGGTTGCGTAAGGCCGGGCCGGCACGGGCGTGAGCCGGATAAGAGCGGCTCAATATAGCATATTTCTAGAATGCAATAAGTTTCGCCATGGAGAAATTGACGAATTTACCGAAACGACCGGCCGTTGGCGACATCCATACAACACTCGCTTGCCCTGCAGACATATGAATAGGGCATGACCGGAAAGAACGGACGTGCTAAAGTCGCAGGCGATCCAGAACAACGACAAGACAGGGAGCAGGATGCGGATCGATGACGGCGCCGGTGAGGCAAACAGCGACGGGTCAGGTACGGCCCTGCATTTCCTGGCGGCCCCGGGTGCGCTCGGGGGCCTGATACGCGACTTCGACTGGTCGGCCACGCCGCTCGGTCCGCTCGCGTCCTGGCCGCAAAGCCTGCGCACCTCGGTCAGCCTGATCCTGAACGCGCGCCACCCGATGTGGATCGGCTGGGGACCGGAAGCCACCTTCCTGTACAACGACGCCTACATCGACGTGCTCGGCGCCGCCAAGCACCCGTGGGCGCTGGGGCGCCCCGCGGCCGAGGTCTGGAGCGAGATCTGGGACGTGTGCGGCCCGCTGGCCGACAAGGTGTTCCTGCGTGCCGAATCGACCTTCGTCGATGCCGTGCAGCTGTTCATGCGGCGCGGCGACTTCCTCGAAGAGACCTGGTACTCGTTTTCGTACAGCCCGATCGTCGACGAGGCCGGCCGCGTCGGCGGCCTGTTCTGCCCCTCGTCCGAACTCAGCGCCAGCACCCTGAATGCGCGCCGCCTGGCCACGCTGTCGCGCCTGTCCGCCGATGCGCTGCGCCAGCAGACCGTGCTGGCGGCGGCCGCCACCGCGGTGGCCACACTGGCCGACAACCCGGCCGACCTGCCGTTTGCCCTGCTGTACCTGACCGATGCCGCCGACACCGAGGAAGCGGGGCCGGTGCGCACGGCGCGCCTGGCGCAGGCGGCCGGCCTGCCGGCCGGGCTGGCGCCGGCGGCCGTCGCATTCGATGCCGGCGACGACCGTTTCGGCGTTGCGCAAGCCCTCGCGCTGGGCCGGCCGGTGCCGGTCACGCTCGACGGGATCGACGGCATCCCGCCGGGCCTGGCCGGCAAGCCGGTGGGGCAGGCGCTGGCACTGCCGCTGGCGGCCCAGGGTGCAGCAGGCCCGCTCGGGGTGCTGGTGCTGGCGGTGAGTCCGGTACGCCGTCTCGACGCCGACTACCGCAGCTTCTTCGACATGGTCGCGGCGCAGGTGACGGCGGCGCTGCAGAACGCCGGCGCCCGCGAGGCGCAGCGCCGGCGCGCCGACATGCTGGCCGAACTGGACCGCGCCAAGACCGATTTCTTCAGCAACGTCAGCCACGAGTTCCGCACCCCGCTCACGCTGATGCTGGGGCCGATCGAGGATGGCCTGGGGGACGCCGCCGCGCCGCTGCCGTCGCCCCAGCGCGCCCGCTTCGAACTGGTGCGGCGCAATGCCCTGCGCCTGGAAAAGCTGGTCAATACGCTGCTCGACTTTTCGCGCGTGCAGGCCGGACGGATGGAAGCCGAGGTGGTTGCCGTCGACCTGGCGGCCCTCACCGCCGACCTGGCAAGCGGCTTCCGCTCGGTGGTCGAAAGCGCCGGCCTGGCCTTCGAGGTGCGCTGCGCGCCGCTGGCGCCGCCGGCCCGCGTCGACGTCGCGATGTGGGAAAAGATCGTGCTCAACCTGGTCTCGAATGCCTTCAAGTTTACTTTCGAGGGCGGCATCCGGGTGACGCTGGAGCAGCACGGCATGCAGGCGCGCCTGGTGGTGGCGGACAGCGGCATCGGCATCGAGGCGGCCCACCTGGACAAGGTGTTCGAGCGCTTCCAGCGCGTGGCCGGCGCGCGCTCGCGGTCCTACGAAGGCTCCGGCATCGGGCTGGCGCTGGTGCGCGACCTGGTCGAGCTGCAGGGCGGCAGCATCGCTGTCGCCAGCACGCCGGGGCAGGGCACGGCATTCACCGTGACGCTGCCGCTGGCGCAGGATGCCCAGGTGGCGAACGTGGAAGTGGCGCCGACGGCGCCGAATGCGCGCATGCTGGCCAGTTTCACCGGCGAGGCCGGGCGCTGGCTGCCGGACGGTCTGCGGGACGGCGCCGGGCCGGCCGCGCCGCCTGTAGCGGATGCCGTGGCGGCGCTGCCGGCAGGGGTGGCGCTGGCGCGGGCGCGCGTGCTGGTCGCCGACGACAACGCCGACATGCGCGATTACCTGGAGCGCCTGCTCGGCCAGCACTGGCAGGTCTGGTTGGCGGCGACCGGCATCGAGGCGCTCGAGATCGCGCGCCGCGAACGCCCCGACGTCATCGTCTCGGATGTGATGATGCCGGGCCTGGACGGCTTCGGCCTGATCGCGCGCCTGCGCGCCGACCCCGAGCTGGCCGACACGCCGGTGCTGCTGGTGTCGGCGCGCGCCGGCGAGGAAGCCCGCATCGAGGGGCTGGAGGCGGGCGCCGACGATTACCTGGTCAAGCCCTTCGCCGCGCGCGAACTGCTCACCCGCATCGATTCGCAGCTGATGCGGGCGCGCCTGCGCGCCATCGAGCGCGCCTCGGCCAGCCGCATGGCGGCGATCTTCCGCCAGGTGCCGGCCGCGATCGCGATCCTGCGCGGGCCCGAGCACGTGTACGAACTGGCGAACGACAGCTACCAGGCGCTGGTGGGAGCGCGTCCGCTGGTGGGCTTGCCGGTGCGCGCTGCGCTACCCGAGCTGGCCGGACAGGGCGCCTTCGAACGGCTGGACCATGTGCGCGCCAGCGGGAAACCGTATGTAGGCCGCTCGCAGCGCAGCGACCTGGTGCGCGACGGGGTGCAGCAGGAATGCTATTTCGACTTCGTGCACCAGCCGCTGCTCGATGCCGAAGGCAAGGTCGAGGCCATTGCGATCGTCGCTTTCGAAGTCACGGAACTGGCGCGCGCACGGCGCGATGCCGAGGTGGCCAACGTCGCCAAGGACGAGTTCCTGGCGATGCTCGGCCACGAGCTGCGCAACCCGCTGTCGCCGATCCTGATCGCGCTCGAGCTGATCCGCATGCGCCGGCTGCCCGGCGCCGAGCGCGAACTGGCAATCATCGAACGCCAGTCCCAGCACCTGGTGCGGCTGGTCGACGACCTGCTGGACGTGGCGCGCATCGCACGCGGCAAGCTGGCGCTGCGGCTGGAACCGGTGGAACTGGCGCGCCTGGTGGCGCTGGCGGCCGAAGCCAGCGCGCCGCTGGTGGCCGAACGTTCCCACCAGCTGTCGATCGAGGTGCCGGCGCATGGGCTGCCGCTGCACGGCGACCCGGTCCGCCTGACCCAGGTCATCGCCAACCTGATCACCAATGCCGCCAAGTACACCAACAACGGCGGCCGCATCCATGTGCAGGCGCACGCGGAGGATGGCGAGGCGGTACTGGCGGTGGAAGACAACGGCATCGGCATCGCCGCCGACATGCTGCCGCGCCTGTTCGACCGCTTCGTCCAGGAAAAGCAGGCGCTGGACCGTTCGCGCGGCGGACTCGGCCTGGGGCTGGCGATCGTCAAGGACATCGTGGCCCTGCATGGCGGCAGCGTGAGCGTGACCAGTGCCGGTGCCGGCCACGGCAGCCGGTTCGAGGTGCGCCTGCCGCTGATCGAGGAAGACGTCTCCGCTTCTGCGTCCGGCGTCGCGCCTCGGGCCGCGTCGTCGCCATCCCTCGGCTGCAGCGTGCTGCTGGTGGACGACAACCCGGACGTGCTGGAATCCACCGCCGCGCTGCTGCGCATGGCCGGGCATACCGTCACCACCGTGGCCGACCCGCAGGCGGCGCTGGCGCTGGCCGAACGTCTCGACGCGGCCGGCGCAGCGGGGCCGCAGGTGGCGCTGCTCGACATCGGCCTGCCGGGGCTGAACGGCTACGCGCTGGCGGCCGCACTGCGCCGCCGCGGGGCGTTCCGCGATATCGATTTCGTGGCGATCAGCGGCTACGGCCAGCCGGAAGACCGGGCGCGCTCGCAGGCGGCCGGGTTCGCGGCGCACTTGGTGAAGCCGCCCGCTTCCGGCGAGCTGGCGGCCTTGTTGGAGACGCTGATGCAGCGGCGGATGGCGCTCACGAATAGCGCTTGAGTCACCGTCGCCCCTGCGCAGGCAGGGGCCCAAGTTGTTTGCCGGCCGGTAGCGCGTGCAGTGACTGTTCCTCTTTTGCGGGGACGACGTTTACAAGCGCGTGCGGTGGCGACCGATCCAGTCTTCACGCCCCAGTTGGTGCACCGCCACTTCCTCTCCATCCCAGCGCTGCAGCCCGACATACCGCATCCCCAGCTTGTCCATCACCCGCGCCGACCCCGCATTGCCCGGATGCCGGATCGCACACAGCAGCGGCGCCTGCAGGCCCTCGAAGCCATGCCGCACCAGTTCGCGCGCCGCTTCCGACGCCAGGCCCATGCCCCAGCGGTCGCGCCGCAGGCGCCAGCCGATTTCATGCGGATTGGCCGGGTCGTGCCCAAGGTGCTGGATGCACCCGGCGCCCACCAGTTCGCCGCTGTCGTGCTCCCTGCCGTCATGCTCGATCAGCGCCCACCAGCCGAAACCGTGCGCGGCCCAGCGCGCCTGGACGCGGCCGATCGAGGCCAGGGTTTCCTCGGGCGTCTCGGGACGTCCCAGCAGGTAGCGCTGGACCTCGGGATCGCGGTTCATGGCCTGCAGGCCGTCCAGGTGGCGCTCGTCGAAAGGCTCGAAGCGCAGGCGTTCGGTGGTCAGTATCGTCATCTTCGCGCTCCATGCATGAAAAAAGGCGCGTCCGCAGACGCGCCTTCGATCATAGCAAATGTTCAGGTCGTCATTGATGGGCGTGGTGGGCCGCGGTCAGGCGCTTCACCAGCGGCAGCACTGCCAGCGCGAGCACTGTGCAGGCCAGCGCACCGATCCCGAGTTTGTTGAACAGGCTGGTGTAGATCGGCAGGGTCTGCACCGGGTCGGTGACGTCGCTCGGCACGCTGGCCAGGTTGGCGACCACGCCGCCCAGGTATTGCGAGATGCCGACGGCGACATAATATGCACCCATCATGAAGCCGCCCATGCGCGCCGGCACGTAGCGCGCGATCATCGCCAGGCCCAGGCCCGACACCAGCAGTTCGCCCAGCGAATACAGGCCGTAGCCGATGATCATGATCCAGGACGAGGTCAGGCCGTTCACGGCAAAGGCACCGGCGACGCCGTAGGCGAAGAAGCCCAGGGCCACCGAGAAGAAGCCGAGCGCGAACTTGGCGGCGATCGACAGGTCCTTGCCCGAGCGGCCGGCGGCGGAATAGGCCCAGGCCAGTACCGGCGACAGCACCATGATCCAGATCGCGTTCAGGGCCTGGAACTGGGCCGGCGACCAGGTCCACAGGTGGGCGCCGAACACGCTGAAGTCGAGGTCGACGTTACGCAGCGCGAACAGCGACAGCGAGGTCGACATCTGCTGGTAGAAGATGAAGAAAAACACGATCTGCGCGGTCAGCACCAGCGCCGCGCTCAGGCCGGCGCGCTCGCTTGGCGCGCTCTTGCGGATCAGGTGGATGAAGATGCCCAGCAGGACCACGCCGGCGCCGTACACGAAGGCGCGCGCCAGCGACTGGTATTCCAGGATCACGGCCGCCGCCGCGGCCAGCAGCACCCCGCCGGCCAGCACCGCCAGCAGCTTGCCGGCGTCGACCGGGCGCTCGTCGGGCAGCGAACCGATGTGGGCGATGGTGGCGCGCATCAGCATCACGTTCAGCAGGCCGACCACCAGGCCGACCGCGCACACGGCAAAGGCGGCGTGCCAGCCGAGCTGGTTGCCGTAGGCGGCGTTGACGGCATCCTTGATCCAGGGCGTGGCCAGCATCGAGACGGTGGAGCCGACGTTGACCGCCATGTAGTACAGGGTGAAGGCGCTGTCGATCTTGGAATCGTCCCCTTCGTAGATCTTGCGCACCAGGTTGCCGGCGTTCGGCTTGAACAGGCCGTTGCCGACCACCACCACGCCGAGGGCGCCGAACATGAACCAGGTGTTTTCGGACGGTACCGCCATCAGCGCATAGCCGAGCGCCAGGATGACGGCGCCGATGTAGGTGCTGCGGCGCGTGCCCAGCACCTTGTCGCCGATCCAGCCGCCGATCGCCGGCGCCACGTAGATCAGGGCGGCGGCGGCGCTCCACACCATGTTGGCGCGGCTGTCTTCGAAGCCGAGGCGCTGGACCATGTAGTAGACGATCAGCGCCTGCATGCCGTAGTAGCCGAAGCGTTCCCACAGTTCGATCAGGGCGACGGTCAGGAAGGAGCGGGTCTGGGTATAAGGCAGGGCGGGTGACAGCGGGGGGATTTCGGTTTTCATGGGACTCCAGGACGGTGGCCGGCGGCCTCGTGAGCCCGGCAATGCCCGGATGCTACGCGAGAGCCGGCGTTCGCGCAATGGTGCAGCCGGGGCGGGGCGCCTGTACTGACAGGCGTTATGCAGTTTCGATTTTTGTCGACGGGTGCGCGTTGTCGACTATAGAATGCGAAGCTAGCCTGTTCAATATGCCGATCCGCCATGAGAGTGCGTACCCACCTGACCTTGCTGGCCGCGGCCGTGTTCCTGCCCCTGATCCTGGGTTCGGCGATCGCCATCACGCTGGTGCTCGACGCCGAACGCCACGCGGTACGGCGCAGCATGCAGGAGCTGGCGCGTGCCACGGTGCTGGCGATGGACCAGGAACTCACCGCGGCGGTCGCCAGCGGGCAGGCGCTGGCGACCTCGGTGGCGCTGCACCGCGGCGACTTTCCGACCTTTTACAACCAGGCGCGCGCGGCCAATGCCGGCAGCCAGCGCCATACGGCATTGCTGCGGCCCGACGCCCAGCAGCTGTTCAATACGGTGCTGCCCTACGGCGAAGCGATCCGCGCGCCGACCGCCGCCTCGCGCCTGCGCGTGCACGCCGTGCTGGAGCGCGACCGCGCGGCCATCTCGGACCTGGTGATCGGCAGCGCCTCGCGCAGGTACGTGGTGTCGGTGGAGCTGCCGGTGCGCCTGGCCGACGGCAGCCGCATGCTGGTCGACCAGTGGGTCGAGGCGGCCCATCTGAACGCCCTGCTGCCGAAGGAAGTGCAGCCGTCCTGGATGGTGACGGTATTCGACCGCGACGCCAGCATCATCGCCCGCAACCGCGCATGGCGCACCCACGTCGCCACCCAGCCGCAAGCCGACCTGCGCCAAGCCATCCTGTCGGGCCGGGACGCAGTGACCACCGAAAGCCGCGACGGCGAGCAACTGGTGCGTGTGCTGGCGCGCTCGGCGCTGTCCGGCTGGACCGCATCGGTGGCGGTGCCGGCCGCCGAACTGGAGGCCACCGCGGGCCACGCGGTCAGCCTGATCGCCGCGACCCTGCTGTGCGCGGTCGGCCTGGCCTGCATGGGCGCCTTTTTGTTCAGCCGGCGTCTGCTGGCTGCCACCGAATACCTGGGCGCCGCTACCGAGGGCATGGCCGAGGGCTGGCTGCCGCCGCCGGCCGACCTGCGCATCACGGAGTTGAACAAGCTGCAGGCGGTGATGCAGGCAGTCTCCACGCGCCTGATCCGGACCGATACCGCGCGCCGGCGCCACCTGGCCGAGGTGCAGGCGGCGAGGAGCAGCGCCGAAGCCCAGAACCGGGCCAAGGACGAATTCCTGGCCATGCTCGGTCACGAGCTGCGCAATCCGCTGGGCGCGATCAGCTCGGCGATCGCGCTGATCCAGATGGGCGTCAAGGGCGAGCAGGCCGAGCGCGCGCACCAGATCATCGGGCGCCAGAGCCGCCACCTGGCGCACCTGGTCGACGACCTGCTGGACGCCAACCGCGTCCTGAGCGGACGCGTGACGCTGGCGCCGGTGCCGCTCGACCTGGCGCTCGCGGTGCGCGACGCCGCCTCCACGCTGCAAGGTGCGACCTTGGAGCACCGGGTCGAGCTGGCGCTGGCGCCGGTACGGGTGCAGGCCGATCCGACGCGGCTGGCCCAGATCATCGCCAACCTGGTCGAGAATGCCGCCAAGTACACGCCGGCCGGCGGCCAGATCCGCGTCACCACGCGCAGCGCCGGCGGCATGGGCGAGCTCGAAGTGCTCGACGACGGCAAGGGCATCGATGCCGACCTGCTGCCGCGTATCTGGGACGTGTTCGTGCAAGGGAAGGTATTGAGCCGCGCCCAGGGCGGCCTCGGCATCGGGCTGGCGGTGGTCAAGTCGCTGGTCGAACAGCAGGGCGGCAGCGTCGAGGCGCACAGCGCCGGCGCGCAATGCGGCAGCCGCTTCACGGTGCGCCTGCCGCTGGCGCAGACTGAAAAAAGGTCGTCGCCTTCTTCCCGGACCGGGGGCGGGGAAGACGACGACATGGGGCCGGGATCCGATGCGGGTACGGCGCTGCGCGGCCTGCGGGTACTGGTGGTCGAGGACAACGGCGACCTGCGCGACATGATGTGCGCGCTGTTGCAGTCGCGCGGCAGCGTCGTGCTGGGCGCGGCGGACGGCCGCAGCGCGATCGCGCTGGCCGCGCAGCAGCGGCCGGCGCTGGCCTTCGTCGACATCGACCTGCCCGACATGTCCGGCTACGAGGTGGCGCGCGCGCTCCAGGCCCAGGGCGCGATCCGGCTGGTGGCGGTGACCGGCTACGGCCAGGCCGGCGACGTCCAGCGCGCGCTGGAGGCCGGCTTCGCGCGTCACCTGAAGAAGCCGGTGCGGCTGGAAGAACTGGAGCAGGCCGCTTTCGAGACGGGCACGGCAGGGCGCCTTGATACACTCTGATACAAATCGAATGGATGACCCTGCTTGCATTTGAGCGTTCCGTGCGCCAGCTAACGTCTAAGGCTCAGCGGGCACGCTAGACTGGAATCAAATCAAGAGAAGATGGGAGGCAATCATGACGTGGCTTACTGAAATGGTCAGGTATGTGGACGTGCTGGGCGATCCCCAGTTGACACCGAACACGATCGACGGACTGCCGCCGTTCGCGCTGCGCCAGGCAGTGGACAGCCTTTTACACGATGGCTGGATCAAGACCTTCGAGTACGACAAGGATGACGTCTGGATCGATTACGCGCGCATCGACCTGCGCAAGGGACGTTCCAAGCTGCGCCTGGAGTGGGACCCGGAAAGCGGCGGCAGCGTCGAGGGTCCGCGCGCGGCGCTCGACGACCTGCATGTGCTTGACCCTTGGACGCAGATTCGCCAGCTGCATTGATCTAGGGTGGACAGGGAACCCGACTCGCCGTCCGCGTCCACCCTGCCGTCAAAACTGCTCGTCGGGACCGAGATAGCGCCACTGCCCCGGCGGCAGATCCCCCAGCTTGACGCGCCCGATGCGGACGCGCTTCAAGCCCACTACCTTCAAACCCACCATGTCGCACATGCGCCGGATCTGGCGCTTGCGGCCTTCCTTCAGCGTAAAACTCAATTGGTCGTCGTTCTGCCAGCGCACCTTGGCCGGCAGCAGCGGCTTGCCGTCCATCCAGAGACCGTGGTTCAGCTTGCGCAAGTCCGCGTCCGGCAGCCGGCCCGGCTTGGTGTACTGCACGCGCACCAGGTATTCCTTTTCGATCGCCGTGTCCTGGCCGATCAGCTGCTTGGCGATGCGGCCGTCCTGGGTCAGCACCAGCAGCCCGGTGGAATCGATGTCGAGGCGGCCGGCCGGCACAAGCGAGCGCAACTGGGTCGGGTGGAACTGCTCGGGCGAAGGATCGTCGGCCCAGCGCGCCTCGGGCTTGACCAGCACCACGGCCGGCTTGTAGCCATCCTCGGCCTGGCCGCTGACGTAGCCGACCGGCTTGTGGATCAGGACCGTCACGCGCTTGGACTGCTCGGCCGCGGCCTGGCGCTCCACGGTGATCTTCTGGTGCGGCAGCACCTTGCTGCCCAGCTCGGAAACCACCTTGCCGTCGACGCGCACCCAGCCCTTGGAAATCCAGTCGTCGGCTTCGCGGCGGGAGGAGAGTCCGAGTTCGGACATGCGTTTGGAAAGGCGTACTGGTTCGGTCATGGTTAGGTTTTACAGAAGCGGAAAATAGTAATGTCGCCCCTGCGAAGGCAGGGGCCTCCGCAGGGGCGACGGTCTTGCGTTTAACTCAAATCTTGAGCGCCTCGAACAACTCGGTCTCCAGCTGCACCTGCGCCCGCTGGTTGTGCAAGGCCTGCCCATCGACCAGGAACACGTCCTCGACCCGCTCGCCCAGGGTCATGATCTTGGCCGTGTGCAGGTTGATGCGGTAGCGCGCCAGCACGCTGGCGATCGCGTACAGCAGGCCGTTGCGGTCGTTGGCGGCGACCGAGAGCAGCCAGAACTGGCCGCGTTCGTCGGGGCGCAGGTCGACCGTCGGCGTGATCGGGAAAGTGCGCGACATGCGCGACAGGCGGCCGCGCAGCGGCGGGCACAAGGGTTCCTGGCGCATCAGCACCTCGCCCAGCTCGTGCTCGATCAGGTTGATGATGTCGCGGTAGCTGTTGGCGAAATGCTCGTCGGTGATCAGGAAGGTGTCGAGCGCGTAGCCATCGCGCGTGGTGTGGATCTTGGCGTCCAGGATCGAGAAGTTCTTGCGGTCGAAGTAGCTGCAGATGCGCGCGAACAGGTCGGGCTGGTCCTTCACGTACACCGTCACCTGCAGGCCTTCGCCGATCGGCGCCAGGCGCGACTTCACCACCGGCTTGTCGAGGCCGAGGCGGCCGTACAGGCTGCGCGTCTGCCAGGCGATGTCGGAGGCGTCGTGGCGCAGGAAGTAGGCGACGTCGAGCTGCTTCCACAGCGCCTCGTGGGCATCCGGGGGCAGGCCGAACAGGCGCAGCGTGGCCAGCGCTTCCTGCTGGCGCGCGCGCAGTTCGCGGTCGGCCGACGGCGGTTCGCCGCCCAGCACGCGCAGCGTGACCTTGTACAGGTCTTCCAGCAGCTTTGCCTTCCAGGCGTTCCAGACCTTGGGGCTGGTGCCGCGGATGTCGGCCACCGTCAGCAGGTACAGCGCGGTCAGGTGGCGCTCGTCCTTCACCAGCCCGGCAAAGGCCTGGATCACGTCGGGATCCGACAGGTCCTGCTTCTGCGCCACCTGCGACATGGTCAGGTGCTGTTCGACCAGGAACACCAGCAGCTCGGTGTCGTCCGCCGCGATCGCATGGTCGCGGCAGAATTCGAGCACGTCCTGCTTGCCGAGTTCCGAGTGGTCGCCGCCGCGGCCCTTGGCGATGTCGTGGAACAGCGCCGCCACGTACAGCAGCCAGCGGTCGCGGAAGTTGGCGATCAGCTGGCTGCAGAACGGGTATTCGTGCGCGTGTTCGGTCATGGTGAAGCGCCGCATGTTGCGCACGACCATCATGATGTGCTGGTCCACCGTATACACGTGGAACAGGTCGTGCTGCATCTGGCCGATGATGCGCCGGAAGTTCGGCAGGTAGCGGCCCAGGATGCCCATGTCGTTCATGCGGCGCAGCGCGTGCACCAGGCCCGACGGCGCCTGCAGCACGCGCAGGAACAGCGCGCGGTTGGCCGGCTCGGCACGGAAGGCGTCGTCGATCAGCGTGCGCGCATGCCACAGCGCGCGCATGGTGCGCGCCGTCATGCCCTTGATGTCGGGCCGCTCGGTCATCACCACGAAGATCTCGAGCACCGCGGACGGGTGGGTCTCGAAAGTGTCGTCGTGGGCGATGTCGATGAAGCCGCCGACCTCGTTGAAGCGCGGGTTGACCGGCACCGGGATCCACGGCGTCGGGAACAGCTGGGCTTCGATGTTCTGCAGCAGGATGGTGTTCAGCTGGGTGACCGTCTTGGCGGCCCAGTAGTAGCGCTGCATCAGGTACTCGCTGGCGCGGCGCGCTTCCAGGCCTGCGCCGGTCGAGCTCAGGCCGAAGGTCTCGGCGATCGCGGTCTGGACGTCGAACACCAGCCGGTCTTCGCGGCGCCGGGTCTGCAGGTGCAGGCGCACGCGGATGTCCTTGAACGCGTATTCCTTTTCCATCAGCTGGCGTGCTTCCTCGCGCGTGATCAGGCCGCGCATCGCCAGCTGGCCCCAGGAACTGGCCAGGCCGGCCGCCTTGGCCACCCACAGGATCACCTGCAGGTCGCGCAGCGCGCCCGGGCTTTCCTTGACGTTCGGCTCCAGGCTGAACGGCGTGAATTCATACTTGGCGTGGCGCAGCCGCATCTCGGCGGTCTTGGCGTGGAAGAAGGCTTGCGGGTCCATCGCCGCGTCGTAGTGGCGCTGCAGTTCCTCGAACAAGGGCTCGCTGCCGCACACCAGGCGCGCTTCCAGCAGGCTCGTTTGCACGGTGATGTCGGCCTTCGATTCCGTCATGCACTCGTCGACGGTGCGGATGCTGTGGCCGATTTCCAGGCCGAGGTCCCACAGCAGCTGCACGAACTGCTCGAGCCGGGCCTGGGTGATGGCGTCGGCCGGCTGGCCGAGCAGGATCAGCAGGTCGACGTCGGAATGGGGAAACAGTTCGCCGCGGCCGTAGCCGCCGACGCCGACCAGCGCCGTATTGGCCGGCAGGCCGGCCGCGCGCCAGGCGTCGGCCAGCACGCCGTCGACGCTCTGGCGCAGCGCGCGCAGCAGCTTCTCGGGCTTGCCGTCCTCCTGGAACGCGGCGATGACGAGCTGGCGCTCGGATTTCAGGCGCCCCTTCAGCTGGAGCGGGAGTTGCTGGACGCTGGCGTCGGCCGTGGAGGGGCTGGACATGGATGCGCGATGGGTATCAGGCCGCGACCGCGTCTTGCGGGCGCACGATGGCCGGCGGCGGCGGGGTGCCGGCGGAGGTGGTCAGCACTTCATAGCCGGTCTCGGTAACCAGGATCATGTGTTCCCACTGGGCCGACAGGCTGCGGTCCTTGGTCTTGATGGTCCAGCCGTCCGGCATTTCGCGGATCTCGCGGCGGCCGGCGTTGATCATCGGCTCGATCGTGAAGATCATGCCGGCCTGGAGTTCCTCGCCGGTGCCGGGGCGGCCATAGTGCAGGACCTGCGGCTCTTCGTGGAACACCTTGCCGATGCCGTGGCCGCAGAACTCGCGCACCACGCTGTAGCCGGCGGCTTCGGCATGCTTCTGGATCGCGTAGCCGATGTCGCCCAGGTGCGCGCCCGGTTTCACCTTGTCGATGCCGATCCACATGCATTCGTAGGTGATGTCGGACAGGCGGCGCGCCAGCTTGGACGGTTCGCCGACGAAGAACATGCGGCTGTTGTCGCCGTGGTAGCCATCCTCCGTGATGACGGTGACGTCGATGTTCAGCACGTCGCCGTTCTTGAGTACCTTGTCGCCCGGGATGCCGTGGCAGATGACGTCGTTGACCGAGGTGCAGACCGCTTTCGGGAACGGGGTGTAGCCCGGCGGCGCGTAGTTCAGCGGGGCCGGGATCGTGCCCTGCACGTTCACCATGTATTCGTGGCACAGGCGGTCGAGTTCGCCGGTGGTCACGCCCGGCTTCACGAAAGGCGTGATGTAGTCGAGCACTTCGGCGCCCAGGCGGCCGGCGATGCGCATGCCTTCGATGTCTTCCTGGGTCTTGATGGAGATGGTCATGATGGTCCTTCTTGTCCTGCAATCGTCGATGGTGGCCATTATATATGATGCGACTGGGCCGGTCGCAGGGCCGGCCGGCGGCTTCCGGCAGAGGATGCGGGCTCGGCGCGCTTGATATCGGGCACGAATCCCGCTAGAATCTCGGGTTGCTCGTATCCACATCGGGCAATGTTGTAAAAAAGCCTTTTTACAGCCTTTTATTTTTATTGAATCGCGAATGCGGCCGACAAGGGTGCCTGTTACAGGTGTACCGACCGTTATTCAAGACTTAACCCTGGAGAATCATATGTCCGTTACTATGCGCGAAATGCTGGAAGCCGGTATCCACTTCGGCCACCAGACCCGTTTCTGGAACCCGAAGATGGCACCGTTCATCTTTGGTCATCGCAACAAGATCCATATCATCAACCTGGAAAAAACCATGGCGATGTACCAGGATGCGATGAAGACCATCAAGCAGATCTCGTCCAACCGCGGCACCATCCTGATGGTCGGCACCAAGCGTCAAGCGCGCGACATCATCGCTGCTGAAGCCGCACGCGCAGGCGTGCCGTACGTCGACCAGCGCTGGCTGGGCGGCATGCTGACCAACTTCAAGACCATCAAGACCTCGATCAAGCGCCTGAAGGACATGGAAGCCCAGATCGAAGACGGTTCGGTCGAGAAGATGTCGAAGAAAGAAGCGCTGATGTTCTCGCGCGAAATGGAAAAGCTGCAGAAGTCGATCGGCGGCATCAAGGACCTGGGCGGCGTGCCTGACGCGATCTTCGTCGTCGACGTCGGCTACCACAAGGGCGCCATCACCGAAGCCGGCAAGCTGGGCATCCCGGTCATCGGCATCGTCGATACCAACCACTCGCCTGAAGGCGTCACCCACGTGATCCCGGGTAACGACGACTCCTCGAAAGCAATCGCCCTGTACGCACGCGGCGTTGCCGACGCGATCCTGGAAGGCCGCGCCAGCGCGTCCAACGAGATCGTCGAGATGGTCAAGGCGAGCGAGTCGAGCGACGAGTTCGTCGAAGTGTCCGACCAGGCTTAAGGAAAAGCGGGCTGCGGCTCGCCGTACCGACTAAGGGGGCGCCAAGCGCCCCTTTTTTTAAGCAGAATACGCGGTGGTGAAGCAAACGCACCCCGCATCCGTATCAAGAACGTCAATATTAGGAGAAACAACATGGCAGCGATTACTGCAGCGATGGTTGGCGAACTGCGCGCCAAGACCGACGCCCCGATGATGGAATGCAAGAAGGCACTGACCGAAGCCGAAGGCGACATGGCGCGTGCCGAAGAGATCCTGCGCGTCAAGCTGGGCGGCAAGGCATCGAAAGCCGCTGCCCGCGTGACCGCCGAAGGCGTCGTGGCTACCTATGTGGCCGGCAACGTGGGCGCGCTGGTCGAAGTGAACAGCGAAACCGACTTCGTCGCCAAGAACGACGACTTCCTGGCCCTGTGCAACCTGGCTGCCAAGCTGGTCGCCGAGAACAACCCGGCTGACGTCGCCGCCCTGGCCGCACTGCCGGTCGACGGCAAGACCTTCGACGACGTGCGTACGGCACTGATCGGCAAAATCGGCGAGAATATGACCGTGCGCCGCTTCCAGCGCTTCGAAACCACCGGCAAGCTGGCCTCGTACCTGCACGGCACCCGTATCGGCGTGATCGTCGACTACGACGGCGCCGACGAGCAGGTTGGCAAGGATGTCGCCATGCACATCGCCGCGATGAAGCCGGTGTCGCTGTCGTCCGAGCAAGTGCCGGCCGAACTGATCGAAAAAGAGCGTTCGGTTGCTCAGCTGAAAGCCCAGGAAGACGCGGATGCCGCGACTGCCGCCGGCAAGCAGCCGCAATCGGCCGAGATCGTCGCCAAGCGTATCGACGGTTCGGTGCAGAAGTACCTGAAGGAAGTGTCGCTGCTGAACCAGGCGTTCGTCAAGAACGACAAGCAGAGCGTCGAAGCCATGCTGAAGGCCGCCAACACCTCGATCAAGTCGTTCACCATGTACGTGGTCGGCGAAGGCATCGAGAAGAAGGTCGACGACTTCGCAGCCGAAGTCGCGGCCCAGATGGCTGCAGTAAAACAGTAATAAAAAGTAAGACACGACGGGCCGAAAGGCCCGTTTTTGTAACATGACGCGTTTGTAATGTCGTCGTACCCTCCGCATGGGTGATCCTCGTGCGCGCAACACCGAATTCGAACTATCTTTCTCTAGGAGCCCCATTCATGACAAAACCAGCCTACCAACGAGTCCTTCTCAAACTGTCTGGCGAAGCGCTGATGGGCGATGACCAGTTCGGCATCAACCGCGCTACCATCGAACGCATGGTCGCCGACGTGGCCGAGGTGCAGAAGCTGGGCGTGGAGCTGGCGGTAGTGATTGGCGGCGGCAACATCTTCCGTGGCGTGGCCCCGGGCGCCGAGGGCATGGACCGCGCGACCGCGGACTACATGGGCATGCTGGCCACCGTCATGAATGCGCTGGCCCTGGCCGACGCCATGCGCCAGCAGGGCATCACCGCGCGCGTGATGTCGGCGATCGGCATCGAGCAGGTGGTCGAGCCCTACGTGCGCCCGAAGGCGCTGCAGTACCTCGAAGAAGGCAAGGTCGTGGTGTTCGCGGCCGGCACCGGCAACCCGTTCTTCACCACCGATACCGCCGCCGCGCTGCGCGGCGCCGAGATCTCGGCCGAGATCGTGCTGAAGGCAACCAAGGTCGATGGCGTATATACTGCCGATCCGAAGAAGGACGCCAGCGCGACCCGCTACGAGTCGATTTCCTTCGACGAAGCGATCACCAAGCAGCTGCAGGTGATGGATGCGACCGCGTTCGCCCTGTGCCGCGACCAGAAGCTCCCGATCAAGGTGTTTTCGATCGTCAAGCCCGGCGCGCTCAAGCGCGTGATCATGGGCGAAGACGAAGGTACACTGGTACACGTTTAAAAATAATATTGTTATTGCAAGGAGAGCAGCATGTCCGTCGCTGACGTGAAGAAAACCGCCCAGGACAAGATGGCCAAGTCCATCGACACCCTCAAGGCCGACCTGGCCAAGGTCCGCACCGGCCGCGCCCACACCGGCATCCTCGACCACGTGACGGTCGACTACTACGGTTCGCCGACCGCGCTGCCGATGGTGGCCAACCTGACGCTGATCGACGCCCGCACCATCGGCGTCACGCCGTACGAAAAGAAGATGCTGAACGCCATCGAAAAGGCGATCCGCGACGCCGACCTGGGCCTGAACCCGTCGACCTTCGGCGAAATGGTCCGCGTGCCGACCCCGGCCCTGACCGAAGAGCGCCGCAAGGAAATGGTCAAGCTGGTCAAGTCGGAAGCCGAAGACGGCAAGATCGCGGTGCGCAACGTGCGCCGCGATGCCAACGAGCAGCTAAAGAAGCTGGTCAAGGACAAGGCCATCTCGGAAGACGACGAGCGCCGCGCGTCGGAAGATGTCCAGAAACTGACCGACAAGGCCATCGTCGATATCGACAAGATGGTTGTCGAGAAAGAAAAAGAGATCATGACGGTGTAAGATGACGGGTGAGGGCGTTTGCGCCCTCCCTGTCGCGAGGCGGACCGGCCAGGATAGCCTGGTCGGTCCGTTCCCTATTGGGGCCGTTCTCGCCTCTGTTTTGCTTGCAGTCCATTTTTATCGCCGTCTTCCCTGATTTATGATTTTCAAAAGTTCGACCACCGCAGTACCCGACGCGCCGACGGTGCCGCGCCATATCGCCATCATCATGGATGGCAATGGCCGCTGGGCAACGAAACGGCTGCTGCCGCGTGTCGCCGGCCACGTCAAGGGTGTGGACGCCGTGCGCAAGATCGTCGAAAGCTGCGTGGATCGCGGCGTCGAGTACCTGACGCTGTTTGCATTTTCCTCGGAAAACTGGCGCCGTCCGGCCGACGAGGTGTCTTACCTGATGGGCCTGTTCGTCAGCGCGCTCGAGCGCGAAGTGGCGAAGATGCACGCGAATAACATCCGCCTGAAAGTCGTCGGCGATTTATCCCGCTTCGAACCCAGGCTGCAGGACATGATCGCGAACGCCGAGCGCCGCACCGCCGGCAACACCCGCCTGACGGTCAGCATCTGCGCCAACTACGGCGGCCGCTGGGACATCATGCAGGCCACCAGCAAGATGATCGCCGCCAATCCGGGCGTGACCGAGTTCACCGAAGAGATGCTGGCGCCGCACCTGGCCATGGCCTACGCACCCGAGCCGGACCTGTTCATCCGCACCGGCGGCGAAGAGCGCATCTCGAACTTCCTGCTGTGGCAGCTGGCCTATTCGGAGCTTTACTTTACCGATACCTTCTGGCCCGATTTCTCGCCCGCATCGCTGGACACCGCGATCGCGTCCTACCAGAGCCGCGAACGCCGCTTCGGCCGCACCGGCGAGCAAGTTTCCAACAACGCCAAGAAAAGCTGATGCTGAAAACCCGCGTCGTCACCGCCATCGTCCTGCTGGCCATTTTGTTGCCAGTACTCTATTTCAACAATTTCACGGCGTTTGCGCTGGTGGCGACCGTGTTCTTCGGCGCCGCAATCTGGGAATGTTTCCGCCTATTTAATCCGGGCACCCAGAATGCCCACGTCATCGCCGTGATCTGGACCGTGGCCTTCGGCATCGCGCTGCAGTTCGGCAAGCTGAACACGGCCGTGTGGGCGGCGCTCAGTCTGGCGCTCTGGATCGCGCGCTTCGTGCCGTCGCTGAAGACCGGGCTGCCCGCGCTGGGCACGCCAGCCAACACACTGCTGAGCCTGGTCTACGGCTTTGCCGTGGTCGGCTGCTTCGCGTCCATCGTCGACCTGTTCTCGCATTCGCCGTGGTACCTGCTGTCGGTGATGGCGATCGTCTGGGTGGCCGACATCGGCGCCTATTTCGCCGGCAAGGCTTTCGGCAAGCGCAAGCTGGCGCCGACGATCTCCCCGGGCAAGTCGTGGGAAGGGGCGATCGGCGGCGGCATCGCGGTTTTGGTGATCGCATCGCTGACGGTCGCCTTCGGCGGTCCGGCGTTCGCCGACACCTTCGCGGTGCGGGTCCAGCACGCCTTCGGCTGGCCGGCCCTGATCGCGGTCCTCGTGCTGATGACGGCCGCCAGCGTGGTCGGCGACCTGTTCGAGTCCCAGCTCAAGCGCCGCGCCCAGATGAAGGACAGCAGCAACCTGCTGCCCGGCCACGGCGGCGTGCTCGACCGTATCGACGCCCTGATCCCGGTCTTGCCGCTCGCAGCCCTGATCGGCTCGCGACTGTAATCGTCCGCTTCGACATGGACGCGGCGTCAAGGCGGCTTCAGGTTTTTGCAACTTCAGTGCAAAATTGCTGTCTCTGCAGTCTGGCCGATCTTTTCTGCTGCGTCCTCTAATGGAAATCCCCATGCAACGCATCACCATCCTAGGCGCCACCGGCTCGATCGGCGTCTCGACCCTCGACGTGCTCGCACGTCATCCTGAAACGTACCAGGTGGTCGCCCTCAGCGCCCATGGCCGCGTCGACGAACTGGCGGCCCAGTGCCGCCGCTTCCGTCCGCAGCGTGCGGTGGTCGGCTCGGCGCAAGCGGCGGCGCGCCTGCGCGAACTGCTGGCCGACGTCGCCATCGACGTCGATCATGGCGAGGCGGCGCTGTGCGAGATCGCGTCCAGTGCCGACACCGATACCGTGATGGCCGCCATCGTCGGCGCCGCCGGCCTGGCGCCGACCCTGGCCGCCGCGCGCGCCGGCAAGAAGGTCCTGCTGGCCAACAAGGAAGCGCTGGTGATGTCCGGCCAGCTGTTCATGGATGCGGTGCGCGAGCACAAGGCGACCCTGCTGCCGATCGACAGCGAGCACAATGCGATCTTCCAGTCGCTGCCTGCCCACTATGCGCGCGATCTCGACGCGGCCGGCGTTGCGAAGATCCTGCTGACCGCGTCCGGCGGGCCCTTCCTGCAGCGCGACGTCGAGACGCTCGAGCATGTCACGCCGGAAGAAGCGTGCAAGCATCCGAACTGGTCGATGGGGCGCAAGATCTCGGTCGATTCGGCCACCATGATGAACAAGGGCCTGGAAGTGATCGAGGCCCACTGGCTGTTCGGCGCCCCGGCCGACCGCATCGAGGTGCTGATCCATCCGCAGAGCGTGATCCATTCGATGGTGTCGTATGTCGACGGTTCGGTGCTGGCGCAGCTGGGCAACCCGGACATGCGCACCCCGATCGCGCACGCGCTGGCCTATCCGGAGCGCATCGAGTCGGGCGTGGCGCCGCTCGACCTCACCGCCTGGTCGGCACTGCAGTTCCACCAGCCTGATTTCGCGCGCTTCCCCTGCCTGGCACTGGCTTTCGACGCGCTGCGCGCCGGCGGCACCGCGCCGGCCCTGCTGAACGCGGCGAACGAAGTCGCGGTCCAGGCCTTCCTGGACCGCCGCATCGGCTTCCGCGACATCGACCGCGTGGTGCGCCGCGTGATGGACGAGAATCCGCACGGTGCCGCCTCCAGCATCGAAGCCGTGATGGCGCAGGATGCGCGCGCACGCGCGGCCGCCGAGGCGATCGTTGGCGCGCATCGAGACGCGTCCTGATTTATTTGAGGGAGTAGGGCAATGAATGTCATTCAGATGGCGCTGGCCTTCGTGCTGGCGCTCGGTCCCCTGGTCATCTTCCACGAGCTGGGCCACTACGTGGTGGCGCGCCTGTGCGGGGTCAAGGTGCTGCGCTTCTCGATCGGCATGGGCCGCGTCGTGTGGTCGCGCCGCTTCGGGCCGGACCAGACCGAATGGGCGGTGTCGATGCTGCCGATCGGCGGCTACGTCAAGATGCTCGACAGGCGCGACCCGACCACGGGTCCGATCCTTGATGCCGACCGTGCCCGCGAGTTCACCGGCCAGAACGTGTGGAAGCGCATCGCCATCGTCACCGCTGGTCCGCTCGCCAACTTCCTGCTGGCGATCGTGGTCATCGCCGGCCTGTACATGCATGGCAAGGACGAACCGGGCACGCGCCTGGGCGCCATGGCGACCGACAGCGTGGCCTACGTGGCCGGCATCCGCGGCGGCGACGCCGTCACCGCCGTCAACGGCCGGCCCGTCAGTGCCTGGACCGAACTGCGCTGGGAAATCATCCGCGCCGCCATGGACAAGCGCGAAGCCGACCTCACGCTGCGCGGCGCCCGCGGCGACAGCTACCGCGCGGTGCTGCCGGCCGCGCGCATCGCCGCGCTCGACGTCGACAGCGACGTGATGACGCTACTGGGCATGCCGATGTGGCGCCCGCGTCCGTCGATCGACCAGGTGCTGCCCGACGGTCCCGGCGCGCGCGCCGGCCTGCGCAAGGGCGACGTGCTGGTGGCGGTCGACGGCAAGCCGCTGGTCGACTTCGTCGACTTCAAGCGCGCCATCGGCGCCGCTCCCGGCCGCGCAGTGCAGCTCGACGTCTTGCGTGGCGGCCAGCCGCTGCGCGTGACCCTGACGCCGGAGCGCGATGCGCGCAGCGGCGACGGCCTGGCGCGCGTGATGCTGGCCCAG
>Ga0308168_1000725_pt1 | contig 36153 bp, 30 predicted proteins | sample PhyCR2_FD_202133 | JGI IMG/M metagenome (GOLD analysis project Ga0308168, IMG submission 202133) | Phyllosphere microbial communities from UC Gill Tract Community Farm, Albany, California, United States - DLSLRC.R2 | ecosystem: Host-associated > Plants > Phyllosphere > Unclassified | place: USA...
TTGTGATGCCCTAAAGCTTTCGTGTTGCAGGAAGGCGGCAAGCGCGAGGATCCCCGGGAGCTGACATGAGTCAGTGACCGGGGTGAGCCCGTGCAGCCAACGCATCTGCGGCGCGAAAGATGACGCTTATGATGCCCTAAAGATTTCGTGTTGCAGGAAGGCGGCAAGCGCGAGGATCCCCGGGAGCTGACATGAGTCAGTGACCGGAGTGAGCCCGTGCAGCCAACGCATCTGCGGCGCGAAAGATGACGGGCATCGGGGCAAAAAAAAACACCTGCCATAAGACAGGTGTAAATTTTCAGGTCGGCTAAAACAACCGGGTGGTACCTGACTCAACGTATTGCCCGGTATCCAATAAGGCGTTGGCGATATTGGCTGGATGGACAACAGGTACCGTAAAATGGCTCTGCGTCATTCCCAGGTTTATGAAGCTTGCGCAAACATAAGAGGTGGAATGAGCATCTACAGTGTTATTCTTGCATAAGGCATGCCAGAACGCCAATAAACCAGAGCATTTAACGCTATCCCACTATTTTCTAAACGATTAATCTTTTTTTAATATCAGCACACAAGGCAGATCACTGTTGCTTCAACCCGACATCAAGGGAAAAGATCCGTCTCCTGATGGAGACAGATTAATGATTATTAAAAAATATCATTACTGAACAAGGGATTGGGTGTCGCCAGATGACGACATCTGGCTATAATCTTCGCCTGCTGCGCTCAACTAATGCCATAATCACCGAAAACAGTTCGTCCTGCGCCTGCCGGATGGTAATTTCGTCACGCGTGGCGGCATAGGATAACGACTCCGCTGCACCCAGCATCGCCCAGAGTCCGGCATTCGTCAGCTCCCCGCCCTCACTGAAAGGCGACAATATTCCACGGCACTTCTCGATAAACGCCACTTCATAAGCCCGTTTGATCTGCTCCAGTTCTGGCGAACCTATCAGTGCAGCGATAATCCCGGGGATCTCCCGTCCCTGAAGCTGCACGCATTCCACGAAGGACTGAGCAATCACCGCCGCTCTGGCTGAGAGCGTCGCTTCACTTTTTGCTAAGGCCGCATCAAACAGGGCGTTCTGCCGCGCATCGAATTCCTGATATAACACCGCAAACAGTCCCGATCTCGTGCCGAAATGATCGTAGACCACCGGTTTGGTGACACCGGACTGTGCCGCCAGCCTGCCCAGGGTTAATGCTTCCGTTCCCTCATCGCGAATGAGCTGCCACGCGGTATCAATAAGCTGCTGATAGCGTGCTTCACGTGACAAACGCCGACGTGGAAGCGGGGAAGAGTCGTTGTCGATTGACATGCTTATATACCAAAGGTAACTTACTAATAGTATATTAGCGTAACGTTTCTCTCTCTAACCCGCAAGCCGGAGTCTTGACCATGCACACACTTATTGTTGTTTCTCATCCTGACCGCCAGTCACTGACCCACCAGATTGCCGGGCAGCTGGCAGAGGGTATTACGGCCGCAGGCAATGATGTTGACATTGCCGATCTGGCTGCGGAAGGTTTCGACCCGCGTTTTACGCAGAATGATATTGCGGCCTTCCGTCAGCAGGGGCCGGTTTCACAGGAGATCGTCGCAGAGCAGGCGAGGATAGATCGTGCCGATACGCTGATCTTGGTTTATCCGGTGTACTGGTGGTCAATGCCTGCCCAGCTCAAAGGCTGGATTGACCGGGTATTTACCCATGGCTGGGCATATGAAGATAGTGAAGGAGGACTGGTAAAAAAATTACAACGTCTGAAGGTTCATCTGGTAGCGCTGGGTGCTGGGGACATGCGTACTTATGCCCGCCACGGCTACTTTGCCGCGATGAGAACGCAGATTGATCACGGTATCTTCGATTTCTGCGGCGCGGAGGTCATTACGTCTGAACTGCTGCTGCAAACGCCGGGGGAAGCGCTCAGCGCTGAGGTGCAAAATGTGAAGCAACGGATAATGAGAAGGATGTAAAGCTCAGATACGCAAAAGGCCCCGTACAGCCGAAAAAACCTGCTTTTTCAAGCAGGTTTCTTAACCTGGTCGGCGAGAGAGGATTACGGCTCTGCGAGCCGCCCTGCGGGCCGTTGCTGAAGCAACGTTGTCTCGCTGCGCTCGGCTCAAACCTCCTTCGGAGGTTCTCATCCTCTTTATGTACAGACGAAAAAAAACCTGCTTTTTCAAGCAGGTTTCTTAAATTGGTCGGCGAGAGAGGATTCGAACCTCCGACCCACTGGTCCCAAACCAGTTGCGCTACCAAGCTGCGCTACTCGCCGAATACTGCTTTAATGCCACTACTTTTCTTTATTTTTATCGCTTAAAGCGCTCAGGCTTGAAGCAAAAGCCCCGCAACAGCAGGGCTTTCTAAATTGGTCGGCGAGAGAGGATTCGAACCTCCGACCCACTGGTCCCAAACCAGTTGCGCTACCAAGCTGCGCTACTCGCCGAATACTGCTTTACTGCTTAGATTTTGTGGTGCGAAGAGAGGGACTTGAACCCTCACGTCCGTTAAGACACTAACACCTGAAGCTAGCGCGTCTACCAATTCCGCCACCTTCGCATACTACAAAACCTGATACTTAAAAGTCTGGGGTGGCTAATGGGACTCGAACCCACGACAACTGGAATCACAATCCAGGGCTCTACCAACTGAGCTATAGCCACCATACCTGACTTCTTTACTGCTTCTTTCTACTACTAACTAACGCGGTAAATGTTACCACCGCCGCTCATGCGCACAAAAATCATGGTGCGCCCGACAGGATTCGAACCTGAGACCTCTGCCTCCGGAGGGCAGCGCTCTATCCAGCTGAGCTACGGGCGCGTAGCGCCGTTGCGGATGTGCATACTACGGAGGACAGCCCTGACTGTCCAGTGCTTTTTGCACAAAAAAACGCGTTTGATTACGCTTTGTGCATTCCGTCTAAAGTCGCAGCGTTTTTCGCCCTTTTCACCGCGATGAACCGCACAAAACGACCTTCACTGACAGAAAAGACGTGCTGATTAAAGATCGCCGCGCCAGTGATATTTAAGGTATTTCAGCAGTCTGAGCTGGCGCTTGAGGCGGGTAGGCTGTGAAATCAGGCGATACAGCCACTCCAGCCCCATTCGCTGCCATATCTTAGGCGCACGCTTCACCTGTCCGGTAAACACGTCGTAGGTCCCCCCCACTCCCATATACAGCGCATCAGGATAGCTGGCTTTACAGTCCCGCATCAGAATCTCCTGGCGCGGTGACCCCATCGCCACCGTCACCAGTTTAGCCCCACTTTCCCGGATCCGGGTAAACAGCGCTTCACGCTGGTCCGGTGTGAAGAAACCGTCCTGCGATCCGACAATATTCACATTCCACAAACGACGTAGCTTATCCATCGTCTGCGCAAGCACGGCGGGTTGCCCACCGATGAGAAACACCGGAGTGCCCTCGCGCCCGGCACGTTCCATCAGCGCTTCCCACAGGTCGGCACCGGCTATACGTGAAACATTGGCCTGCGGGTACTTTTTACGGATTGAGCGCACAATGCTGATGCCATCGGCGTATTTATACTCGGCGGCATCAATCAGCTGATGAACCGCCGCATCGGCTTCTGCCGTCAGCACCTTCTCCGCGTTAATCGCCACCAGCGTGCCGGTTTTCAGTTCACCCTGCTGATTAAGGTAATCAACGAACTGTGCCATATCACTAAAGCCTGACAGCGATATTCCGCGGATCTGGTAGTGCGGCACATCTACAGAGACAGTCATGGACATTCCTTTAAAGCAAAACGCATATCAGGCGTTAGGGCTGAATCGACAGCGAACGGGCAGGCGCACGGGCACGTACCAGCCCCGCAGTATCAAGCAGCCAGTAGAGCAACTTCGCCAGCACAACGCAGAACGCAAAAATGATACAGAAGAAAACCACGCGGGAGGCAAAAGCATCCAGCCCCTCTCGCGCCAGCACTATCATGTTAAATACCGCACCGAAACAGAAACTTTGCAGGATGGCGGCTTTATAGCGGTTCTGTTCCTGCTGACCTTTTTCATATAGCCAGTCGAACCACTTGATAATTAACCCGACAGCCACTGCCCCAAGGGGAATAAACAGCGCCCCCCCCATCACCACCAGCGAACCGATAAGCGTGGGGGAGATGGCCAGCCCGGAATGGTTATCCAGCACATCCCACGTAAAGTAGTTGGCGCTGTTCAGTACGATGGAGGGGCGCCCGTGCCATAACCAGCTGGGAATAAAGACATAAAAATCTCGCCAGATGGGCGCCAGCCCCTGGAAATCAATCTTGTCGTAATTTTGCAGCAGCAGGCCCAGATTCTCCCAGGGCGAAAAGGTATCGCGGGTCAGATACAGGAAGGTATAGAACGCTTCGGAACCACTGACATCCAGGTTGTAACGCTTTAGCGCCAGCCAGAACATGCCGACAATCCCGCCGACACCGGCCAGCACCAGCATCCACAGCGTGATCCAGCCGCGGATAATGCCAATAAACAGAAACAGGGCAAACGCGATAATGATGTTGGCGCGCGTTCCGCCGACAATCATATAGGTCAGCAGGCCAAACGCGACGGTACTGATCAGGAAAAGCAGCCAGCTGCGTTTGTCCTGTTTCAGGAAGTAGATCACCAGCATGGCCGGTATAAAGAAGTAGAAGAAGCGTTTCAGGGCAACGCCAGAGACATCTGCAGAGAAAATCTGGCTGTAGCTGTGCAGCTTAAATAGCAGGAAACCATTGTGCAGGAAGAACACACTGACGGTGCCCAGCGCGACCAGCGCAAGGATACCCCAGGTCAGATGCGCTTCAATACGATTGATGGTAAACACCGGGCGCGGTGGTGGGCGGTGAGGTGCTCTGAGTCGGGTTTTATAGCTGGTATAGTAAATCGCATAAAACCCCCCCGCCGAAAGCAGCGCCTGCAGCAGGTATTCCGGCGGTACCACCTCAACATCAAAGCCAAACACCAGCATGCAGGTAAGCGGAAAACCGAAGAAAAAGGTGAGTAAAAACAGCAACGAGAAAAAGACGTTGAAGTTAAAACGTACGCGCCGAAACTCACGCCAGGTCAGCGTAAGAATAAAACCACAGCAGCACAGGTACACCACCAGCAGCCCGGCGAACTGTAATAGCGTCATGCGTTATCCCCTTCTACCAGACGCAATGCCTGCTGCCAGCCGCTCAGATAGCCTGGCTCAAAAAAGGCAACATGTGATTTATCCAGCAGCATCATCTGACGCCGCGCCTCACTGACCGTCGCCGCATCCAGCGGATCGCCGTCAAACAGCACCGGCACCTGCTGTTCTGTCAGGTCCTGCCAGAACGGGTTCTTGCGGTTCAGAACAAAAGGCACATTCGCCTGCATCAGCAGGCAGAGCGTGCCGATACCCTGCTGACGTTCGAAAATAAAGTAGCCAAGGTGGCAGCGGCCAATCAGTTGCAGATAGTCGCTGAAAGCCAGTTTTTCCGTCAGGAGCGACACCACCCCCGGCCTGAACAGGGCCATCGCCGCCTCCTGCACCTGCTGAATATACGCGTCATTATTAGCCGGATAGCCTAACGGTACGACAACACGCACATTATCACCAAACTGCTGATGGATAGCTTTAAGCGCAGGGATATGGCGGTTGCTGGCATCACCGGAGTTGCCGAGCAGGATGGTGAGCGGGCCCTGCGCCTCATCGCTGACCCGCACATCTTGTGCCAGTCGCGTCGGGAAATAGAGCAGCGATGCCGGGACGTGGGGATGCCGCTGGTGAAAGTGGCTGATGTCTCCCCGGGTGGCAAACACGTGCCCCACCCGCTTCTGCGCCTGACGCCGGAGCAAATAGAACAGGCGGAATTTCAGGCGGCTGGACTCTTCATACAGATCAGCCCCCCAGATATGCCAGTAAAACTGCTGGCGTTTAAGTTTACCCGCCAGCAGTGCCAGCCAGAGACGCGGATTAAACTGCCCATGAAAGAAAAAGCGCGTTTCACGCTGCGCCCTGCCGGTCGCTATTACCGCCTGTGCCAGTTCGTTTTTCGTGGAAAACAGCCTGACAGTCAGCATCGGATGCTGGGCAGCCAGTTCGGACTGCCCACTCACCACCCAGAACTCACGTCGGGAAGCTGACGGGATAACGTTATGTAAAACCTGGTTAAAAAAGCCCAGCACCGTCGCATTATGATGCGGAATGTCTGCGCCTAAAAGATGAATTACTCTGGTCATACTCGTCTACGATAAATAATAAAGACACCTGCACAGAGTGCAAAATAAGCGATATAGGTCGCCATATACGCCTGCGCCGCTCCGGCTGCACCATGCAGCGGGATCAGCCAGCGGGAAAATCCGGTCAACAGGACAAACTGGCTCACTTCCGTCAGGATATAGAAACGTAGTGAGGCTTTCGCAATCACCAGGTAACCGAAAACGTAACACCCTACCTTGAGTACGTCACCGATCAACTGCCAGACAAACAGATCGCGCATGGCCGTAAACGCGTGGGAAAACAGCAGCCAGATGGCCACGTCCCGCAACAACCAGACGGTAAAACTGACGCCAGCAACCACCGGCAGGACAAAACGCAGGGCCTTAATGATTTCACGGGAAATATCTGCTTTCTGTTGCAGGCGTGACAGGGTGGGCAGCAGATATACGCTGAACGACGCAGTGATAAACTGCAGATAGGCATCAGAGATACTGCTGACGCCCTGCCACAGTCCGACCTGCTCCCATCCTGCATGTTGCGCCAGCAGATTGCGCATCATCATCCAGGCAACCGGCAGCGTCACCGCGGTGATCAGTGCCATCAGGGTAAACTTCCCCAGCAGGGTAACAAACTCAGGCCGCCATGCAGGTAACAGATAACGCACCGGCAGATGATCGCGCCACACCAGCAATACGACGGCGGGCACCACCACCATCGCCGGCACCATCGCCAGCCCGATCAGTGCGCCGCTGTAACCTCCCAGCTTATAGCAAACAAACCACGCAGCCACCCCGGTCAGGCTACCGATGATTAACGACAGTGCATTCCCTGCGGCATCGCGGAAGCCTTTCATGATCGCCAGCGCCAGGTTAGCCCAGGCGATCCCCATTTGCAGGAAGGCGACAAAGCGGATCACCTGCTGGTAGCGATCGTGACCAAACAGCGCGTGGCTAATCGGCGCGGCAAACAGCAGGAAAATCAGCGCCAGCAGCAGAGAAAACCCCAGCACCATGGAAGACGCAGTGCCGGTGACGGCCCGCAGTTGGCCGGGATCCTGCTGATACTGCGCCACATACTTGGTGACGCCGTTAAATATTCCGGCCCCCGCCAGCACGCCCAGTACGGTAATCAGCTGACGGAAATTCCCGGCCTGTCCGACGCCGGCAGGACCGTAGGACACCGCCAGCATTTTTACCACCAGTAAACCGGCGGCAATTTTTACCAGCGTGGAAACCGCTGTCCACACCGACGCTTTTGCCAGTGACATATCAGGAGAAAAAGCTCAGTAAGGAGTTGATCACTGTTTTCTGATTGTTATCAGAGAGGTTATAGAAGAGCGGCAGACGCAGCAGGCGGTCACTTTCAGACTGGGTAAAATGATCTTCACCGTGGAAGCGGCCAAAGCGCTGACCCGCAGGCGAACTGTGCAGCGGAATATAGTGGAACACCGCCATGATCTCGGCCTCTTTCAGCCACGCAATCAGCGCACTGCGATCGTCATGGTCACGCAGCTTCAGATAAAACATATGGGCATTATGCTCACAGTCGGCGGGAAGGCTGGCCAGCCCGATGCGTCCGCGTGCCGCTACCGGCTGCAGGGCATCAGCGTAGTTTTGCCACAGGCGTAAACGCTGTTGATTGATGCGCTCTGCCGCCTCCAGTTGTGCCCAGAGGTACGCCGCCTGTAAATCGGCCATCAGGTAGCTGGAACCGATATCGCGCCAGGTATATTTATCTACCTGCCCCCGGAAGAACTGGCTGCGGTTGGTGCCTTTCTCACGGATGATTTCCGCGCGCTCCACCAGCGTGGCGTCGTTAACCAACGTCGCGCCGCCTTCACCGCCCGCGGTGTAGTTTTTGGTTTCATGGAAGCTGAAACAACCAATGTGTCCGATACTGCCAAGCGCGCGACCTTTGTACGTCGACATCACACCCTGCGCGGCATCTTCCACCACCCACAGCTGATGCTTTTTCGCCAGCGCCATAATGGTATCCATCTCACAGGCCACGCCCGCATAATGTACCGGCACAATCGCTTTTGTCCTGTCGGTGATCGCCGCTTCAATCAGGCGCTCATCAATATTCATGGTGTCCGGACGTACATCGACAAACACAATGGTCGCCCCGCGCAGCACGAAGGCATTGGCGGTCGACACAAAGGTGTAGCTCGGCATAATGACTTCATCGCCGGGCTGAATATCGATCAGAATAGCCGCCATCTCCAGCGAGGCAGTGCAGGATGGGGTCAGCAGGACTTTACGGCTACCGAAACGCTGCTCCATCCACTGCTGGCAGCGACGCGTAAAACCGCCATCGCCGCATAGCTTACCGCTACCCATCGCCGACTGCATATATTCAAGTTCAGTTCCCACCACCGGTGGCGCGTTAAACGGAATCATGGCGTTTCCCTGTATAACCAGTAGGCGGTGCGTTCAATCACGCCACCGCAGCGAAGATAGAGTCGCAACGCCGCAATATTACCCAACTGCGTTGCGACATGAAGCCGTGTCAGTCGGCGTGCGCGGCACCAGTCGTTTGCCGCTGTCATCAGCCGCTGCCCAATACCCAATCCCTGCGCGTCCGGCACGACCGCCAACAGGCCAATGCGTGCCGTACCGTCACCCAGTTCACGCAGCGAGACAAAACCCTGCAGGGTGCCCCGCTCATCTACCGCCAGCAGACACTGATGGTCAAATGTGCCGAGCACAGCATTTTCCACCCACTGAGCGTAAAAACGACCGCTGTCACCCGGCGCATACCAGGGCGCACGGAAACGGCTCCAGGTAAAGGCCTCTTCTGCCACCCGGCGCAGTGCAGGGATATGCTCCGCGCGCGCAATGCGGATGCCGGTCGGGCGTTCAACCGGGGTGATACCCAGCACACAGTCCGCCTCACCCTCTACCAGACGGAAACCGAGGGCCGTCAGGGCATCCAGCTCTGCGCTCTGCTGGGCCAGCACTTTGACCTGCACCAGCCTGTAGCTGTCGAGCAGAGTGACATCCAGTGCTGTGCCTCCCTGCAATTCAAGCAAGGCGCTGTGGCAACCAAAGAAGGCGTTCTCCCACGCCAGGGGGTTAAGCGTCGCCTGCACTATCGCCAGACGCCTTTCGTATCCACAATCCATTGCTGAGTGACGGCGGCCGGCTCGATGGCTTTAAACGCACGATGATCGACCAGCATCACCAGCACGTCGGCCTGCTGTAAAGCCTCTTCCAGTGCTATCAGCGTCACGCTGGCCTGCAATGCAGCCGGAAGCGAGTGCACATTAGGCTCTACCACCAGCGTAGTACCCTGATGCCAGTCGGCAATCATGCGCGTCACCTGGACGGCCGGACTTTCTCGTAAATCATCAATATCAGGTTTAAACGCCAGCCCAAAGCAGGCGATTTTCAGTTCGCTGGCGCGTTTGTTGCTGTCCATCAGGCAATCCGCGACCTGACGCTGCACCTGCTCCAGCACCCAGTGCGGTTTACTGTCGTTCACTTCGCGTGCCGTGCGGATCAGCCGCGCCTGTACCGGGTTTTGCGCCACGATAAACCACGGGTCAACCGCGATGCAGTGACCGCCAACGCCGGGCCCTGGCTGCAGGATATTCACACGGGGATGGCGGTTTGCCAGACGAATCAGCTCCCAGACGTTGATCCCCTGGTCAGCGGCAATCAGTGACAACTCGTTGGCGAACGCAATATTGACATCGCGGAAGCTGTTTTCCGTGAGTTTGCACATTTCTGCCGTACGGGCGTTAGTCACCACGCACTCACCTTGCAGAAAGATGTTATAGAGATCGCAGGCACGCTGTGAACAGCGCGCCGTCATGCCGCCAATCACGCGATCGTTTTTAAACAGTTCAACCATAACCTGCCCGGGCAGGACTCGCTCCGGGCAGTACGCGACCTGAATATCCGCCTCTTCCCCTGCCTGATGCGGAAAACTCAGATCCGGGCGGGCAGCCGCCAGCCAGGCCGCCATCTGTTCAGTGGCCCCCACTGGCGACGTTGATTCGAGGATCACCAGGTCCCCTTTTTTCAGCATCGGTGCAATGGATTCAGCAGCCGCCTGGACAAACGTCATATCCGGCTGATGTTCACCTTTAAATGGCGTCGGTACGGCAATCAGCCAGGCATCAGCAGCCTCTGGCTGAGTTGCAGCGCGCAACCAGCCACCTTCAACCGCCGTTTTGACGACCCGATCAAGGTCGGGTTCGACAATGTGGATTTCACCACGGTTGATGGTTTCCACCGCGTGGGCATTAATATCAATGCCAATCACCTGCTTCTGGCATGAGGCGAAAGCGGCAGCGGTAGGCAGGCCGATGTAGCCCAGCCCAATCACTGAAATGGTGTTGAAACTCATAAAGTTATCCGGTTATTTTTGAGGACCTGCACAATACGCTGGCAGGCCAGTCCGTCACCGTAAGGATTATGGGCACGGCTCATGGTGTGCCATGCGTCCTCATCGGTCAGCAGACGGGTGACTTCGTTGACAATTTTCGCCCCATCGGTTCCCACCAGCCTGACGGTGCCTGCGGCAACGGCCTCCGGGCGTTCGGTGGCATCGCGCATCACCAGCACGGGTTTCCCCAGAGAGGGCGCTTCTTCCTGAATACCGCCGCTGTCCGTGAGGATCAGCCAGGCGCGATCCATCAGCCAGACAAACGGCAGATACTCCTGCGGTTCGATCAGAATGACATTGTCGATATCCCGCAGAATGCGGTTCACCGGCTCACTGACGTTAGGATTGAGGTGTACCGGATAGACAATTTGCGTTTCTGGATGCAGGCGCGCAATTTCAGCCAGGGCGTTACAGATGCGCTCGAAACCACCGCCAAAACTTTCGCGACGATGCCCGGTGACAAGGATCAGTTTTTTACCGGCATCAAGGAAAGGATAACGAGCCGCAAGGCTGTTTCTCAGTGTCTCATCGCTGAGGACGCGATCGCGTACCCAGAACAGCGCATCGATCACCGTATTGCCCGTGACGAAAATGCGACCGGCGGGCAGATTTTCACGTAACAGGTTCTGCTCTGAACTGGCTGTTGGGGTGAAATGATAGCTGGCAAGATGGCCTGTCAGCGTCCGGTTAGCTTCCTCCGGCCACGGTGACCAGAGATCGCCTGTGCGTAATCCAGCCTCAACATGTCCGACGGGAATCCGATGGTAGAAAGCCGCAAGGCTGGCAGCCAGTGTGGTAGTGGTGTCACCATGAACCAGCACAACATCCGGAGTGAAATCGGCAAATACCGTTTTCAGCCCTTCCAGAATACGGCTGGTAATTTCGGTGAGCCCCTGCCCTGGCTGCATGATATTAAGATCGTAATCCGGCACGATGGAAAACAGATGCAGCACCTGATCGAGCATTTCCCGATGCTGTGCCGTCACGCAGAGGCGCGACTCGATATCGTCATCCTGCGCCAGCGCGTGCACGAGCGGTGCCATTTTTATCGCTTCAGGGCGCGTGCCAAAAACCGTTAATACTTTCACCGTGACTCTCTTTAATTCGAAAGGGTTAAACCGCGTTTTACCCGGCGGCTTTAACGACGGGAACGGCGCACCAGCGCAGTCCCTGCACCCAGCAGAACGCCGACCGCGCCCCACATAATCATCAATAGCACCCGGCGCGGGCTGTCACGTTTTACCGGTTCTTCCGGGGTACGCAGATATCGCCAGGTCTGGAATGACTTCACCAGGGTGGGGCCCACATTCAGCGTCGTTTGCATGGCACGGTTTTGATCGTATTCCAGATCATACGTCGGCCCCGTTGCACGCAGCGTTTCCAGCCGTGCCTGCAACATTGGCCTGCCCAGCAGGAAAAGTTCAGAATCGGGAAGCTGTTCAGAAGGTGTCTGGGTTTTCGACTGCTCGAAGCCCTGCTGTTGAGCAATTTTTAGCGCCTGCTCTATGCTGTTGACCTGACGGTCATAGATGGCTTTTGCCACAGCCTCCTGCCGTTTGACCTGCGCTTTTAACTGAATGCTGCGAGCCGCCCAGGCGGCAGTGAGCTCTTCATTGAGATGTGTGGTGGCCCGTGCATTCGCAAAGGCGACGTACTGACGAAGCAGCGTATTGGCATCGGATGACGTTTCGGCAATCAGCTTGACGGTATCATTGAGGTTTTTCGCGCTGTCCGCCGGCTGGAACTGGATATTGGCAATCATTTCATCCAGCAGCGCCGCATCCTCACGAGCATTCCCGGTTTTGCGCTTCTGGTAGTAGCTGGACTGTAACCAGAAATCACGCCGCGTATCCCAGGCAAACAGCTGCATCATAAATTCCTGATACGCTTCATCCATCACCGTTGGGGGAGCGACGGTCAGGCTGCCAGCGCGGATATCCAGATTATTCAAAAACTGCTGCTGAGAGTAGTACCCGGACAGCATATTCACGGTGGGCCGATCGACGATGGCGGTGGTGCTCCACTGTGGCGTCACCAGTAATGAATAGATCCAGGCCAGCAAGGCGAACAGCGCACCTCCGGCGATAATCCACAATTTACCGCGCCATAGCGCGCAGCACAGGCCACGAATATCCAGTTCGTTATCTGCGGCGTCAGGATGGGTCATACATCGGTTTCCTTGTCGTCAGGGCATCTGTCAGTCAGTGGAAGATTTGCTGTCATTATTGTTATTTCGCAGACGGCGTTTAAACCGTTTAATCATACGCGCCACGCGCCATGCACGTTTAATGCAGTAGCCGTAAAGCATAAAAGCCATCAAGAACAGAACCAGCATGGCCCATTCCGGAACAAACGAGAGGTATTCACCCAGTACCCCCACCATGGCGAGCAGGGCCGCCGCCGCCGTGATCAGCACGAAAGCCTGCCGCGAGGTAAAGCCTGCCCGCATGATCAAGTGATGGATATGCTGACGGTCAGCGGAGAAGGGACTCATGCCTTTACTGAGGCGGCGATACATAATCGCAACCATATCCATCAGTGGGATCGCAATCAGCCACAGCGCAGTCACCGGCGTGATCGGATGACTTGGGCCCTGCGTTGCTTCCAGCAAGATCCAGATAATAGTAAAGCCAATGAGCGTACTGCCGGCATCGCCCATGAAGACTTTGTAACGCCGGCCAAACATTCCCAGGTTAAGCAGAATATACGGTACGATCACGGCAATCATGGTGAAGCACCACATGGCGAGGCTGTTCTGCCCGTCAAGCAGCAGGATCACCCCCATTGCCAGGAAGGTCACACAGGATAAGCCGCCCAGCAGCCCATCAATCCCATCCACCATGTTAAAGGCATTAATGGCTGCCCATACGGCAAACAGCGTCAGCACATAGCCGAACGGGCCGACAACCAGCTCCCAGGGGCCAAAAATATAGCCCAGGCTTAACAGATAGAGCTTCGCCTTCATCATCATGACGACGGCGACACCCGCCTGCACCACCGCGCGGAATTTTACGCTGATGTCGTAACGGTCATCGAGCGCACCGACCAGCACCAGGCAGCCCGCGCAGCCCAGATAAAGCAAAGCATGGGGAATGTAGAAATTCGTTAATGCAAAAGCAAAGCAGCTACCGGCAAAAACAGAGATACCGCCAACCAGCGGAATGACTCCCTGATGGCGTTTGCGATAGTTGGGTTTATCAACCAGACCCACTTTTTTAGCCACTTTGCGTGCAAAGAAAAGAAACACCAACGAAAATATAAAAGTCAGGCCAAGTTCCGTACTCATATTGAGTAAATTCACATTATCCAGCTCTCTGCTATGAATTGCATATTGTCATAAGCAATATTGATGCCAATAACACCTGCATAATTCTGATTTTATTCACCAGGACGGGAAATTTCATATTCCCTGTCACCTGTCCTGTGCCGTTCTTTAGGTTTGTTCTCCCAGATCAGGATAGCCTATAGGCCAAAAACAAAAAACGCCACGACTATGCGTGGCGTTACCCGAGTTTTGTACTTTTTATTGACTGCAGCGACCTCTTAGCGCAATGAGATCATCGTCTTGTCTGTCAACGTGAACCTGTTATGAACGCTTCATCATGTCGAAGAATTCATCATTGGTTTTGGTCATCGCCAGCTTATTAATGAGGAATTCCATTGCGTCAATTTCGCCCATCGGGTGAATGATCTTGCGCAGGATCCACATCTTCTGCAGTTCTTCCGAGGTGGTCAGCAGTTCTTCTTTACGCGTACCAGAACGGTTGTAATCAATAGCAGGGAACACGCGTTTCTCGGCAATTTTACGCGCCAGATGCAGTTCCATGTTACCTGTACCTTTAAACTCTTCGTAGATCACTTCATCCATCTTCGAACCGGTATCAACCAGTGCAGTGGCGATAATGGTCAGGCTTCCGCCCTCTTCCACATTACGCGCAGCACCGAAGAAACGCTTCGGACGATGTAAGGCGTTGGCATCTACACCACCGGTCAGTACCTTGCCAGAAGCAGGAACAACGGTGTTGTAGGCACGCGCCAGGCGAGTGATTGAGTCCAGCAGGATGATCACATCTTTCTTATGCTCGACCAGGCGCTTGGCCTTTTCGATCACCATCTCAGCAACCTGTACGTGGCGGGAAGCAGGTTCGTCAAAGGTAGAAGCGATAACTTCACCTTTTACCAGACGCTGCATCTCGGTCACTTCTTCCGGACGTTCATCAATCAGCAGAACCATCAGCACACAGTCAGGATGGTTGTAGGCAATACTCTGTGCAATATTCTGCAGCAGCATGGTTTTACCGGCTTTCGGAGGCGCGACAATCAGACCACGCTGGCCACGACCGATCGGCGAAGCCAGATCCAGTACGCGGGCGGTCAAATCTTCGGTAGAACCGTTTCCTCGTTCCATGCGCAGACGGGAGTTGGCATGAAGCGGCGTTAAGTTTTCAAACAGGATTTTGTTACGGGCATTTTCCGGTTTGTCATAGTTAACTTCGTTAACTTTCAGCAGCGCAAAGTAACGTTCACCCTCTTTTGGCGGTCGAATCTTGCCAGAGATGGAGTCACCAGTGCGGAGGTTAAAGCGGCGGATTTGGCTGGGGGAAACGTAGATATCATCGGGACCGGCGAGGTAGGAACTGTCTCCAGAGCGGAGGAAACCAAATCCATCCTGCAATATCTCGAGAACGCCGTCGCCGAAGATGTCTTCGCCACTTTTCGCGTGTTGCTTAAGGATGGCGAAGATAATGTCCTGTTTGCGCAAGCGCGCCAGGTTTTCCAGCCCCATATTTTCGCCGAGAGTTATCAGCTCAGAAACCGGCGTATTTTTTAATTCGGTAAGATTCATAATGGTGGGTTCTTAAACTCGGGGTATAACTTGAACTGTTTGTCGTGAATGGTATGGCGAAAGATCCATGCCTGTTTAATTGGTTCTTGGTTCCGAAGTCCACTCGATGATCACGTGCAGGATAACGCAAATCTGGGACGAGGAGACGGTAAGGACAAGAAACCGGAAATCAGTTGATACTAACCGTCAGATTGCTGAACGTCTGTAAGACTTTTGATGAATACTGTGTTCAACAAGGAGTAATTCTAAAGATTTAAACTACAGGTAAGTTCGTCGTGCAGTAGATTTAACTTAGCATGGTTAATGCCGGGCGTCTAGCGGTCAGCGAAAAATTCGAACCACCAGCCGCCGGCATGACCCGATTAGCCCAGGTTCGCGTTCAGGAACTCTTTGAGCTGACCTTTAGACAATGCGCCGACTTTGGTCGCGGCCACTTCGCCATTCTTGAATAACAGCAGGGTTGGGATACCACGGATACCGTACTTCGGTGCCGTTGCTGGATTTTCATCGATATTCAGTTTAGCGATGGTGAGCTTGCCTTCGTACTCTACGGCCACTTCGTCAAGAATAGGGGCAATCATTTTGCAGGGACCACACCATTCTGCCCAGAAGTCGACCAGCGTTAAACCTTCTGCTTTCAGGACGTCGGTTTCGAAGCTGTCATCGGTCAGGTGAACAATTTTATCGCTCATGTTTACTCCAGGGGATTATCTTTACCTTGGGTGTTGCATTAAGCACCACTCAGGCTGAGTTTATTTCACTGCTTTTATTTCACCGGATAAGCTTTCGTAAAGCAATAGTAAGCTGATATTCTACCACACTATGAGCAAAACACACTTAACAGAACAGAAGTTTTCCGACTTCGCCCTGCACCCTCAGGTTGTTGAAGCCCTTGAAACTAAAGGGTTTCATAATTGCACGCCTATCCAGGCGCTGGCATTACCGTTTACGCTCTCCGGGCGTGATGTAGCAGGTCAGGCGCAAACCGGTACCGGCAAAACGATGGCGTTTCTGACGTCAACGTTCCATCATCTTCTTTCTCACCCCGCTCCGGAAGGTCGCCAGGTTAACCAGCCACGGGCGCTGATTCTGGCACCGACCCGTGAACTGGCGGTACAGATCCATGCGGATGCTGAACCGCTGGCGCAGGTTACCGGGCTGAAACTCGGTCTGGCCTACGGCGGCGATGGCTACGATAAACAGCTGAAAGTGCTGGAAAGCGGCGTCGATGTGTTGATCGGCACCACGGGGCGTTTAATCGATTACGCAAAACAAAATCACGTGAATTTAGGGGCCATCCAGGTCGTGGTACTCGACGAAGCTGACCGCATGTTTGATCTGGGCTTCATTAAAGATATCCGCTGGTTGTTCCGTCGCATGCCTGCCGCTAATCAGCGCCTGAACATGCTGTTCTCTGCCACGCTCTCGTTCCGCGTTCGTGAACTGGCGTTTGAGAACATGAATAATGCCGAATACGTTGAAGTCGAACCTGAGCAGAAAACCGGTCACCGTATTAAGGAAGAGCTGTTCTACCCTTCCAATGAAGAAAAGATGCGTTTACTGCAAACGCTGCTGGAAGAAGAATGGCCTGACCGTGCGATCATTTTTGCCAATACTAAACACCGCTGTGAAGATGTCTGGGGCCACCTGGCTGCAGATGGGCACCGTGTCGGCTTGCTGACCGGCGATGTCGCGCAGAAAAAACGCCTGCGGATTCTGGATGATTTCACGAAAGGTGATATCGATATCCTGGTGGCAACCGATGTCGCAGCACGCGGCCTGCATATTCCTGCGGTCACGCACGTGTTTAACTATGACCTGCCGGATGACTGCGAAGACTACGTACACCGTATCGGTCGTACCGGTCGTGCGGGCGCTAACGGTCACTCTATCAGCCTTGCCTGTGAAGAGTACGCGCTGAACCTGCCGGGTATTGAAGAGTATATCGGTCACAGTATTGCCGTCAGCCGCTATAACAGCGATGCACTGATGAGCGATCTGCCACCGCCAAAACGTTTAACCCGTAATCGTTCTGGCAATGGTCCGCGCCGTGGTGGCAACAATAACCGCCGCAGCAGTGCTCCGCGTAATCCTAACCGCAAACGTTCAGGTTAAGTCGCCATGCTGAGTGCATCATCACTTTATGCTGCGATCGATTTAGGGTCGAACAGCTTTCATATGTTGGTGGTGCGCGAAGTGGCTGGCAGTATCCAGACCATTGCCCGCATCAAGCGAAAGGTGCGACTTGCTGCGGGCCTCGATGCCAGTAATCATCTTTCCGATGAGGCTATGGAACGAGGCTGGCAGTGTCTGCGGTTGTTTTCTGAACAACTGCAGGATATCCCGCCAGAGCAAATCCGCGTGGTGGCCACCGCCACCCTGCGTATAGCAACCAATTCCGATACTTTCCTGGTGAAAGCAAAGGCGATCCTGGGCTGCCCGGTGAATGTCATCAGCGGCGAGGATGAAGCACGTCTCATTTATCAGGGTGTTGCCCATACGACCGGGGGTTCTGACAAACGACTGGTGGTTGATATCGGCGGTGGCAGCACCGAGCTGGTCACGGGCAAAGGTTCGCAGACCACCACTCTGTTCAGCCTGTCGATGGGCTGTGTGACCTGGCTGGAGCGCTTTTTTGCCGATCGTTATCTGGGCAAAGACAATTTCGAACAGGCGGAACAGGCGGCCAGAGCCATGATCCGTCCGATTGCGGGCGCATTGCGTGAGCAGGGCTGGCAGGTCTGTGTGGGGGCTTCCGGCACCGTGCAGGCGCTACAGGAAATTATGATGGCGCAGGGCATGGATGAGCGCATCACACTCAGTAAACTGGAGCAGTTGAAGCAGCGTGCCATCCAGTGCGGCAAACTGGAAGAGCTGGAAATTGAGGGGCTGACCCTTGAGCGCGCGCTGGTGTTTCCCAGTGGCCTGTCGATTCTGATCGCCATTTTTACCGAGTTGAATATCAGCAGTATGACACTGGCCGGGGGCGCACTGCGCGAAGGTCTGGTGTACGGGATGCTACATCTTCCGGTGGACCGCGATATCCGCAGCCGTACCCTGCATAACGTCCAGCGGCGTTTCGCGATCGATCCTGAACAGGCTAACCGCGTTTCTCAGTTGGCTGACAGCTTTGCCCGTCAGGTCAGCCAGGTGTGGAAGCTGGATGACCGCAGCCGGGAACTGCTGGAAAGTGCCTGTCTGATCCATGAGATCGGTCTGAGCGTTGATTTCCGTCAGGCCCCGCAGCATGCGGCCTATCTGGTGCGCCATCTTGACCTGCCCGGCTTTACGCCGGCGCAGAAAAAGTTACTGGCTACACTGCTGCAAAACCAGGTAAATGGCATTGATCTGGCCCTGTTAAGCCAGCAAAATGCGGTTCCTCCGCGTGTTGCCGAGCGCCTGTGTCGCCTGTTGCGATTAGCGATTATCTTCGCCAGCCGACGCCAGGATAACAGGCTGCCCGCCGTGCGTTTGCTGGCTAGCGAAGATGACCTGACGCTGACGCTGCCCTCAGGCTGGATGGATGCCCATCCCCTGCGTGCCGAACTACTGGGGCAGGAAGTTCACTGGCAGAGCTATGTGCGCTGGTCATTAGTGATCAACTGAACGCTGATGCACAGGTTGGCACTGCTGCGTTAATCATTGATATCACACGCTGATTACCGCTCTGCCAGCGTTGCACTGACGTATTTTTTGCCCTGGCAGATCGTCGCTCGCGCCGGTCTGCCAGGGGAATGTCTACTTCTTCGCTTTTGCCAGCTGCGCACGAAGACTGGCCAGATGACTCTGGCCCTTTTGCATGCGCTCTTCCGGACTGACGACCTTACGCTCGCTTTCCCACTGTAAGTCGTCCTGCGGCAGCTCCAGCAGGAAGCGGCTTGGCTCCGGACGGATCACCTCTCCGTACTGACGGCGTTCACGGCACAGCGTAAACGTCAGCTCTTTCTGCGCACGCGTAATACCGACGTACGCCAGACGGCGCTCTTCTTCTACATTGTTTTCATCGATGCTGCTCTGATGCGGTAACAAACCCTCCTCCATCCCCACCAGAAAGACATAGGGGAACTCCAGACCTTTGGACGCATGCAGCGTCATCAGTTGAACCTGATCGGAATCCTCATCACTTTCTCCCCGCTCCATCATGTCGCGCAGGGTAAAGCGGGTTACCACCTGGGTCAGCGTCATGGCTTCGTCGATATCACTGCCTTCCAGCATTTCCGTCATCCACTGGAACAGGGTATTGACGTTTTTCATCCGCATCTCAGCGGCTTTCGGACTGGCAGAGGTTTCAAACAGCCAGCTCTCGTAGTCGATGCCGCGAATCAAATCACGCACCGCCGCCACCGGCTCACGTTCAGCCAGCCGGGCAATCTCCTGCAGCCAGTGGGTGAAGCGCTGCAGCGACTCCAGTCCACGTCCGGTCAGCGTCTGCTCCAGACCCATATCAAAACTGGCATTAAACAGGCTTTTGTTACGCTGCGTGGCCCAGTCACCCAGCTTCTGCAGGGTGGCGGAGCCGATCTCGCGCCGGGGCGTATTCACAATACGCATAAATGCGCTGTCGTCATCAGCATTCGTCAGCACGCGCAGGTAAGCCAGCAGATCTTTGATCTCCGGACGCGAGAAGAACGAGGTGCCGCCTGAGATACGATACGGGATACGGTTCTGCATCAGCATCTTTTCAAACACCCGTGACTGATGGTTACCGCGGTAGAGGATGGCGTAATCTTTATACGCCGTTTTATTAATAAAATGATGGGCGATCAGTTCCCCGGTCACACGCTCTGCCTCGTGATCTTCATGGTTCGCCGTGACCACTTTCAACTCGGTACCGTAACCCAGCTCGGAGAAAAGTCGTTTTTCAAATACGTGCGGATTATTGGCGATCAGGATATTCGCCGCCTTCAGAATACGGCCGGAGGAGCGATAATTCTGCTCCAGCTTGATCACCTGCAACGCCGGAAAGTCCTCCTTCAGTAGCACCAGGTTCTGTGGGCGAGCCCCACGCCAGGAGTAGATTGACTGGTCATCATCCCCCACTACCGTGAATCGCGCACGGTTACCCACCAGCAACTTCACCAGCTCGTACTGGCTGGTGTTGGTATCCTGATACTCATCCACCAGCAGATAGCGAATACGCTGCTGCCAGCGCTCCCGCACCTCCAGGTTACGCTGGAACAGCAGTGTAGGCAGCAGGATAAGATCGTCAAAATCCAGCACGTTGCACGACTTCAGATGCCGGTCATACAACCCGTAGCAGTGAGCAAACAGCTTATCGCGTTCAGACACGGCCCCGGCCGCGGCACGCGACGGATCCATCAGATCGTTCTTCCAGTTTGAGATCGTTGAAATCAGTTGTTGTAACAACGTTTTATCATTTTCCAGCCACTCTTCCGTCAAATCTTTCAACAGTGCCAGCTGATCCTGATCGTCAAACAGCGAAAACTTCGCTTTCATCCCCAGCGCGGCATATTCACGCTTAATCACCTCGAGCCCCAGGGTATGGAAGGTGGAGATCATCAATCCACGCGCCTCTTTACGCCCCAGCGTCTGCGCCACGCGCTCTTTCATCTCGCGTGACGCTTTATTGGTAAACGTGACCGCCGCAATATGGCGCGCCTGATAGCCACATTCGCGGATCAGGTGGGCGATTTTGTTGGTAATCACTCGCGTTTTACCCGAACCGGCACCTGCCAGAACCAGGCAGGGCCCGGTGACAAATTCGACGGCATGTTGCTGACCAGGATTAAGACGCATATGAGAGATTCCGGGAATAAAACAGGCGTGCAGTATAACTAAAGTTTCCCTTCCTGTGGCGGGGAAAAACTTAACGTCGGCAAATCAACAATGTGCGCCCCTCCATCCACCACCAGTGTGGCTCCCGTGATATAAGACGCTGCGCTGGACAGTAAAAACGTGACGGCACTGGCGATCTCTTCGGGGTCTGCAGGCCGTCCAAGCGGCAGGTCTTTTGTCACCTCCTGCCAGGCTCGCCTGTTCGCCTTATCCCATCCGCGCGTTACCGAGAGCAGGCGCATCTCCTCCTCAGCCATCGGTGTGCGCGTCCAGCCAGGGCAGACAGTATTGACCCTGACGCCAGAAGCTCCATAATCCCGGGCCAGTGATTTAGTCAGGCCGATCAGGGCATGTTTGGTGATGGTATAACCCGCGACCGCTGGCCCGGCGAAAAGCCCGGCCAGTGAAGAGACAATCACCATACTGCCGCCCCGCGAAGTTAACCATGGCAGCACCTCCCGCGCGGTAACAACTGCGCTGTTAAGGTTGCTGTGCAGGCTCTGCTGCCAGGCGATATCGTCCGTTTCCCCAAGACGGGAAAAACCGTGGCCACCGGCATTCGCCACCAGCATATCCACCCCGCCAAAGCGGTCGGCAACCTGTGTGACTGCCTGCGCGGCACACTGACTGTCGGCCATATCGGCCACGACAGGAAAGACATCATTCGCCTCCGCCATTGCCTGTAGCGGACCGGCCCTCCTGCCCGTTATCGCCACACGGGCCCCCTCCGCCGCCATCATTTTTGCCGTTGCCGCACCGATACCGCTGCCGCCACCGGTGATCAGCACCACTTTGTCTTTCAGTCCGGTCTCCATGTGAACGTGTCCTTAAGGTTAAAATGGCACCACGCCAGCGGGATAGCAGTTAAAACTCATTTTGCTAATTATCGCGCCTGCCGGGCGGATCTGAACTTCGCCAGCCGCCGTGATGCCCATAAAAATCCCGGTACACCGGCAGGCCTGATAGTCAAAGAAAAACACGGAACAGACCGGGATGATTTTTTCGCGGAAGGTGAAAAGGTACATATCGGGCTCAAATTTATAGTACGTCGCGTAATCCATGTCGCCATGGCCAAACTGTTCACCGCGCAGATTCTGCCAGGCATAGCGCTGACTGTTGACGTAAAAGTGCTCGTAGTAGTGGTGGGGGCTGTAGATATTCAGCGTACGGTAGCCTATCAGTTCACGCGTCAACTGAGGTTCAAAGCCGGAGGGGGTCTGCGTCGCCACCGCACCCGTATAAAATTGCTGGCTGAGCCGTGAACCTCCCTGCGCCTCCGCGGCAGGCAGGATTGAACAGCGTACCACCAGCGCTCTGGCGGTCGTGGTATTCATCACCAGCGCCAGGCTCTGCAAGGCAGACAGCGGAAAGCTGAAAAAGTAGCGATTTTTGGAAACGCACACTTCGTCGATCTGCGCCTCACCCTCTTCTCCACCCCAGCGCCAGGTAAGCCGGTGATGGACAGCCGCCGCATGAAAATTCAGTTGTAGAATACTGCCATCATTCAGCGCCAGGTCGAGCGTCTTACCCGCCCAGTGGCGCGTGGATGGCAGGCGGTTGATATCAATGCCCCGTGAAAAATCATCATAGTTTTTCCAGCCTGGTTCCGCTAAAGGGCTCAGTACAGATGCGTTCATGTTCACTCTCCTTTTCTCGTCAAGAACGGTTGTGAGTCTATAAAACAGGGAGGGGAAGGAACGTGAAGTGAGAGGGTAAAATTCGCATAAACACATCGGAAAGCATCCAATGACAATCTCGCACCCGGCGCATTGAGCAGGTATAGTAGGCGCCATCCGGGCTCCGGCCTGAACGTCGACAATTTTGGAGAACAACATGGCGAAGATGGCAGCAGCACTGCATATTCTGGTTAAAGAAGAAGCGCTGGCAAACGATCTGTTAGCACAGCTGAAACAGGGTGCTGACTTTGAAAAGCTGGCAAAAAAGCATTCCACCTGCCCGTCAGGCAAGAAGGGCGGTCACTTAGGTGAGTTCAAACAGGGTGCGATGGTACCGGCCTTCGATAAGGTGGTCTTCTCCTGCCCGCTGATCGAGCCGCAGGGCCCGCTGCATACCCAGTTTGGTTACCACATCATTAAAGTGCTGTACCGTAATTAAAAAAAAGCGCCTGAGGGCGCTTTTTTTTGGGCGGAACATTCATCCGCCCCGGCGTGCAGAAGTATTAACCCGCGACAGCAATACGCTTCATGTCAGTCATGTAGCCACGCAGTTTGCGGCCAACGGTTTCGATGTCATGGTGGCGAATAGCTTCGTTAACATCACGCAGCTGCGCGTTATCAACCGTCGTCGTGGTATTAACCGCTTTGCCCAGATCGCCTGCCTGCAGCGTGGTCATGAACTCTTTCAGCAGCGGTACGGCGGCGTAAGAGAACAGGTAGTTACCGTACTCAGCGGTATCCGAGATCACCACGTTCATTTCATACAGACGCTTACGCGCGATGGTATTGGCAATCAGCGGCAGTTCATGCAGTGATTCATAGTAGGCCGACTCTTCAATGATACCGGCAGCAACCATCGTTTCGAATGCCAGCTCAACACCCGCTTTCACCATGGCAATCATCACCACGCCCTGGTCGAAGTAATCCTGCTCGGCGATTTTACCTTCATACTGTGCCGCGGTTTCAAACGCCGTTTTACCGGTCTCTTCACGCCAGCCCAGCAGTTTTTTGTCGTCGTTTGCCCAGTCAGCCATCATACCGGAGGAGAATTCGCCGGAGATGATGTCATCCATATGCTTCTGGAACAGCGGAGCCATAATGGTTTTCAGCTGCTCAGACAGGGCGAAAGCACGCAGTTTAGCCGGGTTAGACAGACGATCCATCATCAGAGTGATGCCACCCTGCTTCAGCGCTTCGGTGATGGTTTCCCAGCCGAACTGAATCAGTTTTTCTGCATAAGGCGCGTCGGTGCCTTCAGCAACCAGCTTGTCGAAACACAGCAGGGAACCGGCCTGTAACATACCACACAGGATCGTCTGCTCACCCATCAGGTCAGATTTCACTTCAGCCACGAAGGAAGACTCCAGCACGCCCGCACGGTGACCGCCGGTTGCCGCAGCCCAGGCTTTCGCGATCGCCATGCCTTCGCCTTTCGGGTCGTTTTCAGGGTGAACGGCGATCAGCGTCGGTACGCCGAAACCACGTTTGTACTCTTCACGAACTTCCGTCCCCGGGCACTTCGGTGCAACCATTACCACGGTGATGTCTTTACGTACCTGCTCACCCACTTCAACAATGTTGAAGCCGTGTGAGTAACCCAGCGCAGCGCCATCTTTCATCAGCGGCTGAACGGCCTGAACCACCGAGGTGTGCTGCTTGTCTGGCGTCAGGTTAACCACCAGGTCTGCCTGCGGGATCAGTTCTTCATACGTCCCGACTTTGAAGCCGTTTTCGGTCGCTTTACGCCATGAGGCACGTTTCTCAGCAATCGCTTCGGCACGAAGAGCGTAAGCAATGTCCAGACCGGAATCGCGCATATTCAGCCCCTGGTTCAGGCCCTGCGCACCACAGCCAACGATGACGACTTTTTTACCTTTCAGGTAGCTGGCTTCATCCGCGAATTCATCACGAGCCATAAAGCGACATTTACCTAATTGCGCCAGCTGGTTGCGCAGGTTCAAAGTGTTGAAATAGTTAGCCATGGGGTACTCCGTATGAGGTTGTGTTCGCATTATTGTTTATTGTCTGGGGGATAATTTCCTGCCCCTGAATAGACCTTATCATATGACAGGAAATGCGTTGCTGAAATTGATATATTAACAACGTGATATTGCACTTTTTGCAACGTAATGATGAGGCCTGACTCTGATGGATCTGCGTGACCTGAAACTGTTTCTCCATCTGGCTGACAGCCGCCACTTCGGACGTAGCGCTCGCGCAATGCACGTCAGTCCCTCAACGCTTTCCAGACAGATCCAACGGCTGGAAGAAGACCTGGGCCAGACGTTGTTTCTGCGCGATAACCGCACCGTCACGCTGACCGATGCAGGGGAACGCCTGCGGCAGTTTGCTCAGCAGACGCTGTTGCAGTATCAGCAAATGCGCCACGCCATGGGCCAGAATGGCCCGTCGCTCAGCGGCGAACTCCAGCTGTTTTGTTCAGTGACCGCCGCCTATAGCCATCTTCCGCCCATCCTTGATCGCTTCCGCGCCGAGCACCCGCTGGTCGAAATCAAATTAACCACCGGCGATGCTGCCGATGCGGTAGAAAAAGTACAAACTAACGAAGTGGATATTGCCATTGCCGGACGGCCGGAAACGTTGCCCGCCAGCATCGGCTTTATGCCGCTCGGGCTGATCCCGCTGGTACTGATTGCCCCGGCATTGCCCTGCCCGGTGCGTACGCAGGCGACGCAGGCACAGCCTGACTGGGCGCAGATCCCGTTTATTTTGCCCGCACAGGGGCCGTCAAGGCGGCGTATTGACCTTTGGTTCCGTCACCGTCATATCGCTAATCCACAGATCTACGCGACGGTGGCAGGCCATGAGGCGATTGTTTCGATGGTGGCACTGGGCTGCGGCATCGCACTGCTGCCGGATGTGGTGCTCGAGAACAGCCCGGAACCGATTCGTAACCGTATCCTGGAGCTGGAAGATGTCGAGATGGTCGCGCCCTTCGAGCTGGGCGTTTGCGTACAAAAAAAGCGGCTCAGTGAGCCGCTTATTGATGCGTTCTGGAAGCTACTTTAACCCGCCAGGAAGAAACGGAAAGCCGGGTTACTGGTTTCATCATGGAAATCATAGCCCAGCGCCGTTAGATGCTCTTCAAACCGGGGTTCACTGTCACTCAGCTCAAATGCCGCCAGTACGCGACCGTAGTCGGTACCGTGACTGCGATAGTGGAACAGGGAAATATTCCAGTGCGTACCCAACGTCTGCAGGAAACGCAGCAGCGCACCGGGGGCTTCAGGAAATTCAAAGCTGAACAGCCGCTCACGCAGAGGTTTGGATGGACGCCCCCCGACCATATAGCGTACGTGCAGTTTCGCCATCTCATCGTCAGACAGATCCACTACCTTGTAACCGCCGTCGGACAGTAGCGCCAGAATTTCCTCGCGTTCAGGCAGTCCACGCGTCAGCCGTACGCCGACAAAGATGCAGGCTTCATCGGCATTGGCATAACGGTAGTTGAACTCCGTGACAGAACGGCCACCCAGCAGCTGACAGAATCGCAGGAAACTGCCCTGCTGCTCGGGAATAGTCACCGCCAGCAGCGCTTCACGCTGCTCACCCAGTTCACAACGCTCAGAGACATAGCGCAGCCCGTGGAAGTTGACGTTTGCGCCGGACAGTACGTGGGCCAGCCGTTCCCCCTCAATCTGATGCTGCTGGATGTACTTCTTCATCCCCGCCAGCGCCAGCGCACCGGAAGGCTCCGCCACCGCTCGCACATCATCAAAGAGATCTTTCATCGCGGCACAGATGGCATCGCTGTCGACGGTAACAATGTCGTCAACATACGCCTGGCAGAGACGAAAGGTTTCACTGCCGATCCGCTTCACCGCCACGCCTTCGGCAAAAAGCCCGACGCGCGGCAGATCGACCGGATGCCCGGCGTCGAGCGCAGCTTTAAGGCAGGCAGAATCTACGGCTTCTACCGCAATCACTTTGATTTGCGGCATCAGCTGTTTGATCAGCACCGCCACGCCGGCTGCCAGCCCGCCGCCGCCCACCGGCACAAAGACGCGGTCCAGATGGGCATCCTGCTGCAGCAGTTCCATGGCCAGCGTGCCCTGCCCGGCAATCACCATCGGGTGGTCAAACGGCGGCACGAAGGTATAGCCCTGCTGCTCAGAAAGCTCGATTGCTTTGGCTTTGGCCTCGTCAAAGTTAGCTCCAAAGAGATAAACCTCACCGCCAAACGCCCGCACCGCATCCACCTTGATATCTGCCGTTGCTACTGGCATCACAATCAGGGACTTAATGCCCAGCTTAGTGGATGACAGCGCCACGCCCTGGGCATGGTTACCGGCCGACGCCGTAATCACCCCACAGGCTTTCTGCTCTGCGCTAAGCCCGGCGATCATCGCGTAGGCCCCGCGCAGCTTAAAGCTGTGGACCGGCTGGCGGTCCTCACGTTTCACCAGAATGGTGTTACCGAGGCGCGCAGAGATTTTTTCCATCTTCTGCAACGGCGTGACCTGTGCAGCTTCGTACACCGGCGCACGCAGGACGGCGCGCAGGTACTCCGCGCCGCTGGGCTGGTCGGATAGCGGTTGAGATTCAGCCATGTTGGTTAGCCTCCCAGCTTACTCTTATCACGGACGGCGCCTTTGTCAGCGCTGGTTGCCAGGGTGGCATAAGCGCGCAGCGCGAAGGAAACCTGACGCTCACGACCGTGTGGCGTGTAGGCCTGATCGCCACGTGCATCTTCTTCCAGACGACGGGCAGCCAGTTCATTCTCTGGCACGTCCAGCTGGATGCCACGCTGTGGAATATCAATATTGATGATATCGCCGTCTTTCACCAGCGCGATGGTGCCGCCGCTGGCCGCTTCCGGGGAAGCATGACCGATTGACAGCCCGGAGGTGCCGCCAGAGAAACGCCCATCGGTGATCAGCGCACAGGCTTTACCCAGTCCCATCGATTTCAGATAGGTGGTCGGATAGAGCATTTCCTGCATGCCCGGCCCCCCTTTAGGCCCTTCGTAACGGATCACGACCACGTCCCCTGCCACCACTTTACCGCCAAGGATTGCCGCGACGGCATCGTCCTGGCTTTCGTAGACTTTTGCCGGACCGCTGAACACCAGGCTGCCTTCATCAACACCTGCGGTTTTAACGATACAGCCGTTTTCAGCAATGTTGCCGTACAGAACGGCCAGACCGCCGTCCTGACTGAAGGCGAACTCGCGGGAACGAATACAGCCTTCCTGACGATCGTCATCCAGAGTGTCCCAACGGGTGTCCTGCGAGAAAGCCTGGGTCGTACGGATACCCGCCGGGCCGGCGCGGAACATTTTTTTCACAGCTTCATCTTTGGTCAGCATGATGTCGTACTGATCCAGGGTTTCACGCAGGCTCAGGCCGAGAATGTTACGCACGCTGTTGTCGAGCAGCCCGGCACGATCCAACTCACCGAGGATGCCGAGGACGCCACCAGCGCGGTGCACGTCTTCCATGTGGTACTTCTGGGTGCTTGGCGCCACTTTGCACAGGTGTGGTACCAGGCGTGACAAGCGATCGATGTCAGAGATATCAAAATCGATTTCCCCTTCCTGAGCGGCGGCCAGCAGGTGCAGAACAGTGTTAGTGGACCCGCCCATGGCGATATCCAGCGTAATGGCGTTTTCAAACGCGGCTTTGCTGGCAATGCTGCGCGGCAGCGCGGTTTCATCATCCTGCTCGTAGTAACGCTTAGTCAGAGCGACAATACGACGCCCCGCATTCAGGAACAGCTCTTTACGATCGGCGTGGGTCGCCAGCAGTGAACCGTTACCCGGCTGAGACAGACCCAGCGCTTCGGTCAGACAGTTCATTGAGTTAGCGGTGAACATCCCGGAACAGGAGCCGCACGTCGGGCAGGCAGAACGTTCAATCTGGTCACTTTCTGCATCGCTGACGTTCGGGTTTGCGCCCTGAATCATCGCATCGACGAGATCGAGTTTAATGATTTTGTCAGACAGCTTGGTTTTACCGGCTTCCATCGGGCCGCCGGAAACGAAGATCACCGGAATATTCAGGCGCAGAGACGCCATCAGCATTCCCGGGGTGATTTTGTCGCAGTTAGAGATACACACCATGGCATCCGCACAGTGTGCGTTGACCATGTACTCCACGGAGTCAGCGATCAGCTCACGCGACGGCAGAGAGTAGAGCATCCCGCCGTGGCCCATGGCGATCCCATCGTCCACGGCAATGGTGTTGAACTCTTTCGCCACGCCGCCTGAGGCTTCAATCTCCTCGGCAACCAGTTTACCCAGGTCGCGCAGGTGAACGTGGCCCGGCACGAACTGCGTAAAGGAGTTAACGACGGCAATGATCGGCTTACCGAAGTCATCATCGGTCATTCCTGTGGCGCGCCAAAGGGCACGGGCACCGGCCATATTGCGGCCGTGGGTGGTAGTGGCGGAACGATACTTAGGCATGCTCTTTACTCCAGAAATCAGATAGTGCGCGGGCGTCAACTGACGCCCGCGAAAAAACATTATTGTTATGGGTTAACCGGATCCAGCCAGCCCCATTTGTCTTCCGTCTCACCCGTGAACAGGCCAAAGAAAGCAGACTGAATGCGTGCGGTGACCGGGCCACGTTTGCCTTCGCCCACCTGGATCCCATCAACGCTGCGTACCGGCGTGATCTCCGCAGCAGTACCTGACATAAAGACTTCGTCAGCCAGGTACAGGGACTCGCGCGACAGCACCTGCTCGCGCACTTCAATCCCCATATCCTGCGCCAGTTTGATGATGGCGTCACGCGTAATTCCTGGCAGAGCGGAAGAGGTAAACGGCGGGGTAAACAGGATCCCGTCTTTCACTTCGAACAGGTTTTCACCAGCACCTTCAGAGATGTAGCCTTGTGTATCCAGCGCGATCCCTTCCTGATAACCATGACGGCGCGCTTCGCTACCGACCAGCAGCGAGGACAGATAGTTACCGCCCGCTTTCGCCGCAGTAGGCAGCGTATTCGGAGCGACACGATTCCATGAAGACACCATCGCATCAATACCCTGCTCCAGCGCTTCAGCCCCCAGGTAAGCCCCCCACGGGAAGGCGGCGATGATGATGTCTGTTTCATAACCGTCAGGCGGGTTCACGCCCAGGCCGACGTCACCCACGAACACCAGCGGACGGATGTAGGCACTCTTCAGGTTGTTTTTGCGCAGCGTGGCGCGGCAGGCTTCCATCAACTCATCAACACTCAGGCTGACCGGGAAACGGTAGATTTTTGCAGAGTCACGCAGACGCTGCATATGTTCACGATGGCGGAAGACTACTGGCCCTTTGTGCGAGTCATAGCAGCGTACGCCTTCAAAGACAGACGTGCCGTAGTGCAGTGCATGGGACATTACGCTGACCTTCGCGTCTTCCCATTTCACCATCTCGCCATTGAACCAGATAAAGTCAGCTTTCTTCGTCATTCTCGTTTCCTTGCGCGCTTATGCGCGGATTTGTTGTGTTGTTTGCTGTTGGATCTGAACGCAGGCCACATCCATTAATTTACTCAACTGCGTTGACAGTAAATCGACGGAACGCTGGCTGGCAACGGTCATCTCAATATTAATGTTGTCGGTATTCACCCGCGAGGCCATGTTCATTGAGCACACCTGGAAGCCACGGTGGCGCACGACCCGCAAAATACGTTCCAGTATTTCCGGGCGAAAGCGCGCTTCTATAGACAATTGATGCTGTTTCATGAGGTTTTCTCCATCATATTTTCATTGCTGGCACCCGGGGGTACCAGAGGCCAGACGTTCTCATGTTCATCAATCGCGACATGCAGCATGTAAGGCCCTTCACTGTGCAGCAAAGCATCTAATGCGGCGTCGACCTGATCTTTGCGGGTAATACGCTGGCCGGGAATGCCAAAGGCACTCGCCAGCATGAGAAAGTCCGGGTTATCTGAGAGATTGGTTTCGCTGTAACGCTCCTCAAAAAACAGCTGCTGCCACTGACGTACCATGCCCAGCCGCTGGTTATCCATCAGAACGATTTTCACCGGCAGCTGTTTGCGCTTAACGGTACCCAGTTCCTGTACGTTCATCATGAATGAACCATCGCCGGAAACGCAGATCACGGTGTCATCCGGGCGCGCCACCTGTGCCCCGACGGCTGCAGGCAGGCCGAAGCCCATGGTGCCCAGCCCACTGGAAGTAATGAAATTTTCCGGGCGGTTAAAGCTCATATGCTGGGCGGCCCACATCTGGTGCTGACCCACATCTGTCGTCACCACCGCACTCTGAGGTTTACGGTCTGACAGCTGTTTCAAAAACAGCGGTGCAAAAATCGCCTCTCCCGGATGATCGTAACGCCAGCCGTGATCGGCTTTCAGGGCTTTCACGTCTTCACGCCAGGCAGTGATATCAACCGGCTGATACAGGTCGGGCAGCAGTTTGTTGAGATCGCCCTGCAAACCGACGTGCGCCCGGCGGAGTTTATGCAGCTCTGCCGGGTCAATATCCAGATGGATGACGCTGGCATGCGGCGCAAAGGTATCCAGCTTGCCGGTAACACGGTCATCGAAGCGGGCACCGACGGCGATCAGCAGGTCACACTGTTGGACGGCCAGGTTGGCGGCCTTCGTGCCGTGCATGCCGAGCATGCCCAGATAGCAGGCATCGTCAGCATCGGGCGTACCCAGTCCTTTCAACGTTGCAACCGTTGGAATGCCGGTCTCTCTGGCAAAAGCGCGTAAAGCATGAACCGCATCCGCCATTCCCACGCCGCCGCCGACATACAGGATCGGTTTCTTCGCCTGGGCCAGCAGGCTGCGCGCCTGCTGCAGTTCCACATGGGGATGGGCCATTTCCTGCCCGACCGGCAGCAGATGGGCAACCAGATCGCCGCTGGCTAACTGGATATCTTTAGGAATATCCACCAGAACCGGGCCAGGACGGCCCGATTTTGCAATGGCGAAAGCTTCTGCCATCACCACAGGAAGTTCATCAAGGGACTCTACGAGGAAGCTATGTTTGGTGCAGGCCAGCGACAGACCCAGAACATCAATTTCCTGAAACGCATCCGTTCCCATTACCGCAGAGGAGACCTGCCCGGTGATCGCCACAATCGGCACAGAGTCCAGCATGGCATCAGCAAGTCCGGTGATCAGATTCGTCGCGCCCGGCCCGGAGGTGGCAATACAGACACCCACTTTTCCCGTTGCACGTGCGAAGCCGATAGCAGCCATGGCCGCCCCCTGCTCATGGCGGCACAGTAGATGTTCGACGCCACCGTCATAGAGCGCGTCATAGACCGGCATGATTGCACCACCCGGGTAGCCGAATACCGTTTCGACACCCTGTGCACGCAAAGCTTGAACCACCCACTGAGCACCATTCATAGTTATTCCCCCGCCTCTCGCTGGGAACAACAGCATTTTATGCTACTGTTCATATTTTGTTCCTCTGTCGTTGATGCCTTGCCAAAAAAAAACCCCCGGACCTTTCGGTGCGGGGGTTCTTTCGAAATCAGGCTTGATTTTTAAGCCTTTCTTTCTCCGAGCGTAGCCCCGCACGGCGTGATAATAATCACGACGACGTTAATAACGACTAGGCTAATGACTCGTAGAAGGGCTTTCATTTGGATTCTTTTAGTTCGCTTGTTCGAAGTAATGCCTACAGAGTTATCACAGTTATTAGCTTTAATTCAACTTTTTTCATCATTTTATTTTATGACGTCGGACGCAGATCTGAAAAAAACTTTTGTTATTCAGTCGATAAGAAAAAAATGAATCTTTTTCATCCGTCACGCAGTGTGACCATTTTATTTTCCCTGTCTTTAATTTTCGCGCCTGCCCGCAACACAATGTCGCTGACTGTTGAACGAGGTAATCATCTTCAGACATGCTGCACAAATCCCCAATCGGCTTCTCGCCATCCTCCTTCCTCTGTCGCACAGTGGGCACGACAAGGAGAGTTTATGTCGCTATCTGTCGTGTTTACCCGCGCCGCACTGGGCATCCAGGCCCCTCAGGTGTCGGTAGAAGTCCATCTCAGCAATGGTCTGCCGGCGCTTTCGCTGGTCGGACTGCCGGAAACCACGGTGAAAGAGGCCCGCGACCGTGTACGCAGCGCCATTATCAACAGTGGTTTCACTTTCCCGGCAAAGCGGATCACCGTTAATCTCGCCCCCGCCGACCTGCCTAAAGAGGGCGGCAGGTATGATTTGCCCATCGCTATCGCCATCCTTGCCGCCTCAGAGCAGATCCCGGCGGATAAACTCTCAGGCTATGAATTCCTCGGCGAACTGGCGCTGACGGGTGCGCTACGCAGCGTACAGGGCGCTATTCCGGCGGCCGTTGCGGCTCTGGACTGTGGGCGGCAGCTGATTCTCTCTGCGGAAAATCAGAATGATGTTGGATTGATTCAGCATGGGGAGAGCCTGGTAGCCACCTGCCTGCTGGCGGTGTGTACCTTCCTGCACGGCAAAGGGACGCTGGAAGCGGCACAGTGTCAGGAGCCGCCGTCCCCTCCCCTTTCAGGTGATTTAAATGAAATTATTGGTCAGCATCAGGCCAGGCGGGCGCTGGAGGTCACGGCCGCAGGCGGGCATAATCTTTTACTGATCGGCCCGCCGGGAACAGGGAAAACAATGCTGGCATCCCGCCTGTGTGGACTGATGCCACCTCTAAGCGATCGTGAGGCCCTGGAGAGCGCCAGCGTAGCCAGTCTGGTGGGTAGCGGGGAGCTGCACCGTCAGTGGCGTCAGAGGCCGTTTCGCTCCCCTCATCACAGTGCATCGCTCTTTGCGCTGGTCGGTGGTGGATCGCTGCCTAAACCGGGGGAAATTTCACTGGCGCATAACGGCATCCTCTTTCTGGACGAACTCCCGGAATTTGAACGCCGGACACTGGATGCGTTACGAGAGCCTCTTGAGTCTGGGGAGATCAGTATTTCACGGGCCCGGGCGAAAATAACCTATCCGGCACGCTTCCAGTTAATTGCTGCCATGAACCCCAGCCCGACCGGTCACTATACGGGACAACACAATCGCAGCTCGCCGCGCCAGACGCTACGCTATCTTAGTCGCCTTTCGGGCCCCTTTCTTGACCGCTTCGATCTCTCCCTTGAGGTCCCTTTACTCCCTCCGGGCATGTTGAGTGGTCAGCCGCGTGGCGGCGAGTCCAGTGAAAAAGTACGTGAGCGGGTATTGAGGGCACGAGATCGCCAGCTGGGACGCTGTGGCAAAGTGAATGCGTTAATGAGCAACCACGAAATACAGGCATGCTGTACACTTACGCCAGTGGATGCGGAATGGCTGGAGCAGATACTGGTGCAACTGGGCCTGTCAGTGCGGGCGTGGCAACGTATTTTGAAGGTGGCACGTACGATTGCCGACCTGGCGGGGGACAGCGTAATCAGACGGGAGCATTTGACTGAAGCAATAAGCTATCGGGCCATCGACCGTCTGCTGATTCATCTGCATAACAGCCTCGAATAGCCGGCATGAAAAAGGGGCCGAAGCCCCTTAATCTTAATCGTCACTATCCGTGTAGTCTTCAACCCCTTCCATCTGCGGTTTGCCGCCGGAAAGAGTATGAAAACGCTTAGGACGTTTAATCCGTGTCATGTATTTTGACCAGACTTTTTCTGCCTCAGTTTGCGGCTCACGCACGCCCCGGCACACCTCAATGAACAGTCGCTCTTCTTCTGTGCCTGGCTCACGCTTTGCCAGATCCAGCTCGTTAAAAGCGTAACCATAACGCTCAAGAAGTTGGGCTTCTTTGATGGTGAAATCACCGTGACGGGAGAACCCGCGAGGGTAATGTTTGTTATCAAAAAAACGATTCGTTGTTGCGAAGCTTTCCGCCATTTTACACGCTCCTAACTCTTTTATGGCCGTGCTATTTATGGCGCGGAGTATTAGATAGGCTTGACAGAGTGTAAAACAAAACATTTAAATCATAACGACAAATGTTTTTTAGGAGATGGATGTGGATACGGAATTACTGAAGACCTTTCTTGAAGTGAGCAGAACTCGCCACTTTGGACGTGCCGCTGAAGCACTCTATCTCACGCAATCTGCTGTAAGTTTTCGCATCAGGCAGCTTGAAAACCAGCTGGGTGTAAACCTGTTTACCCGCCACCGCAATAACATCAGGCTGACGTCTGCAGGCGAGCGACTCCTCCCCTATGCAGAAAGCCTGATGAGCACCTGGCTGATGGCCAAGAAAGAGGTGGCGCATACACAGCAGCATCACGAGCTGTCGATAGGGGCAAGTGCTTCCATGTGGGAAGCGTACCTGACGCCGTGGCTACAAACCCTGTATGAGAACCGTGAGAGCCTGCATTTAGAGGCACGAGTCGCTCAGCGCCATTTACTGGTCAAGCAACTGCACGAGCGGCAGCTGGACCTGTTAATTACTACTGAAGCACCGAAAATGGACGAGCTGACCAGCCAGCAGATTGGCCATATTTCTCTGACTTTGTTCCGGTCGCGAAAATCGGAGAAAAAAGAGAAATATGACTATATTAAGCTGGAGTGGGGTGCTGATTTCCATCAGCATGAAAGCTATCTGGCAGGGGCAGACGACGTGCCAGTGCTGACGACAACTTCTGCACATTTAACCCGTCAACTGCTGCACACTACCGGAGCCTGCGCATTTTTACCTGAGGTCTGGGGTAAAGAGTACAGCGATTTAATGGTGATCCCGGACACGGCTGTTGTCTCCCGACCGCTGTATGCGGTGTGGTTAGAAAACAGCGATCAGCAGGCCTATATTCGCCAGCTGATAAAATTCCCGGTGAATATTAAAGCATAAATCGTTGTTAAAACGCACAAAAGGGTCAGCTTGCTGGCCTTTTTTTATGGGGAAATTGGGGGAATAACGCACAGGGCAGGAATTTTAGACAAAAAAAATCCTTTGCCGAAGCAAAGGATTGTTTTTATTTGGCAGGGGCGGAGAGACTCGAACTCCCAACACCCGGTTTTGGAGACCGGTGCTCTACCAATTGAACTACGCCCCTAAAAGGGTGGCGGAACGGACGGGGCTCGAACCCGCGACCCCCTGCGTGACAGGCAGGTATTCTAACCAACTGAACTACCGCTCCACCGATTCTGTACTGACTTCAGACTGCGTCTGACTTCAGGTGTTTCGCCCTTACCTTGTCAGGGGTAAGGTCACGACCCGGTTACGGGTCTTAAATTGATGCCTGGCAGTTCCCTACTCTCGCATGGGGAGACCCCACACTACCATCGGCGCTACGGCGTTTCACTTCTGAGTTCGGCATGGGGTCAGGTGGGACCACCGCGCTAAAGCCGCCAGGCAAA
>Ga0308168_1000730_pt1 | contig 35992 bp, 33 predicted proteins | sample PhyCR2_FD_202133 | JGI IMG/M metagenome (GOLD analysis project Ga0308168, IMG submission 202133) | Phyllosphere microbial communities from UC Gill Tract Community Farm, Albany, California, United States - DLSLRC.R2 | ecosystem: Host-associated > Plants > Phyllosphere > Unclassified | place: USA...
TTTCCGGGCAATGCCTTTCCTGCCAGCACCAGCGCGAGCGTTCCTGGGATCATATTTATGGCAAACAGCCATTGCCAGCTAAGGGTGTCGAGGATGGTGCCGCCCACTACGGGAGCAATAGCCGTACTGGAAGCAATCAGCAGGGCATGCAGACCCAGAACGCGGCCAAGCAGACGTCCCGGAAAGACGGAACGCAGGATTGCCGGGGCAATACTCAATGTGGCCGCGCCGCCGATCCCTTGTAGGATACGCATTGCGATAAGCATTTCCGATGTTGTTGCCAGCGCACAGCCAAGGGATGTCAGGGTAAACGTAGCGAGACCCGTCAGAAAAATGGGGCGCGTTCCGTAGCGGGCCGCAAGCGAGGCGAAAATAAGCAACGTCATGGCCGCGGAAAGCAGATACCCGTTGGCAAACCAGACGGCGATACTCGCGGGCACCCGCATTGCTTGCGCCATCGAGGGCAGAGCGATGTTGATCATTGTGCCATCGAATACCCCCATCAGCGTGGTGATCATGACTGCGATCATAACCCGGGCGCGCTCCGGACCTGGCAGCCCTTCATCACCGGGTTGGTTTGAGAATAGCGTGTTCATCCTGACTCCTGGGAATGGTGTTTTGATGAAGAAACTATAATCCTGGGGTATACAGGGCGGAAGGCGCATCGTATACACTTAATCATTGCACCGAACGCCTTATCTGATTTGCCCGGAGGTTCATCGTGTCCGATCCTGATTTCAACTTGCTTGTCGCGCTCGACATCCTGCTGGCAGAGGCCAGCGTTGCAGGGGCCGCGCGACGCCTGAACCTGAGCACATCCGCCATGAGCCGTACGCTCAGCAGGCTACGGGAGGTGACCGGCGATCCGATTCTGGTGCGGGCAGGGCGCAACATGGTGCTGACCCCCTGGGCTGAAGCGTCCCGGGACCGCGCCCGGAACGCGGTGCATGAGGCGAGGGCGGTGCTGCAGCCCTCACTGGAGACACTCAGGGTCGAAAATCTGGCGCGGCTTTTTACCATCAGAGCCAATGATGGATTTGTCGTCGCGTTCGGTCCGGCACTGATCGCCGCCGTGGCTGAGGCGGCCCCTGAGGTGTGTATTCGTTTTGCACCGAAACCTGAAAAAACGTCACGCTATCTGCGTGAGGGCCTGGTTGATCTTGAGATTGGCGTGCAGAGCAATATGGGCCCTGAAATTCGACTTCAACGGCTCTTCCAGGACAGGTTTGTGGGTGCGGTTCGCAAAACGCATCCGCTGGCGTCGTTACCGACAATCGGCCTGAACGATTATGTCGCCTGGGGCCATGTGGTTGCGGCGCCTGACGGATCCTTGCACGGCTTTGTGGATGATGCGCTGGCAGAGTCCGGGCTGAAACGTAAGGTGGCAAGCGTGGTCCCCGGCTTTCCGACGGCGTTATCCGTGGCGCTGGCATCCGATCTTATCGCCATGGTGCCAGCGCTCTATCTGATCAATCAGCAAATGACAGAGCAACTGCATGTTTTTGAACTGCCGTTTAAAACCCGGACCATAACGGTGTCGCAGATGTGGCATCCCAGAATGGAAAGGGATCCTGGCCATCGCTGGCTGAGGGAGAAGATTGGTGCGGTGTGTCGGACGGCAGGTCAGTAAAACTGCGCTCCGAATCGTAAACATTCGATTCGGAGCGCCAGACATTAAACGTGCAGTTCAGCGACGACCTCAGCAACGCTTTTCACGCTGCGAATGCTACCGATGCCCGTGCCGAGGGAGATATAGCCCTCGTCAGTATTGCCCTCAAGCATCCCCAGACGCAGACCGCGTAATCCGCCCATCACCTTCGCCAGCTCCTCATTGCTGGCACCCGATTTATCCAGTGCTACCAGCTTGTCGGCCAGCTTGCCCGGCAACGAACGGTAGTAATCGGGAAGGGTGCGGAAAAGGCGCATATCCAGCCCGTTAGCGGCGATAATTTTGTCTTTCACGGATTGTGGTACTCGGCTTTCAAGCGTGCTGATAAATACCGAACCAGCAAATACACCCTGTGCGCCCAAAGCATGTGCGGCTCTGGCGGTTCGGCTATCGGTAATTCCGCCGGCGGCCAGTACGGGGGCATTTTTCACCGCGTCGACGATCAGCGGCACGATGGAGAAAGTGCCTAATGCGACGCCGGGCAAGGTGCCACCTTCATCAAATCCCGTCGCCACAATAATATCGGCCCCGGCGGCTTCCGCGTCCCGGGTGTTTTGCGGGGAAGGGTTGATATCCCGGTAGATGATTTTGATGCCTGCGGTTTTCAGCTCATCAAACAGGGCAGGGATGAGTGAACCTTCACCGTAGCCGGTATAAACGACAGCATGCACAGCCTCCTCTTTAATGACCTTAACAATGGAAGGTGTCCAGATATCGTTTTCTGCCGTTGGGATGAGGTTTACACCGAAGGGTTTCTCGGTGAGCATTTTGGTTTTGCGGATTTCTTTGCGCATTTTCTCGGCGGTTGCTTCCGGCGTTGAGACCGCCGTTTCGGCCGTTAATCCAGCGTTTGGCCCGAGTACGCCCAGACCACCGGCATTACTGACGGCCGCCACAAGGCGGGCATCGGTCAGCCATGACAGCGGCCCCTGAATGACGTTTTTTTCAATCCCCAGAATGTGACTAACATTTTGATTTTGCATGAGAGATTTCCTTTAACTAAGACGGTTCTAACCGAAGTAGCGTTAGTCTAATCTCTGATTTTGTTCTGAAAAACAGCGAATATGCTTCATCACTTTTACAAAATTAGTAACAATGGACGCGTCATTCACTACGGCAGAAGTGTGCGCCATGCAAATCAACGTTTACGAACTCATGCGGATCTTTATTGAGATCGTTGAGTCAGGCAGTTTTTCCCAGACATCAGAAAACCTGCAGATCCACCGGCCCGCAGTGACCCGGGCCATCAAACAGCTGGAGCAGCACACCGGTGTACGCTTGCTGCATCGCACGACCCGGCGAATTAGCCTGACACCCGAAGGCGAAGAGTTTTACCGCAGTAGTAAGCCATTGCTCGAACAAACCGATAATTTATTAGGTTCTTTCGTCGCAGGCCGTTCATTGTGTGGCCAGCTTCGGGTGGATATGCCCGTGTCGATTGCCGCTTTGCTGGTTGTACCGAGGTTGCCGGATTTCTATCGCCACTATCCCGGGATTGAAGTGGTGCTCAGTAGCTCCGATCGGCGCAAAGATATGCTGCGTGATGGCCTGGACTGCATTGTGCGCGTCGGTCCGCTGGAAGAAAGTGATTATGTGGCTCGCTCGCTGGGTAAGATTAAACTGGTCACCTGCGCCAGCCCGGCATACCTGGCGGAGTATGGCGTACCAGAAACGCTGGACGACCTGCAGAATCACCAGGGGGTGAACTGGTTTAACATTAACAGCCGACAAATTATGCCGTGGGTGTTTCAGTCACCGTCAGGCATTGAGGAACTTCATCTGCCGGGAAAACTGGTGCTGGATAACTCAGAAGCCTATATTGCGGCGGGTCTGGCCGGGCTGGGGTTGTTGCAGGGCATGGATTTCTTTTTACGTCCGTATATCAATGATGGGCGTCTGGTAGAGGTGCTGCCAGGCAATCCGGTTCCGGCGCGACAGTTGTCGGTGCTTTATCCGCATCGGCATATTTCTCCTAAGGTGCGCGTATTTACACAGTGGCTGGAGACGGTGTTGAAGGCGCATACATGAAATCGGGGCAGGGTGGAGACGTTATAAACGTGGGTAGCACGTTGAAAGACGCATCCCATTTATCTTATGTTGAATGCCATTCAACAACGCGCATGGCCCTCTGACGATGAAAGTGATACTTGTTCGACACGCGGAAACAGAGTGGAATGTGCGAGGAATGATTCAGGGGCACTGTGATAGTGCGTTGACCCATCGAGGTTTGCGCGAAACATCGGCCTTACTGGCAGCGCTTGATGCAAGTGATTACCGCGTGGATTGTGTTTACGTATCTCCGCTTGGGCGTGCATGGCAAATGGGCCAGCGCCTGGCTGAGCGCTTTCGCTGTCCATTGACGGTGGAACCTGCTCTTAAAGAACAGGCATTTGGCCAGTATGAAGGAATGTCATCAGAGCTGCTGATACGAAACCACCCAAACGATGCAAATGCATTATTCGAGCTTGATGCAGAGTATTGTCCACCTGGTGGGGAGTCTCTCGCGCATGCTTCTCAGCGGCTTATGCATTTTTTACATAGCCTGGAAGCAACATCACGTTATCAAACAGTCTGCATTGTGTCTCACGGGCATGTCAGTCAAGGCGTTCTTGCGATTCTTAAAGAAGGGGCTGTCGACAATTTCCCGCGATATGCTCAACCCAACGCGAGTTACTCTGTTTTCGATCTGGTTAATGGGAAGTGCATCGCGGTCAGATGGGGAATTGCCACACACTTGCTTCAACTTACTTGAGCAACAACATGAATTGACCGATCGCAGGAGAGGGAAGCCTGTGATGTGAATGCGCTGATTGGCCGGCGCATGGATATGGGACAGAACGTTATCAACCCAAATATCGCATTTAACATAATATACATTATGCGCATCAATGCTATAACTGCAATATTCTGATGTCACTTTCAACCCATTTAGTGATGTCACTTTTTCTGGCATAAAGGTTCAAGCCCTTGTGCCACGGAGACATCAGGATGCTAGTGACCATGTCAGATAAAGAACTCAGCCGGATTAATGTCATTCAGGCAGTTGTTGAAAAACGTATGCGCCGTCGTGATGCCGCTCATCAACTGGATCTTACCGAGCGTCAGACCCAGCGTCTGATGAATCGCTTTCGTGAATCCGGTGCTGCAGGACTGGCCAGCCTTCGTCGTGGACAACCAGGAAATCATCGACTCCCGGAATAACTGAAACTACGCGTTCTTGCATTGCTGCGCGATCGCTACAGTGATTTCGGCCCGACGCTCGCTGCGGAAAAACTTCATGAACGCCACGCCATCACTGTCTCAGTTGAAACACTCAGAAAATGGATGACTGCCGATGGCCTCTGGGTTCCATATTCCCGACGAAGACCCCGGGTTCATCAACCCCGATACCGGCGTGATTGTTCCGGAGAACTTGTTCAGATCGACGGATCCCACCACGACTGGTTTGAAGGACGCGCACCAAAATGTTGCCTGCTGGTTTTCATTGATGACGCCACCGGCCGGCTGATGCATCTCCGGTTTGGTGAAACGGAGTCTGCCTTCGACTATATGATGGCCACGCGTGAGTATCTCGATCAGCACGGCAAACCACTTGCGTTTTACAGCGATAAACACGGCATTTTTAGGGTCAATAATGGCGGCACCACCACGACCGGAACTACGCAGCTTGGCCGGGTTCTCGCTGAACTGGGTATCGGGCTGATATGTGCAAACAGCCCGCAGGCTAAAGGCCGGGTCGAACGTGCAAACCAGACACTCCAGGACCGGCTTATCAAGGAGATGCGACTCGAAGGTATCAGCAACATTGAGGATGCGAATGTCTGGCTGGATACCTTCATTGCCGACTTTAATCGTCGCTTTGCCAGACCAGCAAAATACCCCAAAAATCTGCATCGACCGGTGGCAGAAAGCACTGAAGAGCTTGATGATATCTTCGCCTGGCAAGAGTTACGTAAATTGTCGAAATCACTGACGTTCCGTTACGATAAAATGATATATCTCGTTGAACTTACTGAAGAAAAAACCAGAATCGCGGGTGAAAAAATAACAGCCTTTGACTACCCGGATGGCACTCTGGCGTTCAAATATGGCTACCGATCACTCAAATATCAGGTCTTCGACAAACTGGAATGTATCGACCAGGGACAAGTCGTTGATAACGAGAGGCTTGGTGCCGTGCTGAAACTGGCTCAGGAGAAGATGAATGAGCTGGAACTTGACGGAAAGCGCGACAGAAGTAAAAAGATGCCCAAGCGACGGGCACAGGCCAGAGTTCAGGAACAACTCAGGGATATCAACCCGGTACTGGCCAATCCGGAAGAGTTCAGAGCCAGTCTGAAACGTTAACGCCCTGCTCTGCTTCCATTTAAATTATATGGGGCTATTCGCCCCATATATTTATCCAGCCTTTTGTTCACCTGTAGGCGGTGTATCATTAGCGCTGCAGGCGTTTCTTAAAAGTTCGAGAACGCCTTCCTCTCCAAAGGTTTTATAAAGCCTTGCCATATCTTTTTGGGCACAAGATTTCTTCTGAGCCCCTTGAGTTTTTTCACATTCACTCATGATTTTTTCAGGTTCCGCTTCCAACCGCTGAACTGAAATATCAGACATGTAAAAAACAGATTGCTTAGTTGTACCGCCGACATCCGCTTTGGTTTGGATAGTTTGTGTTTCTACAGGCAAAAACAATTGTTTTAATGAACAGGCTACCGCTGAAGCTCGATTAACCCAAAAGTCGGCATGAATTTCATAACCAGTAGTCGTCACTGTATAGCCATCACATAATGCAGCAAATACGCAAACGCTGGAATTATTCATATGGCTGATAACATCAATCATTGGAAGATTGTTACTGAAGCGGACTGACAGTTTTTGGCGGGATATTTCAGGTGTGTAGACATCACTAACTCATTTTTATCAAAGGTTACAATGAATTTGGAAACTGTAACCCAAGCATTTTGTTAATGATTTAGAACTCAATAACAGACGAATTTACTTCATCTGCAAGCTAAAAATACCTGGCGGATGTGCAGGATTTACTACATAATGCCGCGCAACTTGACATAACCGCAGTGTTAGCGTTTATAGTTCAAGCTGTATTCAATATTTTTAATATTGAGTTCTGGCAGCTATCAGAATCCTTAGTTTCCAAGGCCAAGATCTGGTAGCTGCCCCCGTTCTCCAATGACCTCTCGATCATCAGAACTCCTATTCTATCGAATAATTCATCCCCAGTCATAGTTTTCTTTATATACAAGCGAACGCCCCTTTGAAATCCCGCTCTAGATGCGCTGTTAAGCGATTTATGACGTAACCATGATTACCTATTAGGTAATCACCAAACCTTGTACAGAGTTTTATGGTTAAGATGCAGGGTATGTATGTTAAAACAGTATGTATTATTACACATGGATATATGAACAGTAATTGAGAGTCTTTCAAAGGAAACTTATTAGAATTTATTTGAGCGCATTAAGTCCAATTGAAATAAAAAGTGACATTTCATACTGGTTAAAAGAGGTGACTTTTTAAGCTTGCAATAACAAATGCCTCTAAACACGAAATCATCATGTCTGCTCTGGACTAAGAGACTTAAGATGTCCGTCACCTGAATTCGCCATTGAGGAATTCTGACTCATCATTGGTTCGAAAACCATTCTCCCACCGGTACTGTCTTTTCTATATTTTGTAGGCTGCGTGAAGTTACGCTGCAGACTATGATACTTGTTGCCGATCACCTGTCGTTCCCGCAAAGGATAACTGTATGACTGATGCGCACCCGGATGAAGGAATGATTAACCGGTCTGCCCGAAATGGCTGGTTGATCATTTCCGCCCGCTTTATCTCCGATTTCGGCGCTTTTTTAAATATGGTGGCATTATCCACCTATGTCTACGTGCTAAGCCAAAGCGTGATGCAAGTGAGTATTTTTCTGGCCTGTCGCGTCACCGGCGGAATTTTAGCCAGCTTGTCTGGCGTCCCTTACTTCAGACGTTTTACCGGACGCCTGCCTCTGGTCATACTCGATATTATTCGCGCGGCGCTGCTGGCGTTATTGTTAATTTTGCCTGATTCCGTACAGCTGTATCTTTTACCTTTTATCGCTCTGGGAATTGGTATAGGTAATTCCTTGTTCGCAATTGGGTTAAACAGCCAATTGCCCTACTGGGTGGATGAGTCCCGCCGGGTGGCAACTAATGCGTGGTTGACCTCAGCATCGGCGACGGGTGCAGTTACAGGTAGTATGGTGTCAGGTATTTTGCTGGCTGCGAACGGTTATGAGCTGGTATTTATCACCAACATCCTGACTTATCTCCTTGCAGGTCTATGTATTCTGCCTTTACGCTTTCTGGTTACCCCGGCGGGCGTAGAGAAGAAAAATCAGCGTAAAGAATGGAGTAACCTTGTTAAAGGGCTCAAATCAGCACCGCTGATGGCAGGAATGTTGCTGGTAACAATGGCGGATACGCTGGGTAGTGCTGCCCATAACGTAGGATTTCCCGTCATCTCAGAGCTTCTGACGTCTGACTCTCCAGGAAAAACAATGGGTCTTCTACTGGCAGTCTGGGCCGGTGGGAAATTTGCAGGTGCAAGAGCGTCAAATTATCTTTTGCTTAAGCGAGGGATACGAACTGAGCGTTTATTCTTTTATGGCGTTGCATTAATGTCCCTGGGGTTTATTTTAACCTTCCAGCAAAATTCCGTCGCTCTGGCATTGTTGTTTATTTTCTTCGCGGGCACTGGTGATGGACTTGCGGATGTTAGTCTCATTTCACGCATCCAAAGTGAAGTTGAATCTTTACGGCTACCTGTATTTAGCTTGATCACGCTGTTACAGATGACCGGTTTTGGTGTTGGAATGCTGATAGTGGCCCCCTTCTATATCTGGTTAGCACCTTCAATGGTCATTATTATTTTTCATGGGATCCCATTACTCATGTTGATCTCAGTATGGCTATACAACCGACGAAGCCTGTCCGCACATTAGCTATTAATAGCAAGCCAGTAATAATAAAGCCCAGGAATCCCGGGCTTTATTATTTTAGAACGAACAGTTTACTCAGACTAATGTGTTTTGTATTAATCCTGCAGACGCACCAACATCCTGGTCCTGCAGACATAAATGATCGCGCATAGCAGCAGACTCAATAATGCGGTGCAGATAAATACGCCCGCTCCGGTCATGGCCAGCATCACGCCACCGATTAACGGTCCGACAGCGACTCCCAGCGTCGTCAGTGTTGAAGCACCCAGATAGGCACCGCGATGCTCTGCCGGAGCCAGCTGATCGAATAAGGGAAAGGATGAATCAGGCCACAGAATGCGGTAGTTAATACTAAAACGACCGGCAACCCGTTGCAGGCTGCCGGCCTGAGAAGATTTACACTCTGCTGGCATTATACCCACCAGCAAAGCAGTCTTCATCCAGCGTCAGGCTGCCAATTTTATGTACCGGGCCACGCATGCTGACCTGGAAATCATCATCGAAGGTAATCTGCAGCTGCCCACCCGGCATATTCACGCTGACCTGGTTATCGACCCGATCCAGTTTGCGCATTACGCTGGCTGCGGCACAGCTGCTGCTGCCGGATGCCATTGTAAATCCGGCGCCCCGCTCCCAGATACCAATACGCAGCGTATTGCGATCCACAACTTCCACCAGCTGGACATTGGTGCGCCTGGGGAACAGAGGATGATTTTCAATCTGCGGCCCCAGGCGGTGAACCAGCGCCAGATCGAGCTTATCCACCAGCACAACACAGTGTGGATTACCCATTGAGACCAGCGATACCAGAAGAGTTTCCTCCGCCAGCTTTAAGGGATAATTCAGGGCTTCGGGCCGATCAATCAGAGCAGGCAATGCCGCCGGACTGAAATTCGCCTGCCCCATCTCCACCGTGATTTGATGAGGATCTTCATGAACCCGGCAATGTACATCCCCACCCGCGGTATGCACTAAAAAGGGCTCGTGTCCGACGCGGCCGATATCAAAAAGATATCGGGCATAGATTCGCAGACCGTTACCGCTTTTCTCGGCTTCTGAACCGTCCGGATTGATAATGCGCAATGTGGGATTGTGCCGATCGCCACTGTCAATAAGCAGCCCATCAGATCCAAAACCATAATGGCGATGACATAAGGTACGAATCTGCTCGATGCTCAGCTGTTCTGCGACAGTACGGTGGCATACCAGGTAATCATTACCGAGTCCGTGATATTTATGAAATAGCAAAGGCGTCATGAATAGCGTTCTGAATGTGATTATTTAACAAATACATTACCGTATTTTTCAGCTCACGGGACAAAAAAGTGAACGCTGTTTTCGTTCATGTTCAATAAGCCATTCTTTACGCGCTATACCTCCCCCGTAGCCGGTCATTGCCCCCTCTTTACCAATAATCCGGTGACACGGAATAACAATGGCTATCCGGTTGGCACCATTTGCCGCAGCCACTGCACGCACGGCAGCAGGTTTTTCAATCTTCCCGGCAACGGATTGATAATACGATGTCTGACCGTAAGGGATCTCGCGTAACGCCTGCCAGACGGCGTGCTGAAAATCCGTGCCGGGCGCATCCAGCGTGAGATCAAACCGTTGGCGCGTACCGGAAAAGTACTCATTAATCTCTTTCACCGCCTGACGGGTATGGCTATTTTCCCCGGACATGATCCTCGCCTTCAACAGACGCTGGAGATCGCGAAACTCCGTCTCCAGCATACGACGATCGGTAAATTCCAGCAGACAAACTCCCCGTTCCGTGGCGCAGACAAACATGGGGCCAAGGGGGGTTGTGAAACGGTGAATAACGATCACCCTGGTCTGTTCGGTTGGCGCGGCGCCAGTAAGACGCTTACAGGTATAGCCAAAACCGCTTAAGGATTCGTAACCACTGTCAAAAGCGACATCGGTCGCGTTACGTCCCCCTTTTAACTCCTGCAGGGCAATATTAACCCGCTGCATTCGCTGAAAGGCCTGGAAGGTAATACCGTGGTTTTGCAGAAACCAGCGCCGCACCCGCTCGGGGCTGATATCGTGCTTACGAAGCTCTGTATCGCTTATCCGGGTTTTCGGATCCGCGCGAACAAGCTCGAGCGTCTGTTCGATGAACAATGGCGCGCTGTGGGCATTTTCAGTAGGTCGACACACTTTACAGGGGCGATAACCGGCATCCAGAGCCGATTTAAAATCTTTATAAAACTCAACGTTTTCACGTTTCGGTTTCCGCGCCCGGCATACCGCAATGCAGAATACCCCTGTCGTTTTGACACCAACGTAGAATACCCCCGTATACCCGGAATCACGTTCAAGCAATGCCTGATACCAGAGATCGCACTGTTTAATATCGAGCACTTTCATCAACAAAGACCCCGGCAAATGATTGTTGCGACTGGATGAGCTGTAGCGCATTTTTCAGCTTCAACTGCATGGCTGAATGCACAACGTTCCCCATGGAAATACGGCTTATACCGGCTGTTTTCAGTCTCCCGAACGCAGGGAGGTCGGGCATGCACATGACGTTTAACGGCAGGTTAAGCTCTTCAGAAATGATCTTAATTTCCTGTTCTGACGTCAGGCATGGAACAAAAAGTCCGTCTGCGCCCGCAGCTTCGTAGAGCCGGCCCCGCAATAGCGTCTCCTGCAACGCTTGCTCATGATTAAGCAGGTAGGTATCGGTACGGATATTAAGAAATAAGTGATGATTCACGGCGTTCAACCGGGTGCGGATCTCTTTTAGAACCCCGGAAAATGCCAGCGCATCATCAAGTCGTCTGACGCCGTTAACGACGCTACTGTCCTCAAGATTTATCCCCACTACCCCCGTCTGCACCAGACGCTTAAGGTGCTCCGCTATCTCATACGCGCTACTGCCAAACCCGGCTTCGACATCAACGCTTAAGGGCAGATTACTGACGGACCTGATACGCGTGACAATATAGAGCAATTCGTCAAAAGACATTGCTTCTCCGTCTTCGTAACCCAGCATCGCGGCAATGGCTGCGCTTGATGTCCCCAGAGCCTGATAACCTGCCTGTTGCGCCGCTAATGCACTGGTCGCATCCCAGACATTCGCGATAAGTAAGGGTGTGTCCTGATGGTGAAGTTCAGCAAAGGTCATGATTGTCTCCTGTAATAAGGTACAGGATGAATCTAGGGTATTCGACGATCGTCTCACAACCGAAAATCGGACAACCATTTTTTAAGGGGGCATCCCCCCTTGCCGTTATAATGCTTTGTCGGTAAACAGCGGGACGTTGCAGGATGTGGAAATATGATCCAGATAACCGCGCAGCGCTTCTGTGTACGGGAAGCCCTTCACAATTGTCAGCGAATTGAGAACCGGGAAGAGATAAAAATCGGTGATGCTGACAGGATTGCGTGCACTCAACCAGGCCTCGATTTTACCGAGCTCCGCCGACAGCGTATCGATATAGGTCTGGGTGTTGGCCATCAACGTATCCAGATCGCCAAAGGCGTTAATCTCGCGCTGGGTATAGGCTTCGCGCGCGGCGGGCGTGGCGAGTTCTTTGAAATCGGCCCGGGTAAACCGCGGGATCGCCAGGTTAAATACGGTGCGCGTATTCTCTTTACACCAGGCCTCAATGGACGCATCGCATTCCCCCGAAATAACCGGCGCGCCGTCAAGCTGGTCAACATGGTGAACGATATCCATGCTTTCCGGCATATAAACGCCCTTTTCTTTCTCCAGGATCGGCACGACCTTTTTGCCCACCATACGGGTTGGCGTTTCGACATCGCCTTCCATAATCACGCCCAGCTCGAAAGGCACCTTTTTAAGGCCGAAGATCATTCTCGCGCGGATACAGAACGGGCAATGCTCATACACATATAATTTCATAGCATTCTCTTTTCAACTTAAACGGGATAACGCCACACAGCATCTGGCAAATGGGGTCCGGGTTTCCAGACTAAATTTGGTAGGGTTGATGTAATCCACCAGCAAATTATTCCACCCTCACCCGGACTTTCGGCTTGGACAGCAGGATCATAATCAGCTCCTTAAAAGGCACCGGCTTAAAGAAATAGTACCCCTGCAAAAAGGTGATGTTATTCCGGTTGAGATAATCAAGCTGCTCCCGCGTCTCCACCCCTTCGGCAACAATGCTGATAGAGAGTTTTCGCGCGAGATCCAGCACGGAATCGAGGATCCGGGTCGAGTCTTCATGCGTATTGACCCGGCCCACAAAGCTCTTGTCAATTTTGATGTAATCGATATGCAGATCGTGCAGGTACGAAAGCCCGGAATAGCCAGTACCAAAATCATCCAGCGCAATGGCAAAGCCGTTCTCATGCAGAATGTTCAGGGTCTGCACGAGGTTTTCATCAATATCCAGCGGCTCACGCTCCGTCACCTCAATAACCAGATTTAAATCGGGGCGGCTGAAGCTGTCCTTATATTTCAGGCAATCTTCCACAAAGGCGAGTGACGCTATATGCGAAGCACTAAAGTTAATGCCGACATGAAAGCCCTCCGGAAGCTTACTGGCAATGGCATTCATATCGGCAGCAACCTGCTTCATCAGGCTTTGCGTGAGGGGCACGATCAGGCCTGATTTTTCCGCGACCGGAATAAATGCCGCCGGAGAAATGAATCCTTCTTTTGGATGCCTCCATCTGGCCAGGACTTCAACCCCACGCAGGGTTCCCTCCTTGCCATTGACGATAGGCTGATAAAACGGAACGATCTCACCCAGCGTAATTGCCCAGCGGAGCGCCTCTTCCGGCGGGGTATGTTTATTCAGGTATTTATTGAGGATATAGGCCGCAAGGCCGGACATGAGCATCAAAAACAGTAACATTGCCCCGCCCTGGTCAATCAGCCGGTGCAGGCTGAACAACGGAGGCACATTGTATTCAATACTGTAGGGATATTCTGTGGCCGCAACCTGTCCCGTAGAGTTGTCCGCTACCGTAGTGACATCCCCGGTCATGCCCAGAACGGCATTGCCCACTTTAAGAGAATAGGTCAGACCCTTATAGGAGATATCCAGCGCATCGCGGATATGGCGATCGCTGATGGTCACCACAATTCGATTACCCGCCACGGTAGTCTGATATAACAGAACGGGACGATTGTTGACGGTGCTTTTTGCCGGCGCGAGAAACAGCGGCGAATCGGGCATTCCGGCGACGTTGACCAGCAGCACGCGATTACCCGGCAGGGATGAACACCACACCTTGCCTTCTCTGAGAATGATGATAGTCCTGAGATGCGGTTGCAGAGCCGCCTCGGTACCAAGCTGATACTGCTCTTCCGGACCACACTCTTTTTCGGCCATGCGCATCGATGTACGAGTAGCGAGACGGGCCTCATCAAGAATGATATCCATATTTTTTACGGCGTATTGCGCGCCTGCCTGACTGTCTACCCGCGCAGAGTACCAGAGCTGTGTATTGAGAATAAAAACACCCATCAGAAACATCGCCACCGCAGTCAGGGCGGGAATAAAGGCATTGCGCATCGACATATCCTGGATAAGGGAAGGTAACTACGCAGGCGGCATCTTAAGTGCCTGATTATTGCTTTACAGAGAGCATGGTCGACAAAATATAAAATAACCATGCTCCCGCAAAAACTTACCCAGAAAACAGCAGGAAAGCGTGATGAATCGCTATGAAGAAGTGCGCCTGAACCGGTTAACAAGCACCATACCGACGAGCATCGACAGTATAAACAGCAAACCCTTTCCGACACCCGCCCCCAGTAACACCAGCGACGGTCCGGGGCATATGCCCGCCAGCCCCCAGCCCAGACCAAAGAGAATTGCACCTACCAGCAGCGCACGGTCTATGGCGTTATTCTCCGGCAACAGGATCGGCACCCCGCAAATGGCCCTTTTTCTGCCTTTGACCAGTGCGAAGCCGACGATCCCCACCGCAATCGCCCCCATCATCACGAAGGCAAGAGAGGGATCCCAGGCCTGAGACAGATCCAGAAAGTTCAGCACCTTTTCCGGGTTTGCCATCCCGCTCACCAGCAAGCCCACGCCAAAAATCAGGCCACACACAAACGCGGTAATGTTCAGCATCATCCCCTCCTCAACCCAGCCAGAAACCGATCAGCGTGGCGGTAACAACGCCCACACCCATAAAGGTCAGCGTGGCGGCCAGGGATCGCTTAGAGAAGCGCGACAGCCCGCAGACGCCGTGCCCGCTGGTACACCCGGAGCCCAGACGTGACCCTATCCCCACCAGCAAACCGGCCACGATAATCATCGGCCAGGAGGTCTGGACGTTGATCTCTGGTAAGGGGAAAAACAGGGAGAACAGCAGCGGTGAGCCAATCAGACCGGCTAAAAAGGCCATTCGCCACCCTTCTGTTCGGGTCTTTTTCGTCAGCATACCCGCCACGATGCCGCTGATCCCGGCGATGCGCCCACAGAAGTGGATCAGCATTATGGCGGCCAGCCCAATTAACAGCCCGCCGCCGAGACTGCTCAGGGGCGTAAAGTGTGAGAAATCAATCGTCATGGTCAACTCCTGCCTGTGGGCAATAGAGGTCATATTAAGTATGGATAGTCTACGCCGGACCCTGCTGCAAAAGGCAAAAAAAACGGCAGGGATCCTGAGATCCCTGCCGTTTGGTTGAGTCAGACTGAATCAGAACTGATAGCTGAGACCGGCCTGTACGCTGGCATCGTTATCCACATCACCCGTACCGAAGTAGATACCGGTATTAACGGAGAAGTTGTTCCCGATGGTGGTGTTAATACCCGCGCCGAAGATTCCCATCGAGGTATTGTGACCGCTGGTGTTGTGATAATCCGCCGCTTTAATGTCGGTGTTATCGCTAAACTCGGTCTGGTAACGGGCATCAACCCACGGATAGAGCTCGACGTTCTTGTTGAGATCCGCCAGTTTGGTGGTGACGCGCATCCCCAGGCTGGTGTTCCACTGCGAAACCTGGTTATCGCTGAAGGTCAGCTCTTTATCAGAGAACCCTTTCTCTTCTGCTTTATCCCAGCCTAAGGTGGCATAAGGCTGGAGGACGGTTTCGCCCGGCAGCATCACGTTGACACCGGTACGCAGCTGGGTGGTGTACAGATTGCCATCCGCGGAGCCGCTTAATGCTTCGGTCATGCCGCTGGTGTCCTCTTTGCTGTTTTTCGCAGACATCGAGTAACGCATATCGCCGTAGCTGAAGCTGCCGTCAACGAACATGCCCCACAGGTTGTCGTGCAGCGCCTGCTGCCAGCCCGCGTACAGGCTGTAGTAGTTGCCATACACGGTATCGTTGAAGCTGTTAGCACCGCCGCTGTTGCTCTGGTCGCGGCTGCGGGTCCAGGCCAGCGCCACGCCGCCGGTCAGGCTGTCGCCGTTTGCCAGGTGGGTAGTCCAGTCCACGCCGCCCTGCACGCCCTGGGTGATGTCCTGATAATCAACGTCGTCGCTGTAATCCCCGTGGTGATAGAGGAAGTCGCCCCACAGCTGCGCACCATCGGCGGTGTGTCCATACAGGTTTTGCAGGTGAACCTGATCCAGGCGGTTCGCCAGATCGTCTGTGATCATACGGCCGGCCTGCTTAGCGGCATCGAGACCGGCAATCGCACCCTGAACATCACTGGCGAGTTCACCACGAGAGCTGTCGAGCAGCACGTTGTAAGCGTTCGGAGTGGCAGTCAATCCGGCGCTTTTGCTCAGCTGCGCCGCCTGGGCAATGGTCAGGGAATCATTGTAGTTGTAGGCGCCGCTGCGGCTTTCAACCTGCTGTGAACCGTTGCTGAACTGAGCTTCAACGGCATCGTTCGGGTTACCGGCTGTAGAGAATGTCGCAATCTGGACGTTTTTCTGATTCAGGGTAGACGCTGAAATCTGGGTCACCATCAGGCTGTTGTTGGTCCCGGTGACGTTACCAAAATCAACGGTGCTGTCGGAGGTCATCGCAACCTGGACATTGCTGCCGGTGGTATCCGCTACCAGGCGGGAGCCGTTCTGGATAGTCCAGCCGGTATTGTCGTTTAACTTATCGATATCGATATTGTTATCCGACGTCGTGTTCACCGTCTCAAATCCGCTGATCTTACCGGTGATGGTGCTGTTTGCATCCATTGACAGCTCATCTGTCCCGGTGCCTGCATCCACGTTGCCGGTCACAGAGGAGTTATTGGTCAGCACGACCGTATCGTTCCCTGCCCCGGTGGTAATATCGCCGTTCACCGTCGAGTTATTCAGCTGCACCGTGGTGCTGCTTTCATCGGCGGTAATAATATTGCCGTTCAGGGTGCTGCTATCGAGGGAAATTTGCGCCGTGGATGTGGAGGAGCCATCCCCGACAACGGCAATGGAGCCATTTACCGTCGCGCCATTGGTCAGCGCAACGGTGGAAGCCTGCTGACCATAGATACCCATCGCCACAGTTTGCCCCTGAAGCGCCGAGGTAATGCTGGCTGCATCCGCGTTGCCGGCCCAGGCGCCTTCAAAATACCCCTGCAGCGTCGCGTTAGTTTCATTTGCCGTTACGGTGCTGTTATCAACGCTAATGGTGTTATTGCTGTTAGTGAAGGCATAAATAGCGCCGTTAACCGTGCTGTTCCCGGCAACATTAATGGTGTTATCCCCGCCGGTCACGGTATAAATAGCGCCGCCAAGGGTACTGCCGTTTTCAATATTGACGGTGTTGGTGCCTTCATTGGCGCCGGAATCAACAAAAATAGCCGCGCCACCCATATAGGTTTTCGCATGCGATGCCGCACCGTAGATCACATTGTCATTCTCGCCGGTCAGCGTGGAATTATTGACATCAATATTAAAGCTGCCGTTGTCGCCCGGGGCGTTATTCCCGCCCTCAATCATGTCGGTGGTCGCACCGTTCTGCAGGGTAATATTTTTGGTACCACCGTAATTAGCCTGGATAAAGGTCCCGCTCATGTCGGTGCCGTCTACGGTCAGTGACTGGGTGTCTTCCTGCTTGTTATCCCACAGGTAGACGGCGTCATTGCCGTTACCGGTGCTGTTGGTATTAGCATCATTGATATATGCGGTGCCGTTATTATTGACTGCCCAGGTCTCGGTGCCATTAGGACCATGATAATTGGTACTCTGGAAACCGCAGGTGCTGGTTGGCGCACTGGTTGTTGAGCAGTCTGCAGCTAAGGCGTAGCCGGAAAAAGCCGTAAGCGATAACAGGATGCATTTTGACAACAGGGTGCGGCGAGTCTTATAGCGCATTTGTAATTCTCCAGGATGATTCTGATATGTGAATTTCCGGGGAGATTTTTACGCAATAAAAATGAATTAAGAATAGTCTTGCCGCCTGCCATTTGTAATATTAATTACGAAGCCGTGATTTAATCCGCAATTGAAAAAGAGATAAGGCAAGTGTAATTTTTATATTAATAGATTCATGTGATGAATGCTTTTGCCCGTTTATGCCGCGCAACCTGCCCGCATAAATCATATATTATATTTATAACCCTTTGTGATTATAAGAATGAATAGAACAAGATCGTCAACGCCATATAAATAATGTTTAGGATACTAACATTTTGTTTCATCGGCGGGAGAAAAGTGCAACTCCCGCCCGAAGATTAGATTTTCAACTCAGGAACAAGGGCTTTTTTGTCCGACATACAGGTTTGCCAGGCCTTGCCCGGCTCGCCGTTATCCAGCACCGAGGAGGTGCGATACTCCACCGTGCGGGTGCGCTGGTCAGACGCCACGTACTCTATGGTCGTCCAGCGGGTGTTGGCATCCTTCCCCTCGGCGGTGAGTTCGATGGTCTGGTTTTTCACAATTTCGGCGCACTCGCTGGCCGCGGCCTCAACTTTGCGAAACTTCTTCTCTTCCGGGGATGTGCCCTCGTTGGACATACATCCGGTAAACAGCAAACAGGCGAGAGATATCAGGCTGATTTTTTGCAGCATCACGCAGTCCTTTTGTTAAACACGCATTAGCTGAAGCGTAGCCTATGCGGCTGCGCTCTTCCTGTTTAACGGAGCTGGCTGATGTTCGCATCAATTTGCTTTTGCATGGCATGTCGCGTAGCCGGAGTGATCTTTCCCGGAAGCAGCGCTTCGGCATACACGGAAAACCCGCTTGCGACATCGGCGATGCGCGTAATAACCTGGTTTACCCGTGCTTCACTGAGATCCGCCTCCTGAGTGCCCAACCACAGCAGATGCTGCTTCTTAATATTCAGCGCCTCGCCCATGACATCCATCTGATGATAGCCACCTGGGCCTTCGTTCCAGGTAACATCAAACGCAGGTGCCAGCGACCACGTCCCGTCCGCAGACATCAAGTAAGCGAAGTTTTTTGGGTGATCGTCGCGGTTATTGAAGATGACGTTAAAGACAACCCGGGCAAAGGCGCGCGCTTTCTCACGCACATCGTTGGTACAGAACTGCGTGGCACGCAAAAACGTGGCGTAATCCAGTGAACCCGGCGCACGATAATCCGCCCCGGTAAATGCTGCCAGGCTTTGCATCGGAACCCGCATCCCGGCTTGCCGATCGAAGCGTTTGCTGGCGAATGCCGCATAACCGCCCGGCAGATCAAAATATTCTGTTTGCGGTGTATCAATGCCGCAGTCGCGCAGGCACTGGGCATAAACCATCTCAATGGCACATACTTCGGCAGGTTCATCTCTGGCAGGAAATTTAATCAGCCAGGGCTCATAGCCCGTGGCAGGGACCGTCGTGAATTGTCCAGTGACAGTGTCACGATACAGCAAGGCTTTAGGTCTCGCCCCCTGCGGGGAACCGCCCATCTGCAGCAGCCGGTGCAAAAATGCCCCGCCTTCGCCTTCCATCACCTCCCTTACTTCTTCTGCAAGCTGAGGGAGCGGGATATCGTTTTGTGGCGCTGCGAGCTCGGCCTGAACAGGCACAAAGGACATCGCCCCCATCGCATTACTGCCAATGTACGTCAGCCTTTCCAGGGGACCAATACGGGCCGCACTCAGGCCACGCTGCCTGAACAAGCGATCCATCAGCAGCATGCCCCACCCGTCAGGCAGAGAGTCATATACTGGCCCGGGCAGACCCAGCTGGTGAGCGGGAAAATTTTGTCGCAGCTTGTCACCCTTCAACGGAAGACTAAAGGCCGATAATTCAAAGCCTTTTTCCTGTGCCTGTTGGCTGTATTCGTAAAAAATCAGCGGGCGCCGGGTCAGTGCGGTAGTGGTGGCCAGCGTCCCCCACAGCCAGCGCTCGCCCCAGCCTTCGTAATAAACCTCTACGCGATCAGGCATTATGACTCCTTTTCCTTATGCGCTGGCGGGAGGCGCTGGTTTCCAGGCGGCGAAGATCGTCCAGGCTCTCCAGTTGCGGCAGAAACAGGTTTTCCATTTCCCGGGTAAGGCCCAGCACCATCGCCACGCGAACCACAACTTCAAAGCCGACGTTACGCCCCGCCTCCAGGTTTGAAACTGTATTCACCCCTACGCCAGCCCGTTGCGCCAGTTCGGCTTGGGTAAACTGGCGTCGGATACGCTCCTGGCGTAGCCGCTCACACAGTGACTTAACGATCTCATCAGGCTTTTTGAAGTTTAAATCCATTATTTTGTACCTTAACGGCGTATTTTGACGTTAACCCACAATATTATAGAGTTATTTCCATTACTACGCCATGTAGCTTAAGCCACAAAATATGATAATTAACGCCGAAAAAACGCATTAAGACACACAATACTGGAGTTACACAAATCATGCTTTCACAACCAAAACCCCCTGCTGGCTCACCGCGTCCACCCAGCGGCTGTCAGTGTCCGGTTCAACCACCACGGTATTAATCAGCGAAAGCTCGCCGATCCGGAAGGACGATGCGGTATTAACTTTTTCCGGGGATGCCAGCACTACCGTTTCTGCGGCTCTGCCGGAAAATGCACGTTTGATGCACGCTTCTTCATAATCTCCGGTCGTTAACCCGGCCTCAGGGTGGATCCCGGTGACCCCCATGAAAAACAGATCGGCATGGATATGCGCAATGCCTTCAATAGCCGCGGCGCCGACCGTGACGACCGAGTGGCGGAACAGGCGCCCGCCAATCAGGATCACCTCCACCCGGGGATAATCCACCAGCGCCAGGGCAATGCCCGGGCTGTGGGTCACCGCAGTGAAAGGCAAATCCACAGGCAGGCAGCGCACCAGCTCGGTGGTCGTGGTTCCGCCGTCGATAATCACCACCTGGCCGGGCGAGATCAGCCCGACGCCCTTCTGCGCCACCCGCTTTTTCGCCTCAATGCCCAGGCTGCTGCGTTCGGCAAAGCTGGAGACCGCCTTTGATGCCGGCAACGCGCCACCGTGTACCCGCTGTAAACGCCCCTCGGCCGCCAGCTCACGCAGATCCCGGCGAATGGTATCTTCCGACACCTCAAACTCCAGGCTAAGGGTTTTGGATAACACCTGCCCATCGGAACTCAGTTTTTCGAGGATCAGCTGTTTGCGTTGACGAGTGAGCATGGGTCGGTTCCTGAAGTTGCATGTTTGATCTTGATATTGCACGAACGTGCAGTTTATGATGCTTACTCTACGAAAACAGGAGGCACCGTGCAATCAAATCGTGCAGAAGTACGCATTCTCGACAGCAAAACGTTGTCAGATGACTGGTACACACTCAAAAAATACACCTTCGACGTACGCCGCCGTAACGGGGAGTGGCAACGCCAGAACCGCGAAGCCTATGACCGGGGCAATGGCGCAACCATCCTGCTCTATAACCGCGAAAAACGGACGGTGATCCTCACCCGCCAGTTCCGCTTTCCGGTGTACATCAACGGTCACGATGGCTATCTGATTGAAACCGCCGCCGGCCTGCTTGATAACATGGCGCCGGAAAAGCGCATCAAAGCCGAAGCGGAAGAAGAGACCGGGTATCAGATCGACCACGTGGAGAAGGTCTTCGAAGCCTTTATGAGCCCCGGTTCGGTCACCGAGAAACTCTACTTTTACATCGCGGAGTATCTTCCCGGGGATCGCACCGGCGAAGGCGGCGGCATTGAGGCCGAAGGTGAAGACATCGAGGTGCTGGAGTGGCCCATCGGGCAGGCGTTACAGGCCATTGATGACGGCATTATAGTCGATGGCAAAACCATCATGCTGCTGTATCACATGGCCCTGAAGAGGATCCTCTGGTGAAATCGCACCGACAGAAACGGATTTCTGTCACCCCGCAAACCTCATCATCTACACTTCTGAAAAGAGCAAACCGGAGATGCCTGCATGACCGACTGGAACCCCGCCCTGTATCTGCAATACGGTGCAGAACGCACCCGCCCCGCCTTAGAGCTTCTCTCCCGCATTGCGCTGGATGAGGTCACCGACGTGGTCGATCTGGGCTGCGGGCCAGGCAACAGCACGGCGCTGCTCCAGCAGCGATGGCCCTCGGCACGTATCACCGGGGTGGATACGTCGCCGGCGATGCTGGCAGAAGCCAGAGCGGCGTTGCCCGGCTGTCGGTTTGTTGAGGCCGATATTCGTCACTATCGTCCGGAACAGGCCCTGAGCGTGATTTACGCCAACGCTTCGTTGCAGTGGGTGGTGGATGACCACTACGAACTGCTGCCGCACCTGGTCTCGCTGCTGAAGCTCCACGGCGTGCTGGCGATCCAGATGCCGGATAACTTTCAGGAACCGACCCACGTGCTGATGCGTGAGGTGGCTTTTGAACAGGATTATCCGGATCGCGGCCGCGCGGCCCTGCCGGGGGTGCATGCCTATTACGATATTCTGACCGAGGCGGGTTGCGAGGTTGATATCTGGCGCACCACCTATTACCACCAGATGAGTTCTCACCAGGCGATTATCGACTGGGTAAGCGCCACCGGCCTGCGCCCTTGGCTACAGGAGCTGAATGAGCGCGAGCAACAACGCTATCTGCATCGCTATCATCAGCTGCTCGAAGAGCAGTATCCGCTGCAGGAGAATGGGCAGATACTGCTGGCCTTTCCGCGACTGTTTATCGTCGCCAGACGTGTACCTTAATTACGCCTTCGCCTCTTTCAGCAGCTGCTGGATCACCTGCTCCTGCTTGTCGTTATTCCCCTCCCCGAAAGAGGCGTAACGCAGCTGCCCTTTGGCATCGAAGAAGTAGTGCGCTGGCCAGTAACGATTGCCGAAGGCCGTCCAGATTTTGTAGTTGTTGTCGGCCACCACCCGGTACGGGAGCTGCCACTTGTTGATGGCCTGCTGCACCGACGCCAGCGGTTTTTCCCACGGATATTCCGGGGTATGTACGCCAATCACCACCAGCCCCTGGCCCTGATATTTATTGGCCCACTCGCGAACGTGCGGCAGGGCGTGCTGACAGTTGATGCAGTCCCAGGTCCAGAAGTCGATCAGCACCACTTTGCCTTTTAACGACGCCGGGGTAACCGGCTCGCCGTTCAGCCATCCCGTGCCACCCTCAAGCGACGGCATGGCGCTGGTGGTGACCGGTTGCGCGACCGGCTGGAGGGTCGGCTGAGGCTGGCTTTCCGGTGCCAGCTGCAGCAGCGTCTTCTCCAGGCGGTCTGCCACGCCGTTTGCCCCCTGAAAGACGCTGTTCAGACCAAACGCGGTAAAGGCCACCGACATCAGCATCGCCACACCCGCCGCTTTGCGCAGCCCGTCCATCAGCCCTGATTTGGTTTTCAGCCGCGCAATCAGCGCCTGCCCGCTAAAGCCGAGCAGCGCGAGCATTACCGCACAGCCGCTACCGTAGGCCGCCAGCAGGCTTCCGGTGGCGATCGGATTATGCCCTGCGATACTCAGACTGATAATGGCCCCCAACACCGGCCCGGCGCACGGCGACCACAGCAGGCCGACCGCCAGCCCGGCGAGCAGCGCCGAGGCCAGCCCTCCGGTACGGGTGCTACGGGTATTGAGCGCGTTACCGAGACGTAATGCGGGCCCGGCGATGCGCTGAGCAAAGGCTGGTAAGATCAGGGCCAGCGCGGCCAGGCTCAACAGCGCCAGGGCGATCCAGCGCCCGACCAGAGTGGCACTGACCACCCAGTCGCTGGCGACGGTGATGAGGCTGGCAACCAGGGTAAACATGATCACCATCCCGAACAGCATGGCGATAAGCTGGTGCTTCTGACCGCGAAAACCGGCGAACAGCAGCGGGATGACGGGAAGCGTACAGGGGCTGAGCAGGCTGACCATGCCCCCTAAAAATGCGATCACGAGAAACATAACACACCTCACTAAAGCGGTTGGCTGCGACGATTGCAGTGAGGCTATTAAAGCGTGGTGGAGTGTCTGGCATGTGTGGGAAACTGGGGGTTTTGTCAGGTGGTGTATTCGTTTAGCGCGGGGATACAGTGCGGTACAAATGGTGGGTTGAGTGCGGCCTGACTGCCCGGCGGCGCTACGCTTGCCGGGCCTACAAGGTCAAAGGAAGGGTTTTGTAGGCCGGGTAAGGCGCAGCCGCCACCCGGCAGTTCACACCACCGGCAATGTAATCCGCGCGCTAAGTCCGCCCTCTGACCGGTTCGCCAGCTGCAACTGGCCGTCAAGCTGGGCGGTAAGCTGAGCGGCAATCGCCAGCCCCAGCCCGGTGCCGCCGGTATCCCGGTTGCGGGAGGATTCTACCCGGTAAAACGGCTGCAACACCGCCGCCAGTTCGTTCTCCGGAATACCCGGGCCGTTATCTTCCACGGCGATCAGCACCCTTTCGTCGTGCACCGTCAGCCTCACCTCTGCGGCATCGCCAAACTTCAGGGCGTTATCGAGCAGATTGGTGAGGATCCGGTGCAACGCCTGCGGGCGGGTAGCCAAGGGCAAAGCGGTTCGGACCGCAACAAACTGCACGTTTTTGCCGGTATCGGCGTAATCACAGACCAGCGTATCAATAAAGTTATAGAGATCGACGTTGCGCACCGGCTCGGGCGATACCCCGGACGAACGTGCATAGTCGATCCCCTCCCGTACCAGCCGGGTCATGCTGTCCAGATCCTGGGTCAGCTTGTCGCGCAGCTCCGGCTGGTCAGCCATCTCTACCCGCAGCCGCATCCGGGTAATGGGCGTCTGTAAATCATGGGAGATGGCGGCGAGGATCTGCGCCCTCTCCTTCAGCGAGGTCTGGATCCTGTCCTGCATGGCGTTAAATGCCCGCGCAGCATGTTGTACCTCCAGCGGGCCTTGCTCGGTGAGGATCAGCGGATTGGGGCTGGCGGGTTCAAGGGTATCGACCGCCCGGGTAAAGCGGGTAAAGGGACGTACCACCTGGCGCACCGCCAGCCAGGCGCAGATCGCTACCAGCAGCAGCTGAATAATAAACACTACCGGCAGCCAGCGGGCGACCGGCGGCATCCGCGGGGTGAGATCCAGCGTCAGCGGCGAGCCGTCGCGCAGCGTCAGGTGCGCCTGAATATGAGAAACCGGCCCCGGCACCGCCGTGAAGCGCAGCGGATACCGGGTCTCAAGGCTCTCCGTTATCGTACGGACCGCATCCCGCGAACGGGCGTCAGCGGGCGGAGCGCCCGGCTCACCGGGGCCCAGCACGTAGTGATAGTTATCCCGGTCGAGGCGTGGAAGCCACTGCGCCCGCTCATTCGCAGGCAGCCGATCCAGAATCGCCACGCTGGTGGAGACATCGTCCTGCAGATTGCCCAGCATCACGTTGCGCACGCTGCTCATTCGCTCGGCCATCACCAGAGTCAGGCTCAAACCGTTGGCTAACAGCAGCCCCACCAGGACGATCAGCAGCAGACGATAATGCAGCGAACGCGGCCAGAGCCTCACTCTTTTGCCTCAATAATGCTCACCGGCATCGAAAAGACATAGCCTTCGCTGCGTACTGTTTTTATATACAGCGGAGTGCGCGCATCCTCATTCAGCCGCTGGCGCACCCGGCTTACCAGCAGATCGATTGAGCGCTCGAACAGCTCCGCGTCGCGGCCCTGGGTAAAATTCAGCAGCTGATCGCGGGTTAACACGCGCTGGGGATGATCGACAAACACCCGCAGCAGACGGTACTCGGCCCCGCTCAACGCCACGATGGTGCCGGTGGCATCCAGCAGATGACGGGCGCTGGTGTCGAGCTGCCAGTCACCAAAGGCGATGATCCGCCCGGCTTCGGTCACCTGCAGGTTGGGCGGCAGCGTGCGAAAGCGGCGCAGTATAGCTTTGATCCGCGCCAGCAGCTCACGCGCCACAAAGGGTTTGACCACATAATCGTCCGCCCCCATCTCCAGACCCAGAATGCGATCCATGTCGTCGTGGCGCGCGGTCAACATCAAAATCGGCAGATCTTTATGTTGGCCGCTGCGCAGCTGGCGGCACAGGGTCAGTCCGTCGTCGCCGGGCATCATGATATCCAGCACCACCAGATCGACAGCCTGCTTATCGAGCACGGCGCGCATCTCTTTGCCGTTGGCGGCGCCGGTAGCGCGGTAGCCCGATTTCAGCAGATAATCGACGACCAGCTCGCGGATATCCCGGTCGTCATCGACGACAAGAATGTGATCGGTTGTCTCCACCCTAAGCTCCTGTTAATCAGCGATTCGCCAAAAATAGCATAGATTGCTTACAGCTTATCCGCATCCACCACCGCCTTGACGAAATCCTGCGGATCTTCCTGCGCCGGATTGTGGCCAATGTTGCCGGTAAAGGTGCGATGCTGATATTTGCCGGTGAATTTCGCGGCATACACCTCAGGCGCCGGGTGAGGCGCGCCGTTATTGTCGCCTTCGATGGTGATGGTCGGCACGCTGATGGTCGGGGCGGCCGCCAGCCGTTGTTCATAGCTGTCGTAGCGGCGCTCACCTTTTTCCAGCCCCAGACGCCAGCGGTAGTTGCTGATGGTCACCGCCACGTGATCCGGGTTATCGAGCGCTTTGGCGCTGACGTTGAAGGTGGCATCGCTGAATTTCCAGCCGGGGGATGCGAGAGTCCAGATCAGTTTCGCAAAGTCATGGGTGTTGGCGGCATAGCCCTTCTCGCCGCGCTCGGTGGCAAAGTAGAACTGATACCACCACTGCAGCTCGGCCTGCGGCGGCAGCGGTTTTTCCCCGGCTTTCTGATTACCAATCAGATACCCGCTCACCGAAACCAGCGATTTCACGCGTTCCGGCCACAGTGCCGCCACGATATCCGCCGTTCTGGCACCCCAGTCGTAACCGGCGAAGACCGCACGTTTGATTTTCAGGGCATCCATCAGGTTAATAACATCTTTCGCCATGGCCGCAGGCTGACCGTTGCGCGGCGTGGCTGGCGACAGAAAATGCGTCGTCCCGAATCCGCGGTTGTACGGCACAATCACCCGGTAGCCTTTTGCCGCCAGCGCCGGAGCAACCTGGGCATAGCTTTGAATATCATACGGCCAGCCGTGAAGCAGGATCACCGGTTCGCCGTTTTTCGGGCCGATATCGACATAGCCAATATTCAGATCCCCCGCGTCAATCTGGCGGATCTGTTTAAAAGCGGTGGCATAGTCGGTGCCCGCCGCTTCGGCCTGACAGGCGGAAACGGTCGCAAAAGAGAGGGTCAGCGCCAGGGTTGAGTAAGCCAGTTTGTTCATCATGGTGGTATCTCCGGGTTATGAATTTCACCCGCTTATCTCACCACCCTGATGTATGGCGAATATGTACAAAGTTGCCCGTTTTGCAAGGTGCTGTATCGCCATCCGGCGCAGATACACTGTGATACAAACTTGCAGAAAACTGAGTTAACGCTCATCCGTAACGGCATCCCCCTTCGGCGGAAAAAGCGCTGCCGCAATGGCGTGGTAGAGGTGCCAGTCGGGGATTAAACCGCGCTGGCCATAGCGTTCCAGATCCGTCAGGTGAACATGCAGGGCCTCTTTGACGTCCAGAAACTCGGCGGAAACCAGTTGCGCTTTGGCCAGAGAATAAAACTCATCAATGTTATTCAGACCAGCGACGCAGGCAATCAGGATCCGGCTGAGGATTTGATAAGGCTCGGTGACCTGCTCGGGAAGCGTCTGATAAGCCTCGGAGAACTGGCGCAAATTACAGAGCGCCAGCGCCAGGCTCATATTCTGGCGCTCATCGCGCTGGAGCGGGGTTAATAAAGCGGCAACGTGCCGGAAATAGTCCTCGCCACTCAGCCCGTTAGCCTCCGCCAGCTCACCGGCCAGATTACACAGCAAAAACGAGTCCGGAAACCGCGCCACCAGGCCCGATGCCAGGGCAAACCCTTTGGGAAAATCCTGCGCCTGAGGTTGATACAAAAAGGAGTACACCAGCTGCAGGGCCTGCGATTCGCTGCCCCACGGATTGGCTAACGCCCGCAACGCCAGCTCGCGACCTGTTTGCCAGTCGCCGCTTTTAAAACAGCAGGCGATCACGCTGTCGATGGCGCTGTTCCAGTGCTCTTCAAATTTTAAAAGCGGTGCAAAGGTCCGGGCGGCAATCTGACAGCCCTGTTCGGAGCCACTGAGGGTCAATGTCGCTCCTGTGATATAGAGCGCTAATTCCCGATCGCTCATCCGGGCAACATTCTCGTTAAAGGCGCGGCCTGCCGCCTCCCATCCCTCCTGCAACAGCAGACAGTGCAGCCAGGGATAGAGCACGCCGTTGGCGTCGATGTCGTCGATGGTGATCTGGCGAAACAGCGTTAACGCCCGGGCATAGTCATGAGCAACAATCGCGATCAGCCCCAGCACGGCAAAGGCAGGCGGATAGGGTTCGGCCGGGTCGATCAGCGCCTGAAGCTCGGCTTCCGCACCCTCGATGTTATCCGCCGACCATAAGCAGAGCGCCGCCTCCACTAAGGCCGGCTTTTTATAGTCGGTCAGCGTCGCGGCGTGCAGGAAGCAGCGACGCGCCTCTTCTGGCTGTCCGGACTCTCTTTTCAGCGTTCCGCTATAAAACCAGGCGTTATCATCCTCGGGAAAGGCGCTGATCCACGCCCCGGCGCAGCGTTCTGCCTGGGCAACATCCTGCTCGCGGCTGAATAAGAACAGAAACTCCGCGGTAAAATGTTCTTTCGATGCGCCCCAGGCGGTTTTCGCTTTCTCCAGCAGGCGGCGGATCATCTGGCTGGAGTAGTATTCCCGATCGAAGGTGAGCAGCCTATAAAACTGCGTTCTCTCCCTCTCCGCCAGCAAAGCTTTGTGTTTGCCGGACGAATGTTTAGCAGCACTACTCACCTCACCCGCTAACGCACTATCGACCAGCCTTTGCAGCTTGCGGTAGTTGCCGCCGAGATCGACCTCGTCGTTAAAGGCGGCAAAGGGCAGGATAAAGTCCCGCTCATTGCCGTTTAACAGGCGCAGCCACTCGGTACGAATTTTTTGATAGCTGGTGGGGTTCTCAGCGGAGACGTCGAGCAGCGCGGCGGTGCCGCGATCGTTGATTTGCGCCAGCCAGTCGTCCGGAAAGCCGTATTGCACCCAGTGCTGGGTTAAGGCGGCGATCGCTGGCTGCCACCAGATATCGTTGTCCGTAGAGGTGATTAGCAGGACATCAATATCGGGCTGGTGGGCCGCCGTAATCTCACCCAGTCTGGCATGGGCGATTAACCATGCCGCCCGGCGCAAACGGGAGGTGAACTCGTCAGGACTGACACTTTGCGTCAGTTCCGCGCTCAGCGCCCGAATTATTTCGACATCCCGGGTATGGACCAGCTGCAAAAAGAGGCGCAGCAGACGAAGTTTCTCTGCGGTGGCGGCTTGCGAAGCTGCACCGTGCGAGGCAAAACGAAAACGGTCCCGGGCAGTAGTCAGCCATTCCCCCACCTTATGGGTGATGTTTTCCAGGCCGACGGGTGAATGGGCCAGCAACTGCTGCAACATGTCGCGGTTGCTGACGGCCAGCGCATCGGGATCCGGCTCCACGCGCAGCAGGGATTGATAAGGCTCCATATTCTCCATCCCATGCGCGCGATCGGCTGAAGCCTGGTCGGCAAAAATAATCTCGCTAATGCCTTTGCGCGCAACCAGCTGGGGGATGATGAGATTGCACAGCGCAGGCAATGGCCGACAGAGGCTAAGATCGAAGGCGGCGGTGGGCGTCCAGTGAAAATTGGCCTGCACAAAGACCAGATCGGTGCCTGCCACGTCCATCATTACCACCCGGTTTTGCGAATTGTCCCGGGTGGCCAGTATCCGCAGGGCAGCGTTGTGTTCGGCCTCGGTGCCAAAACTGGCCGGTGTCTGACCGTCGCCCTGCTCCACAACGCGCAGCACATTCAGGTGCCCGTGATGATGTCTGGTGCAGCCGATTACCGTGGCGTAGAGATCCTGCCCGGCAACAATCATCGCACTCAGCGGCCCGATGGCATCGAGCAGGTTAATCCAGGAAGAGAGTTGTAGTTCGGCGATGGCGGCGAGAGCCTGATGAGGCGCGGATAGCGCGAGGGCCGCATTGCCATAGAGTTCAATGGCGCCCCCGGTATGCTGCTGGCAGTAGACAATCCGGTCCGACGCGGATGGCCAAAGTTCGGGAAAATGGCTCGACAAATACTCATCGATCATCTCCGGTTGCAGATAATCGGACATACCCCCCTCCGTCAGTTCACGTCGCCCCCGCTACGGCGCATGTCAGGCTGCTGTTCAGGAGTGGGGTGAATGATAGCTTTCTGAAAGGTTCAAATTATAGCAGCCGTGCAGGGGCGAATGACCAGGAAATAAGAATGATTTGCATCAGCGGGACGCGGCTGATGCCCTTCACGCTTACGTCAGCTGGTAATACTTGTCCGGCAGTTTGCGCGCCGGAATTTCCGGCTCATCGTTCATCTGCAGCAAATCAATTTCCATCGCATTGCAGATGGCATCCAGCGGCAAATCGTTATTCTCGGTGCCGAACGGCTCTTCGAGCTCCTCGGCCAGGGTATCCAGCGAAATAAAGGTGTAGGAGATCAGCACCGACACGAACGGCGTCATGTAGTGCAGGTCGCTAACCAGCGCGAACGGCAGCATGATGCAGAACAGATAGACGGTGCGGTGCAGGATCAGGGTGTAGGCAAAAGGCACCGGAGTATTGGCGATGCGCTCGCAGCCGGCCAGCACGGTCGACATATCATTCAGACGAATGTTCAGGCTGTGGAACAGGATATCCGACAGCTCCCCTTTCCGGCGTCTGACCGCCAGCCATTCGCCCATGATCAGCAGGATGCGGTTAGCTGGCGAACTGGAGTCCATCGCCACGCGCAGGTTTTCCTCGGAAAGATATTTCGACAGCTGGTCGGCCTGCGGCTGTCGGCGCAGGGTCATGCGCAGACAGTGGGCAAAGGCAATCTGCAGGCGAACAAACTCACCCAGCGCCGGATCGTCCGGCAGCGTGTTTTTCACTTCACGGAACAGCGATCGCGAGGCAATCATCAGCTGGCCCCACAGCTGGCGCGCTTCGACATAGCGCGCGTAGCAGGCGTTGTTGCGGAACCCGAGGAAGATCGCGATGGCAACCCCGAGAATGCTGAACGGCGCCACCGTCAGCCGGATGCCCAGCGAGGTGTACCAGGGCAACATAATGATCACAACGATAGAGAGCAAAAAGTTTAGAAACAGGCGGGAAAAGATTTTGGTCAGCACGGAGCCGTGCCAGACAAAAATCAGACGCAACCAGTGCTGTTGAGGTCGAACAATCATAGTCAGCTTCATCGGGAAAAAAGAGCGGTGACTATTAAACGTGATCGTCGTCACGGTTGCAAGTATGTTAAAAAATGATGACGTTTTTGCGAGGCTTAGAGCAGGCCGCACCGGCGTTAAGGCGTGGAGTAACAGGAAGAGGTAAAAGTATGTTGTAACTAATATGGAGAAGAAGAAGCAAAGTTATCTGCGGTATGCTTCCCCTCACCCCAACCCTCTCCGTCAAGGGAGAGGGTGTCAGTCCTGTAGGCCGGGTAAGCGCAGCGCCACCCGGCAAAATTTAAAGGATTAACACAGCGGTTTAACCGCCTCGCGCATGCCTTTATGCAGAATCGCATCCAGATCCTGCGCAACCTGCTCTACCAGGCCATTGACCTGAGTCAGGTCCTGCTCCCAGTGCTCGCTGACGCTCAGTACCGCCGTCACCAGTTCACGGGTGGTGATCTGCTGGTCATGATGCTGGGTCCACAGCTGCTGGAAGCGGGAGAGCCAGTGCGCATCGTCCTGCACCGGGTAGCTTTCGCCGTTACGCTCCGCGCGGTAGAAGGCAATCAGCGCCGCCAGGGCAAACGTCAGACGCGCCGGGAGTTTACCGCTGGCCTGCTGCCCTGCCAGAAGCTGCGGCAGAATGCGGGTGCGGTATTTGGTCATGCCGTTGAGAGCAATTGACAGCAGCTGATGCTTGATGTACGGGTTACGGAAGCGGCCCGTTACCGCGCTGGCGAAGGAGGCCAGCTCATCACGCGGCAGATCCAGCACCGGAATAATCTCTTCATGAATGGCTTTTTCAACAAACGCACAGATTTCCGTGTCGTTCATCGCTTCACCCACGGTATCCAGCCCGGCCTGGAAGGCCACCGGCACCAGGGCGGTATGCGCCCCGTTGAGGATCGCCACCTTGCGCTCTTTGTACGGCTTGATGTCATCAACAATCAGCACGTTCAGCGCCAGCTTGTCGAGACGCAGCTCCTGCGCCAGGGATTTCGGCCCCTGGATCACAAACAGGTAGAAGTGTTCGGCGGTATCGAGGAAGGCATCGTGATAGCCGAGAGAGGCTTCGAGCTGGGCCACTTCGTCACGTGGATAACCGGTCACGATACGGTCAACCAGGGTTGAGCAGAAGCTGTTGGCATCGTTCAGCCACTGGGTAAAGGCCGCTGGCAGCGCCCACTCCTCGGCATAACGCAGCACCAGTTCGCGCAGGGCATCGCCGTTATAGTCGATCAGTTCGCAGGGGACAATCACCCAACCTTTATCGGCGGCGCCGTTGAAATGGCTGAAGCGCTCGAACAGCAGACGCGTCAGTTTCGCCGGATAGCTGACCGCAGGTGCATCCTCGAACTTATCCCCGGCGTGATAGCTGATCCCCGCTTCCGTGGTGTTAGAGAAGACAAAGCGCATCTCCGGGTTGTGAGCCAGTTTCAGGAATTCATCGTACTGGTCGTAGACGCTGATTTCGCGGTTAACGGAACGGATCAGGCGTGCGTCGCTGACCGCTTCGCCCTGCTCGTTCAGGCCACGGATAATGGTGGTGTAGAGGCCGTCCTGAGTGCTCAGTGAAGGCGGGAAATCGCTTTTGATCGGGCGGACAATCGCAATACCGGCGTTCAGGTCGGTATGTTCATTGAGCAGGTCGATCTGCCAGTCAATAAACGCGCGCAGGAAGTTGCCCTCACCAAACTGGATGATACGTTCAGGATAGAGAGCACCGGGGAAATCACGACGGTTCAGTGTGTTCACAATGGGGTCCTTGTAATGATTAGTCATACAGCCTGATAAGATTGGTACGATAACTTATCAAAACTTAACGACCACGAACCCCTGTTTTGATCAAATACGGTGTGAATTGTGACAGGATTTATAAGAATTTGTAGAACACAGAGGTGCCCGTCATCTCACCGTCCGGCATCAGGGCATAGCGCGGGATCTCCCCCACTTTCTGCCAGCCCGCCCGCTGATAAAAGGTCTCCGCCCCGCTGCCGGTTGCCGTGTCCAGCACCAGCACCGTTTTACCCTGGTCCCGGGCCACGCTTTCCAGGGCCTGCATTAATCGCCCGGCATCACCGCAGCGGCGTGCGTTCTGGTGAACCAGCAGTTTGGCGACATCCGCCCGGTGCGGCTGGTTGTCGGGCTGATCGACAATCAGCTGCACGGTGCCGGTGAGTTGGCCCTCCGCATTGATCGACACCAGTACGGTACGCTCCCCGCGCCCGACGCTGTCGGCCACGCCGCGCCAGAACGCGCTGGCCTGCTCGTGGCTGTAAGGCAGCATAAAGCTCACCGACGCGCCGCCGGTAACGCAGCTGTGCAGGATGTCAGCTAACTGAGGAAGGTGCGCGAGGATCTCGTCGCGGGAAAAGATCTGAATAGCCGGTGATGTCATCATTATTCTCCTTCTTATCAACGGCATCACCATGCGCTTTACCTTTTCTTAACACAAGAGTCTCTGACAGAGGATTTTCTTATCTCAGCATCCGGTACCGCGCTGCTGTTTCATGGAGTACATCATCCGATCGGCGGTTTTCAGCCAGCTCTCAAGATCGTCGCGATCGTGGTTAAACTCGATAACGCCCCAGGAGAATGAGAGCGCCCAGGGGAATTCGGCATGCTCATTCCACACCGCAGCCTGTTCGGTGAGATACTGCATGGCGATCCAGGCCCCCTTCTCGTCGCTGTTGGCAAACAGGATCGCGAACTCATCCCCGCCGTAACGCGCCAGCACGTCGGCTTCCCGAAAGGTAGAACTCAGCAGCCCGGCCATCGCTTTGAGGGCGTTGTCGCCATCGGCGCGACCGTAGCGGGCATTGATCTGTTTAAAGCGATCGAGATCCAGCCAGGCAAGGGTCAGCGGCTCTGCCCGACGGCGCGCGGCACCAATGGCGTAGGTGGCAAGGTGGTGGAAGCCACGGCGGTTATACAGTCCGGTCAGATCGTCGATGATGGTGGCGCAGGTCGCGGCGAACTCCACCTCCACCAGCGCTGCCAGATCGGCCAGCGCTTCGACATCAGCAGGGGAAAACTGCCGCGGCTGATGGTCGATGATGCACAGCGACCCCACCGTGGCGCCATTGGGCAGACGCAGTGGATGACCGGCATAAAACCGCACCGGATTGTCGTCGGTCGCCAGCGGATTATCGGCAAAACGGGCATCGTCTAAGGTGTCAGGCACCACCAGCGGCGTCTCGTTGAGCACGGTATGGCCGCAAAAAGAGAGATTCCGCGGCAGGTTGGTGGCGTCAGCGCCATCCGCGGATTTGACCACCACAACATGCTCATCAACAAGATTGATCATCGCGACCGGCACCGCAAACAGGCGCTTTGCCAGTCGGGTCAGTCGGTCATAGGTCGGGTGATTTTCGATCTCCAGCAGCCCGGATTCGCGCAAGGCGCTGAGACGCGCCGTTTCATTCTTGGGTAAAGCGGGGGATTTCATACAGGCTCCGGACGTCAGGCTTTTTAAAAGCTTAGCGCATTCTGAGGCCGGTCAATGGGCGAATATCCGATTTTTACCTTCGCGTTTCGCCTGATAGAGCGCAATGTCGGCTGCCTGTAACCAGTCTGTGACATTTCCCATCTCCCGGGTGGCGATGGCGATACCGATACTCATCGTACAATGGACAGCTTCTTCCGCCACGTCGTCGATCACCGCGGCGGCATCCATAATCCGGCTGGCGACCCTGTGCGCTTCGTCGAGCGTGGTGTCAGGCAGCAGGATCACGAACTCGTCGCCGCCCAGCCGCGCCGGAGTATCACTCTGGCGGGTGGCAATATGCAATATTTGTGACACTGTCACTAAAAGCATATCCCCCACCTTATGGCCGAAGCGATCGTTAACCTCTTTGAAGTTGTCGATATCAATAAACATCAGCGCCGATTCGCGGCAGGTCTGCCGCAGCTTATGCAGTTCATTATCGATTCGCTTCTCCAGCAGACGCCGGTTGGCAATATCGAGCAGCGGATCCATCATCGCAATGCGTTCCAGCTCGCGCGATTTGAAGCGCAGCCGCATGGCGATACTGTTGGTGAGCACGCTCAATGCCACGGTATAGATCCCGATCAGCGGTAGCGTGGCGTACAGGGTGCGCTGCGACACCCAGGGGATCAGCGCCATCCCCTGCGTCAGCCAGCTGGCCATAAACACCGCCAGCATCACCGCACCGGCTTTTTTCATTAACGGGAATCCGCCCGCCGCCAGCCGGTCGGCCATTAAGATAGTGGCAATGGCGACAGAGGGCAGCGGGTTCGCCGCCATCATGGCGATCCAGAAACCACCTGCCCCGGCGTCCAGCACCAGGTTTTGATGTTCAGTTGTCAGGGGCGTGGCGGAGCGACGCGCGCGCCAGAAGGCCAGCGTCGGCCAGATAAAGGCGTTGATCCCCAGCAGACCCATAAGCCAGGGTGAACGTTGATGTTCCACCAGGACAGAGAGAATGGGAATAAAGCAGAGAAATGTTCCAAGCACTCGCATCAGAAACATGCGTTTGATAAACCGACTGCCAGGCACGCGAGGGGGTTTACTGAGTCTGTCAGTTCCGTTCATCACACGAATTTTCCGATATAATCACCCCATTATATTATTGACGGATAAAATACGTATCAAGGCATTTATCAGTTTTGTGAATATATGGTGATGGCCCTCTCGCCGGGCAGGCAAACGATTACAGCTGTTCCGATGGCACAACCTTTTGGGCGGCAGTCGTTATCTCTGTCATTCGCGCGCTGGTGCGATTTCGGCCTGCTTTTTTCGAGCGATACAGATAATCATCCGCTTCGCTCATCAGGCGGTTAAAAATCTCCGTCAGCTTCCACGGATCCGATTTTCCACTGCC